>Ga0256842_1000296_pt1 | contig 43813 bp, 41 predicted proteins | sample 4559240metaG_FD_185973 | JGI IMG/M metagenome (GOLD analysis project Ga0256842, IMG submission 185973) | Hydrothermal vent microbial communities from Guaymas Basin, Mexico - 4559-240 | ecosystem: Environmental > Aquatic > Marine > Hydrothermal vents | place: Mexico: Guaymas Basin | collected...
AAAATCTGTGGAAAAATTATGGGAAAACCTTTACAAGCTATAGGTCTTTATCTATATCTTGATAAAAAATAATCTTTCAAATCAATTAGAAGAGGGATTTCCCTCTTCTAAAACTCTATCCATATAAATATTTCGTATTGCTTTAACCTAAAGTTTATTATACAGAACAAGCACTTTTACCGGCATTTTCAGTTCCGGGAACTCCTATAGTAGGTTGAATGGCTTCATTGTCAACTCCGCCCTCTTCATTTATCTTTTCTATCATTTCCCAAAGTTTCTTGGCGGCTTCTTCATATCTTTTTGCAGTTACCGTATCAGGAAATTCTGAAGTTATAGGTTTACCAGCATCCCCACCTTCTCTAATGGCAGGTTCTATCGGTATCTCACCAAGCACAATTGTATCAAACTTTTTAGCAAGAGGCTCTGTTGTGCCTTTGCCAAATATATCATACTCTTTGCCATTTTCAGGACAGATAAATCCACTCATATTTTCAACGATTCCGGCTATCGGTATGTTTAATTTTTTAAACATATCCAAGCTTCTTTCAGTGTCGTCAAGTGCAACTCTTTGAGGAGTAGTAACACAAACACCAGCTGTCACAGGTACACTTTGTGCCAATGTAAGCTGTGCATCTCCGGTTCCCGGTGGCATATCTATAACAAGAACATCCAAATCTCCCCATAAAATATCTTGGAGAAGTTGTTGGATAGCTTTCATAATCATTGCACCCCTCCAGATGAGAGACTGTCCCTCTTCCATCAAGCTTCCCATACTCATAACTTCAACACCAAGAGCCGAGATAGGCTTTACTTTATTTCCTATAATTTCCGGAGCAACTCCTACTATTCCCATCATTCTTGGTATATTTGGTCCATATATGTCGGCATCCAAAAGACCCACTTTTTTACCCTGTTTAGCAAGAGATATAGCAAGATTGACGGTTGTGGTTGACTTGCCTACCCCACCTTTTCCGCTACTTACCATAACAAAGTTTTTGATATGAGGAACAATATTTTTTCCATGAGAACTTGATTCTCTTGGCATCTTGGGTTTTTTTAGATTAAGTTTATAATCTCTTATGCCTATAGAAGCAAGAGCTTCCTCTACTCCACCACTTATCTGATCAGCAACTTCAGGTGCTGAAGAAGTTATCTCAACTTCTATAGATACATTATCTCCATTCACATTAATATTTTTTACAAATCCAAAATCAACTATACTTTTAGTAAAGCCCGGATATGCAACTTTTTTTAATGCATCTTTAATAGTTTCACTACTAATCATGTAACTCCCTTATATTTAAAACTCAAATGAAATCTATCACAAAAAAGATAAAAAAAAGCTTTAAAAGTGTATAATATCGTAACACTTTGTAAAAAAAGGACAAAATTTGCCTGATTTAACTCTTGTTCTACTTGGAGCGGGAAATTCTACAAGATTTAATCAAAAATTTAAGAAACAGTGGATGAGGATAGGAGAAGATCCTTTATGGCTTTTCGTAGCAAAAAGATTACAAACATTTGCTGATTTTAAACAGATCATAGTAGTAGCAAATAAAGAAGAGATAGAGTATATGAAAAATTTTGCCGATTATAAATTTGTACCGGGTGGAAAAGAGAGACAAATATCTCTTCAAAATGCACTTTTGCAGGTTGATAGCAAATATGTACTTGTTACTGATGTGGCAAGAGCTTGTGTTCAAAAAAGAGTCGTAGATGATTTGATAGAAAACAGAACCAAAGCCGATATAATTGTACCGTACATAAAAGTATCGGATACCGTTCACTATAAAAATAGTTTTTTGGATAGAGATAAGTTAAAACTTATACAAACACCTCAATTATCTCAAACAAAAATTCTCAAAAATGCTTTGAATACAACAGAGATATTTACCGACGACAGTACTGCGATACTCAAAAATGGTGGAACAGTTTTTTATGTGGAGGGTGATACATCCGCCACCAAATTGACATATGCAAATGATCTATCCAAGCTTGAATGCTTACAAAAACCTTGTAAAGATATTTTTACCGGTATAGGATATGATGTTCACCCTTTTGAAAATGATAAAGATATGTTTTTATGTGGTGTTAGGATAGATGTTCCATACGGCTTTAAAGCTCATTCCGACGGAGATGTAGCCATCCATGCCATCATAGATGCTCTGCTTGGAAGTATCGGGGCAGGAGATATCGGAGAGCTTTTTCCCGATAGCGATAATAGATATAAAAATATCGATTCAAAGATATTGCTGAAAAAGGTTTGTAATTTTGTTTCAAATGTAGGATGCGATATCGTAAATATAGACATAACCGTTATCGCACAAAAGCCAAAGCTATCTGACTATAAAAAAAGTATGAGAAAAAACATATCAAAACTACTGAATATACCCTATGTAAAAGTAAACATCAAAGCGACGACCACTGAAAAACTTGGATTTGTAGGCAGAGAAGAGGGAGTTGCCGTGGAAGCCATAGCTAATACAAAATATACCGACTGGACATCAAAACAAGAGGATAGCATATGAAATACTCCATAAAAAGAATTTTATTCTTGCCAAGTGCAAGCGGCAAAGCTTTAGTGAGAGGAATTTCTGAGGAGCTTGGCTCCGATGAAAGGAGAAATAAAATATGAAAATTTTAATCATAGAGAATGAGATATATCTTGCACAAAGTATATCTTCAAGATTGACAGAAGTGGGGTATAACTGTAAAATAGTAGCTACCATAAAAGATTCTCTTGAAGAGAAAGATGATTATGAAGTTATTTTGCTATCGACAAATATATCCGGACAAAATTTTTATCCTGCGATTGAAAAATATAAAAAATCTATCATTATTCTTTTGATATCCTACATAAGTAACGATACTGTCTCAAAACCCTTTAAGATGGGTGTTGACGACTATATACTAAAACCTTTTATGATAGAAGAACTTATTAGAAAAATTGACCACCTTTTTGAATATAAAAAATTAAAAAAAGAAAATATATTTTATAAAACATATATGGACAATCTATTTAAAAATAGCTCAATCAAACAAACTTTATCAAAAAAGATAAATTTACCAGTATTGATAAAAAGCACTTATCAAAAATTAACTGATAAACTTGTGTATGAGTTTGCTAAAAGTATCGATAATATGCCTATTTTTATCTCTCTTGATTCATTGGATGCTTTTAATAAGATACAAGAGCAAGAAGCCAATACTTTTATATATCTAATCAATTTTCAAAGTCTCAAAAAGAATGAAAAAACAAAATTATTATCTATGATAGAAAATAGAAAAGTCATAATTTCAACCACGAACTCAAATGAGCAAATTGATATCAAAATCAAAACTATAGCTATCGATAGTTATAATAAAATATATGAAAGCGGAGATATACTTTCTATAGATGATTATGTAAAGTATATTGTATTGAGTTTTCAAAATAGTTTCACAGATACTGAACTTAGTAAAAAACTCGGAATTTCAAGAAAAAGTTTATGGGAAAAGAGAAAAAAATATGGAATCAATAAGAAAAAATAACAATCTTAAAGAGTTGCATCTTGACAAAGAGGCTCTTGCCACCCTCTCTCTTGCAAAAGAGGGTATTTTAAAGCCTATTGAAAAGTTGATGGATGAAAAAGAAGCTGAAAATGTTAGAAAAACGAGACAATATAAAAATCAATTTTTACCTTTTCCTTTTATATTGGCTCCAGCAGGTAAAAGAAATAAAGAAGTTTTAAAAAATACCAAAAAAAATGAAATTTTAAAACTGATGGTTAATAAACAATTTATGGGCTATATAAAAACTAAGAGTGTCTATAAAATTGATAAGCAAAAAAGAATAAAAGCTATATTTGGCACATATGATAAAACTCATCCGGGAGTCGTAGATACTCTAAAAAGACTTGGAGAGTATGCTATAAGCGGTCAATATGAAATAGAGTGCAATGATATAAAAAAGGCAAAACAGACAATTTCGGATGCAAAAAAAGCCATAGATGCAAAAAAAACAACAGCCATCATGATGGCAGCAAAACCTCTTCATAGAGCACATGAAAGATTGATCAGAATAACATTAGAAAACACTGATCTTTTGGTACTCTTTCTATTAAAACCATATAAACAAGATGTTTTATCTTATGAAATAAGATACAAAACTTTAAGATACTTTGTAGATAACTTTTTGCCAAAAAATAGAGTTATTATAGTACCTTTTGAAAATACATACATTTTTGCAGGATACAATAATGCTATACTTGATTCGATAGCTGCCAAAAACTTTGGTTGTACCGATATAGTTCTTGGACAAAATCACTCCGGTATCGGTATATTTTATGACCATGACAGGATCAATACCATATTGGATACTGTAAAAGATATCAATATAAATGTCAATATAGTAAATGAATTTGTATACTGCAACCAATGCAAAACACTTGTCAGTACAAAAACTTGTCCACATGGAAAACATCATCATATCTCATATCACTCCCCATCTATATTGGAGATTTTAAAATCAGGACTTTTACCTCCTGCTGTACTTGTTAGAAAAGAAATATCGGCTATTTTGCTTAGTGAACTTTTTAAAAATAGATTTGAAGATTTAAGTAAGTTATATGATGCTATTATGCCAAGCTCCGGACTACTTGAAGAACATGATGAGAGTGATTTTTATATAAAATTGCTTGAATTATACCAAACAACATCTTTAACATAGGATATTTTATGAGAAAACTCTTTTTGACATTTTTTTATACCGGATTGTCTCCTTTTGCTCCAGGAACCGTAGGTAGCATAGCTGCTGCGATAATAGGATATATTTTTTTACAATACCTTCCCATATCTACACTAACTCTTTTTTCTATATTTATTACAGTAATTGCCGTAAAAGAGATTGATAAGTATGAAAAAGAACACAACTCCCATGATCCTAAAGAAATCGTTATAGATGAAGTTGTGGGAGTGTGGCTCGCTTTTGTTTTAAGTTCTTCTACGATATTCCAAATGGTTTTATCTCTTGTATTTTTTAGGATTTACGATATATGGAAACCCTCTATAATCGGCAAAATAGACAAGGAATATAACGGAGGTATATCAGTCATGGGAGATGATATAGTTGCTGGTATTTTAGCTGGCATCTCAAGTGCGATAACTTTTCAAGCTTATAATTATCTTCTCATGCAAGGCTATATAACTTTTTAAAAGAATCGCAATCTATTTTTAACCTTTCCATATCGCCTTGACAAACAATTTTTCCATGTTCAAAGACAAGTATTCTATCAGCATTTTCAACTGTACTTAATCTGTGAGCTACGATAAAAACTATCAATTTTTCTTTTAGTGCATGTATAGTTTGCATAATAGATACTTCACTTTTATTATCAAGTGCACTTGTGGCTTCATCAAGTATCAAAATATCAGGATCTCTATACAAAGCTCTTGCTATGGCTATCCTTTGTCTCTGTCCTCCACTTAGATTTGTTCCAGATTCATCTAAAATTGTATCTATTCCGTTTGGCAAACTCTCTATATGTTGAAAAATATTGGCTTTTTTCAATACATCTTTTATCTTTTCTCTATTTTGTTCTTTACCATATGCCACATTTGCTGCTACCGTGTCATTGACTATATATATCCTTTGAGATACCACACATATATGTTCTCTTAAATTTTCTATATCAAAATCTTTCATATCTTGGTTATTTATCAAAATTTTGCCTTCGTTAGGATCATAAAATCTCAATAAAAGATTGACAACGGAACTTTTTCCTCCGCCACTATCTCCTACAAGTCCTATCATTTCACCTTTTTGGGCTTTAAAACATATATTTTTTAGAGCCTCTTTTTCTCCATATTTAAGAGTTATATTTGATGCTTCTATTGTGCTAATATCATTTACTTTTTTATGACCTGATTTTATCATAATAGGATGAGACATTATATCTTTTATTCTTTCATTTGCTGCCACAGCTATTTGAAATCTACTGTATGAGTTGGAAATTTTTTTTAATGGATCAAGCAAAAGTGATAGTGCAGTCAAAAATGAAAAAAATCCACCTGTAGTCAACTCGTGAGTTATCAAAACTTCTCTACCGCCCACTATAATCACAGAAACGATAGATATAGCTCCTACTACTTCAAAAACAGGTGCGAGAAGTTGTTGATTTTTAACATTTTTCATATTAATCTTAAAATAATCTAAGTTTTTCTTTTCAAATCTTTTCAATTCATATTTTTGTGCATTATATGCTTTTATCATTTCATAATTATTAAATATTTCAGATAGTGTTGAAGTTAGCTTTGAGTTTTGCTCTTGTGATTTTTTTGATAAATGTTTTATCTTCTTTGATATTATTCTTATTGGAAAAACTGCGATAGGAATTATTATTACCGAAAAAAGAGCAAGTTTTGGACTTTGATATATAACGATAACAAGAAGCCCAAAAACAGTAAAAAGACTCTTAAAAAAGCTTACCGCATCAGAAGATATAGCCCCTTGAATTTTTGAAATATCGTTTGTAATCCTACTGATCAATTCTCCGCTATGTATATTTAAATGAAAATCCAAGTCCAAACTGACAATATGCCTAAGCATTTTATTTTTCATAATTCTTACAACATCTTCCCCTATATATGTTAAGTAATATGAAGAAAGAAATGCTCCAATACCCTTTCCAAAAAATGCCAGTACTACAAATATAGGCAATACATAAAGCATTTTTATATCTTGTTCAACAAAAATCTTATCCATAACCGGTTTCACGAGGTATGCTACTGCGGCAGTCGAAATGGATACTAAAATCATACCCAAGATAGCCAAAGTCAATTTTCCTTTATAATTTTTCAGATAAGGTAAATACTCTTTAAAAAATTCTAACATTTTACTCTCTTTGTCTTTTTTAATTTTTTAGGATATTCGAAAAATAGTATATTACCTTTTTTTTGTACTATATCGCTCCATTTATCTATATCAAATTCTATGCAAATTATACCCGAAGTCGGGATGTTAAATATAACACTATTGGATAAATACTCCACCAATTCATTCAAAGATGGATTATGACCTATTAAAAAGATGTTGTTATTTTCTTTTTTACATTTTGAAATGATTTTTAACAACTTTTCAAGCGAAGTTTCGTATATATTTTTATCGTAAATAATCTTTTGTTTTTTTATATCCAAAATCTTTAATATTTTATTTAGAGTTTTTACTGCTCTTTTAGCAGGAGATGATAATATACAATCAGGATAAAAACCTCTTTTTTTCATCCAGCAAGCCATCATCTTTATATCTTCTTTGCCTCTTTTTTTTAAATCTCTATCAAAGTCATCTATATCTTTTTCACTCCAGCTTGATTTTGCATGTCTTATTATAAATAATCTTTTCACCCTAAAAGCTCCTTTTCTTTAAAGCACTCTTTTTCTTTATACTCAATCCCGCCAAATATCCGCACGACCATGCAAAAGCAAGATTATATCCTCCTCGTTTTCCAACAACATCAAGAAGTTCTCCTGCAAAGTATAGATTATTTACCAATTTAGACTCCATTGTTTTATCTTTTATCTTTGTTGTATCAATTCCACCTCCACATACTTCTGCATACTTAAAGCCATGTGATTTTTTTATCTCAAATCTCCAATCAACAAGCATATTAACAATCATCCTCATATCTTTCAATCCAATGTTTTTTATCTTAACATCTTTATTCAGATTTAACTCAAGCAGTAAAGCTTTGGATAGTTTAATATTTATAAAACCGACAAGCAAATTGATTAAGCTATAATGACCATGTAATTTTTGAATTTTTTGAAAAATTCCCAAAAGTTCTTGCCTGTTATATTTTTTTATAAAATCTACTGACAAAACCACACTATCGGAGTTTTGTAACATTTTGCAAACATATGGACTTATATCAAGTATTGCAAATCCGGAGAGTCCATATTTTGTAAATAAAACATCTCCATTGGTTTTTAATTTTTCCCTTATGCCGACTATTGAAACTTTTGCATCCATTTTTACACCATTAAGTATAGACAAGCTTTTGAAATTTGTTTCAAGTTGTACCAAAGAGGGAAAAATATTGATAATTTTATGATTAAATTTTTTTGCTATATCATATCCCACCAAAGTTCCACCAAGTTGTTCAGCCGCATAACTCCCAACACAAACAAGAACCATATCATATTTTTTTATTCCGATAGAGCTTGATATGATAAAGTTGTTATCTTTTTTTATAATCTCGTTTACAACAGTATCTGTTAAGATATTTACTTTTTTTTCTTTTAAATTTTCTTTAAATATTTCTATTACAGATTTTGCACTATTGGAAAAAGGGTAAACTTTGCCATCTTGTTCTACTCTTAAATACAAACCCATATTTTCACAAAATTTTTTAAAATTGTTAAAATCAAATCTTTTGAAAACATTTTCTACAAAATCCGGATTTTGAGTTATATAATTCTCTTTTTTTAAATTTATATTACTTATATTACATCTACCGTTACCGGATATTAGGATTTTTTTGCCAATAGAGTTATTTTTTTCATACAAATCAATCTCTAAATCATTATTCGAAGCAACCAATGCTGCCATTATTCCGGAGGCTCCTGCACCTATGATAGCAATTTTAGACACTATAACTCTTTTTTTACAATTCTAAATGTAAAATATTTGGACACAAAACTATTATCACCTATTTTATTAAATTGTATTATTGCAGCATTTGGATTTTTAACCTCAAGATAGAGTATGCCAAGAGCAAGTCTGCTTTCAAAATTATTCGAATCAGTCAATTTTGCAAGCTCCAAAAGGGCTATGGCATTCGCATCATGTCCTGCCCCTATAGCGGCTATTGAAGCAAGAAAAAGAGTATTTGAATCATCTATTTTATACACATCTATCAATTCATTATATATCGCATACGATTCTTCATAATTTTTAGTATATATATCCACATAAGCGAGAGCTTGCATAACATCAACAGCATCATCCTTCTCATTTTCAAGCTGTTTTTCAAGAATTTCCCGAATATAATATAACATCCCGGAAATTTGTAAACTTTTTATATATAAATCTCTTGCAACCACCGGCCCATAAAAAAGAGATTTAAAGTCAACATCTTTTTTTAAAAAATTTTCTTGTATAGCTTTTGCCAAATCTTTTATGTTTTTACCATGCATTTTCGCATTTGTGTATATAAGTTGAGCCACCATATCTCTATGCATTATAGATTTTAGTGCGATAGCTTTTTGCAAAAAAAGTTCACTATTTTTTATATTTTTTGCAACTATTGCCTCAAAGATCAAATTTATTGCCCTGTTAGACTTATCTATTTCGGCAAAATCCAATGCTGAAATCAAATCATTTTTTGCAAATTCTATAAGTGCAATATAAAATTTTTTATTTTTTATATTTTTATCATTATGTATATCGCTATTTACCTCTTCTATAAGTTTATCACTATTTTGATGTATCAACTGCTTTGCAAATATTGCAAATATACCGGATAGATAGTTTTTACTATCAAGATGATAACTTTTTATAAAATTTACATATGCTTTAGAGTAGTTTTTCATCTGAGCATACGAAAGCCCTAAATCATAATACAGTATCGCATGATTTTGATACTTATCCTTTAAAGAGTTAAATATTTTATTAGCCTCACTTATTTTAAAATCTAAAGCTTTTTTAATTCCTGTTGAAATATCTTTATTGATTTTTGAAATTGTAGCACTTTGAGATAATAGCATAAGAGCATTTTTCGTCTCGCCAATAGAGATATTGATACTACCTTTTCTGATATATTCGATAGTTTGATTTGCATTAAAAACTTTATATGGTGCAAAATAAAATATCAATCCATATTCGCTTTCTCTTTCTAAAAATATATCTTTTTCATAAAATTTTTGAGACAAAGAGGTGTCATATAAAGATGGTTTTAGGGCTATTGATACAGGATATATCTTCATACTTTTTTCCTTATATGCCTCAACCGCATCTTTGATACTTTTTGAAGCTGAAGAAAAAAGTCCTATTTTTATATATGATAATACCATTGCCATTAATGACTCAAGAGGATGATTTGTTGCTTTGTATGATTTATTAAAATGCTTAATAGCTATATTATACTTTCCAATTTTTGCATACAAAAGTCCAAGGGTCAATTCATTGTCAAAATTATTGTTTTTTTCAAGATAATTAATAGCCGATAAATCATCTCCAAATAATGCATTTGCTTTCGAAGCCATATAATTTTGTTCGGTTTTATAATACTTTGAGCTTGGATGTCTTATTGGAATCAAAGATTCAAAATAAAACTCTTTATAATAATTAATCAATGCTACATAATATGAATAAAGAGGGGAATTGGTTTCATATGGCAAATATATTTCAGACAAATCCAAATAGTATCTAAAAAGTTTTTTATTATTTAATTTGATTGCACAAACAGCACAATTTATAGCACTAACACATCTATTTTGCCCATTATTGATCGCTTTTTTAAAATATTTTATAGCCTCTTTGTAGCTTTTATCCTTCATTCTTACAACACCAAGATTGTAGTTAGAAATGGACTCATTGTATGAAGCTATCTCTTTATACAATTTCAAAGCATCTTGTTTATCGCCTTTTTTATAAAGAATATTTGCCTTTTTAATTAAGTGTTCAATTTTTAAAGGAGCAAACTGGGTAGAATGTTCTTTTTGTACTATTTGTTTTACTATTTGATTTGTATTTAAAGTATCATCCTTTTTTTTATTTTTCAACAAAACAATAACAACCACAATCACGACTGCAAGTAATACGGTCGATAATGAAGCTATAATGATAATATTTTTTTTATTTAATATTTTTTCGCTTTTTTCCTCTTTTGGTGCTTCAGGCTTACTTTCGTTATCACCCTCTTCAAGAATTATTATATCATCTTGTTCTTCAGCCATATTCCCTCGTTGTTATAAATATTTTTTTAAAACTTCAGGTATCAAGATATTACCATCTTTTTGTTGATAATTCTCCATAATAGCTATAAGAGTTCTGCCGACAGCAAGAGATGAACCGTTTAGAGTATGTACCAATCTATTTTTTTTACCATCTTTAAATCTTATCTTAGCTCTTCTTGCTTGAAAATCTCTCGTATTTGAGACAGAACTTATCTCTCTATATTTATTCTGCCCCGGTAGCCAAACTTCAAGATCTATAGTTTTTGCCGCACCAAATCCCAAATCTCCTCCACAAAGCATAACTAGTCTATGAGGAAGCTCCAAAGATGTTAAAAGATCACTCGCACACTCTACCATTTTATCAAATACTTCATCACTTTGATCGGGTTTAGTTATGCTAACAAGTTCAACTTTATCAAATTGATGCTGTCTTATCATTCCTCTCGTATCTCTTCCGGCACTTCCTGCCTCTTTTCTAAAACAGGCAGTATATCCAGTCATCAAGATAGGCAAATCATTCTCTTTTAATATCTCATCTCTATAAAGATTTGTCAAGGGAACTTCTGCTGTAGGGATAAGATAAAGTTCTTCCCCCTCTATTTTAAAAAGATCATCGGCAAATTTTGGCAATTGTCCTGTTGAAAGCATAGAAGTTTTATTTACGATATATGGTACACAAACTTCGTTAAAGCCTCTTTTGGCATTAAAATCAAGCATATAATTTATCAATGCCCTTTCTAATTTTGCTGCATCGGATTTTAAGACAGAAAATCTACTTTTTGCAAGTTTTACCCCTCTTTCAAAATCTATCCACCCAAGGTTTTCGCCCAATTCCCAATGTTGTTTCGGCTCAAAGTCAAACTCTCTTGGTGTAAGAACTTTTTTTAATTCAATATTGTCATTTTCATCCTCTCCGATAGGAACATCATCATCTGGAATATTGGGGATATTTAGAGCATATATCTCAAGTTCTTCTTCAAGATCTTTAACAATTTTTTGTTTAAAAGTTATCTTTTGTTTATTTTCTTCAAGCTCTTTTTTAAGCTCACTTATATCTTTTTTTTCTTTTAAATACACCGGAAACAGTTTACTTTTTCTATTTTGTTCCGATTGCAACTTTTCAAGTTCTCCCTTTTGTTCTTTTAAAACAACAAAAAGTCTATTTAACTCTTTTAAAACTTCATCTTTAATTTTTTTCTTTTTTAATTTTTTTACCGTTTCATCAAAATTGTTTTGTAATTTTTTTAAATCCAACATTACAGTATCCCCACCATTTCTCTAATTTGTTCCATTTTTATAGAGGCTATTGCTCTTGCCTTATTTGCACCATCAAGCAATATGTCTCTTACTTCATCTTTATGAGCAAGATAGTATTCTCTTTTATCCCTTGCAAAAGCAAAATATTCCCATATCTTATCTTTTAAAGAAGCTTTAAAATGACCATATCCCTCTTTTCCACTCTTATATCTTTCTTGCAACTCTATAAGTTCATTTTCATCCATAAAAAGTTCACAAAGCTTATATACATTACAATTTTCATAAGACTTAGGCTCTTCAAGAGGTGTTGAATCAGTAACAATCTTTCCTGTTTGCTTTTTTAATTCTTTTTGAGTTGTGAAGATATTGATTGTATTTCCATAGCTTTTACTCATTTTTGCTCCATCAATTCCAGGAACGGCAGCCACTTTTTCGTCTATCTTAAAAGTAGGAATTTTAAGAGCATTTTTGTGATTGTTGTTAAACTTTATCGCTATATCTCTTGTTATCTCTACATGCTGAACTTGATCTTTTCCAACTGGGACCACTTCGGCATCATACAAAAGTATATCAGCGGCCATCAAAACAGGATATGAAAATAGAGCATGATTTGCCACAATACCTTTAGCAACTTTATCTTTGTAACTATGAGCTCTCTCAAGGAGTCCCATAGGTGTATATGATGAAAGTATCCAATACAACTCTAAAACTTCTTTGACATCGGATTGTAACCAAAAAGTTGCTTTAGAAGGATCTATGCCCAAAGAGAGAAAACTTATAGCAGCATCTATGCTATTTTCTCTTAGAGCTTCACCATCCTTTAAAGATGTTAATGCATGATAGTTTGCGATAAAGATAAAAAGTTCGCTATCTCCTTGATATTGTAACATTTGCCTTATGGAGCCAAAGTAGTTACCAAGATGCAAAACTCCTGAAGGCTGAATTCCCGTCAATACTCTCACTTTAATAATCCTTAAATATAAATTTCTAAATTATATCAAAAATAGATTAATATTTTGCTTGTTACAAGTAACAGATTATAATAAATTTTTCAACCTATTTTTTAACACTCTATTTTTCAGTAACCATAATTCTAAAACAATCCATAGAAATACTCTCTGATATATTACTTTATAAATCTTCTATAGTTTCCGTATTTATCGTACTTTAAAGCACTTTTTAATCACAATAAGGAGCTAACCATTTATCAAATAGAATATATCTGTATTTTACTTCATTGCAAAAGTGAAGAATATTAAGCTTATCTTGCATAATCTCATTTTTACTGAAGAGAGATTTTTTGATATACTTTTTGTACTCTTCACTGCAGACATCCTTGCTCTTTATGATAATCTCATATCCTAATGGAATTGATATTCCTGCAGTATCAGTATAGTGGAAGTTTAGCATGAAGTTTATGTATATGTCTTGTAAATTTTACATACTCAAGCAAAGTAATTTTAGTACTTGATAGGAATATACTATTACTTTTTGTAAATTTCTAAATTCTTTTTTATCGTAATATCAGCAAATCTATTAAAATATCAAGAGGTCATATGGCTTGACTTTTATTTGAGCATTATTATCCCGCAAAATCTTCCGGTCCGACCATCTCTTCTATATGAAAAATAATTTTTATCACAACTGGTACAAATATCGGATATTTTTAAATGTTCCGGCATGATACCCTCATTTAAAAGTTGTGCTTTTAACATATTTTTTATATCAAGATAATATTTTCCATTTTTTTCGACGATGTAGCTATTGCCAAATTTTTCTTGACTTAAATATGCCAAATCTTTACCTATTTCATAACAACAAACCCCTATAGAGGGACCGACATGGGCATATATATCTTCAGACTTTGAGTCAAAATTATCTTTTAGAGAAGTTATAGCGGATTTGACTATATTTTTAAAAGTTCCCTCTCTACCGGAGTGAAGAGCGGCTATAAGCTTTCTTTTTTTATCATACAGCAAAACTGTGGCACAATCGGCAGACATAGCCATAAGAGGGATCTTTCTTCTGTCAGTTATCAATCCGTCGGTATCTTTTATCTCCGATAAAAAGCTATTTTTCACCACTTCTATACGGCTACTATGCACCTGCCTCATATAAACAAGATTTTCAAGCAAAAAGCCCTCTTTGTCTGCTATTAGCTCTCTATTTTTTACAACATCACTAACATTATCGCCGACATTATGGCTGACATTTAAACTATCAAACGGACTTTTTGAAAAACCTCCGTTTCTATCTGTAAAAAAGGCTAAAACATTCTCATCTTCAAAAAATGCTCTCATTACCATCTCGCCATTATCTTATCCACATCATTCCAAGAAATCTCTCTATTTTTTTTAAATATGTGATATATGTATCGTGCAAACATATCCGTTTCTATATTTATTTCTCTTCCCTTTTTATAGCTATCGAATATAGTATTTTTTATGGTATGTGGGATAATCGTAAGCCTAAATGAGTCTTCGTAAACATCATTTATAGTTAAACTGACACCATCTATAGCTATACTCCCCTTTGGAACTACGAATTTCATAAAATCTTTTGGCAAAGAGATAAAAAAATCATATCCATTATCCACTCTTTTTATCTCCTTGACAACACCTTTGCAGTCTATATGCCCTTGCAAAATATGTCCCTCAACTCTATCGCTCAATTTCATAGCGGGTTCAATATGAACTCTACCGTTTAGATTTTGTACTGCCAAAACAGATCTGCTTTCTTGGGATAACTCTACCACAAAACCTCCCTCCATAATCTTAACAACCGTCAAACAAGCTCCGTTAACCGCTATAGAATCTCCGATTTGAGGTTTATAATTTGCTTTTACAATCAATGTCTCTTTTTCACTTTTTGACATCGCTATCTCTCTTATGAGTCCGGTAAACATTTGACTTCCTATATTATTATTTTTCATATTATACAAAAATAAGAGCAAAAGTAGTATAATTTCTTTTTATTCTCCAAGAAAAACAAGAGGACAAGTATGAAATTTGATGTTATAGTTATCGGCGGAGGTCATGCAGGTATAGAAGCAGCACTTATATCAGCAAGAATGGGCAAAGAAACTCTTCTTATTACCATTTTAGTAGAGCAAATAGGAGCGGCAAGTTGCAACCCCGCTATAGGAGGACTTGCTAAAGGTCATTTAGTAAAAGAGATAGATGCTTTAGGCGGACAAATGGGTATAACTACCGATAATACGGCTATACAATTTAGAACCTTGAATAGCTCAAAAGGTCCTGCGGTTAGAGGTAGCAGAGCACAGATAGATATGGATAGATATAGAATGTTTATGAGAAATATCTGCCTAAATACGGACAATCTAAGCTTAAAACAGGAAATTGCCGATGAGATCATAGTAGAAAACGGTAAAGTAACCGGAGTGATAACAAATCTAAAAAATCACTATCATGCCAAAAATGTCATCATAACGGCAGGAACTTTTTTAAAAGGTCTTATTCATATAGGAGATTTCAAACAAAGTGCAGGAAGAGCGGGAGAGTTTCCGTCAAATAAACTAAGCGACTCTCTAAGAGAACTCGGACTCTCCGTGCAACGACTAAAGACAGGGACTTGTGCCAGAATAGATGCTAAAACAATTGATTTTTCAAAAATGGAGCTTCAAGACGGAGACTATCCGCCTCAACCATTTAGCTTTAGAACAAACAAAGAAGAATTTAACCCCAAACAGTTACCTTGCTACATAACTTACACAAATGAAAAAACACATGCCATCATAGAGGGAAATTTTTATAGAGCACCACTTTTTACGGGTCAGATAGAAGGAAGAGGTCCAAGATACTGCCCAAGTATAGAGGATAAGATCAACCGCTTTAGAGACAAAGAGAGGCATCATCTTTTTATAGAACCACAAACTCTTGAAGCAACTGAATACTATATAAACGGTCTTACCACATCTCTTCCAACTGATACACAGATAGAAATGATCCACTCCATAAAAGGTCTTGAAAATGCCAAAATCGTTAGATACGGATATGCTATAGAGTATGATTTTGTCGATCCTACAGAGTTAAAACACTCTCTTGAGACAAAAAAGATCAAAGGATTATATCTAGCCGGACAAATAAATGGCACTACCGGGTATGAAGAGGCTGCCGCTCAAGGTTTGATGGCGGGTATTAATGCATCTTTAAGTTGTGAAAATAAAGAGCCTTTGGTACTAAGAAGAGATGAGGCATATATCGGGGTTTTGATAGACGACCTTGTAACAAAAGGAACAAAAGAACCATACAGAATGTTTACTTCAAGAGCAGAGTATAGACTTCTTTTAAGAGAGGATAATGCCGATATAAGACTTATGGGATATGGCTACAAACTTGGACTTATCGACGAAGAGAGTTATGAAAAAATGCTTTACAAAAAAGAGTGGACAAAAAAGGGGCTTGAAATACTTCAAACAAGAAGTATAACCCCCTCAAAAGAGAACAATGCTTTTTTGCACTCCATAGGTGAAGATAAAATATCGGACAAAGTTGAACTTAGAAAAATAGTGGCAAGAAAAAGTTTCACTATGGACAAACTCGACAAACTTGCAGGAGAATTCACCCAACTACCACCGCATATAAAAGAGCAGATACTCATAGAAGCTAAATACTTCAACTATATCAACAAGCAAAAAGAGCAAATCGACAAAATGAAAACACTTATGGATATGAAAATCCCCAAAGAATTAGACATAGATGCGATTTCCGGTCTAAGCAATGAAGTAAAAGAGAAGTTAAAAGAGATACAACCCCCAACACTTTTTGCAGCAAGCGAAATCAGTGGTATAACTCCAGCCGCCATAGATATACTCCAAATTTACATCAAAATGCATGTAAAAAGCCGATCATAAAAAATCGGCTTTTGCAATACATTTTTTTTGAGTTTTATAAATTGTCGTTGATTGATTATCTCCTTTTTAATTTTTATATGTTATTATATCAATTAGCTATATAATTGTTGGTATAATTATACTATAAAAAATCAAACCATAGGCAAATAGAAGATGAAGCACCTTATAAATGCAAAAGATTTTACTAAAGCTGAGATTGAAAGACTTTTTAAAAGAGCAGAGGAGTTTCTTGACGAAAAACCAAGAGATATTCTTCTTGGCAAAAGCATCATAACCATCTTTTTTGAAAATTCAACAAGGACAAGAAGCAGTTTTGAAATGGCAGCAAAAAGACTAGGAGCAAGTGTCGTAAGTCTTGATATTTCAAAAAGTTCATCAAGCAAAGGCGAAACACTTTTTGATACTGCAGCAAATCTGGATGCGATGGGACCTGATGCTATAGTTGTAAGACACAAAAATGCAGGAGTTCCCAAAATACTCTCAAACTATGTAAACTGCCCCATAATTAACGGCGGCGACGGAAGTCATGCTCATCCCACTCAAGCTTTACTTGATCTTTTTACCATTACAAGACACTTAAAAAAGACAAAAGGAAAAAAGATATCTATAGTAGGAGATATAAAAAATTCACGAGTTGCCAATAGCAACATAGAATTATTGACTCTTTTTGGTTTTGATATTACTCTTGTAGCTCCTCCTCACTTTATGCCTAAAACCGATCTAAAAAAGTGCTACGACTTAAAAGAGGGAGTTAAAGATGCCGATATCATCATGAGCCTTAGAACCCAGACAGAAAGACACACAAATCAAATATATGCATCTTTAAAAGATTATGCGGAGGATTTTTGTATAACAGAGAAGATACTGAAAGATAGAGATGTACTCTTGATGCATCCGGGTCCCGTTAATAGGAATATAGACATAAACGACAAATGTATGAAAGATAAAAGATCTGTTATTTTAGAACAGGTTAAAAACGGAGTAGCCATTAGAATGGCAGTATTAGAAAAATTAATAAAACAGGATAAAGCATGACAGAATGGAATTTAAACGATCTTTTTAAGAGCGATGAGGATTTAGAAAAATTTGTTAACAAAGTTGAAAAAGAGGCTAAAAAATTTCAAAAAAAATACAAAGACCATATAAAAAAAATCGGCACAAAAGAGTTTTTAAAAGCTCTTAAAAGTTACGAAAAGATACTAAACTCTATATCAAAAGCAGCAACATATACATTTTTAAAATTTGCTAAAAATTCTGAAAATGGAAATTTCTATGCCATGTATTCTCAAAAATTTAGTCATATCGAAGAGAATTTACTTTTTTTTGAACTTGAATTCAATCAAATACATTCAAAAAAACAAAACAACTTTATAAAACATAGCGGTAAATATAAATTTTTTCTACAATCTTTAAAAAAGGAGAAGAAACATCAACTTTCTCAAAAAGAGGAAAAAATCCTTTTGAAAAAAAGCTTAACCAGTTCAAGAGCATTTAGCAGACTGTTTGACGAACATTTCAGCCGAATGAAATTTAGACTCAAAGGCAAAGAGATGAGTGAAGAGGAGGTGCTTTCAAAGCTCTACTCAAATGATAGAAAAGTGAGAAAAAGTGCAGCAAACTCCTTAACCAAAGAGCTTAAAAAGAGTACCCACTTAACTTCATATATATTCAATATGGTGAAAACAGACCTAAAAATAGAGTGCGATATCAGAAGATATAAATCAGTAGAGGAACCAAGACATATAAGCAATAAAATTTCACAAAAAAGTGTAGATGCACTCATAAAAACAACCGGCAAAAACTTTGATATTTCAAAAGAGTATTATGAGATAAAAAGAGAAATTATAGGATACAAAAAACTTTATGACTATGACAGATATGCACCTTACAAGCAAGATAATGAAAAGATAGAGTATGAGGATGCCAAAAAAATGGTTCTTGATGCTTTTAAATCTTTTGATAAAAAGTTTTACGATATAGCCCAAAAAGCCCTTGAAGAGGGTTGGTGTGATGTCTATCCGAAAGATAAAAAAAGAGGCGGTGCTTTTTCACATCCTGCCTCCACAGACACTCATCCGTATGTGATGTTAAATTATACCAAACAAAGAAGAGATATATTTACCATAGCTCACGAATTGGGTCATGCCATACATCAATACCTATCAAGAAAGGTCGGATATCTCGGAAGTGATACACCGCTAACAACTTCAGAAACTGCTTCCGTTTTTGCCGAAATGCTACTTTTTGATTATATCAAAAAAATAACACCTAAAGAGAAACTTTTACCGATATACGGAGGTAAACTTGAAGATATATTTGCCACACTATTTAGACAGATAATCTTTACGACATTCGAAAAAAAAGTCCACTCTCACGAGGGTGAATTGACAGTAGAAAAATTTAGTGAGTATTGGATGCAAGAAAACAAAAAAATGTTTCCAAAAAGTATGGAATTTAGTAAAGGATATGAAATATGGTGGAGTTATATCCCACACTTTATACACACACCTTTTTATTGTTATGCTTATAGCTATGCACAATTACTTGTTATGGCGATATATGGGCTATATAAAAAAAATACTCCAAACTTCAAAAAGAATTATATAAAATTTTTATCAAGCGGAGGTAGCAAAAGTCCTAAAGAGTTGATATCAATATTTGGTTTTGATATAGAAGATGAAAAGTTTTGGAATATAGGCATAGAAGAGGTAAAAAAACTTTTTGAAGAGTTTAAAGCAATAAGGAGTCAATATGCTTCATAAATTAGTTGATAAAAACGGTTTTAGAACAATAATGCAATCTCACTGTGAAGATATTATTGCATTTTTATTTGATGAAAATATTGAGTTTTCCATACTAACATCACTATCAAATATAACATTTGAACCGATTTTACCCGAGGAGATAACAAGTGAGTTTAAACCCTTAACTTTTTTTACTCTTGCGGGATACACATACGAAAGTTCAAGATTGAATGAAGGGATTTTAAGCTTTGAAGCTGGATTTGGTAGAGAAAATATCGGTAGTCTTGTCTCTGTACCAGTTTATGCGATATTGCAAATCTTAGTTGATAATACTCCTATATTTATCAATCTATCAACACCACCTGAGAAAAAAAGCGATAAAAAACGAGAGGCTAAAAAAAGTAATGAGGGAATTGACAAATCAATGAATATCTTTTTATCAAATCCCAACAATAAAAAACTTTTCAAAAAAAAGAGATAGCGGAAATATACCGCTATATTTTTTTAACATTCATTAAAAAGTCTATCATGCCATCTATATAAGCATCGTGTCTTCTGTCTTTTAGATAAACAATATACAAATGTCTTTTAAACTTAACTCCTCTTATCCTTGCACTATATAAAGTACCGTTTTTTACTTCATCGTTTATTATATGAGAAGATATAATCGAAACTGTAGGTTTTCCATCTTGTGGTGCTTTTAAGATTGATTGTTTAACAGCAGTAGAACTTGATACTGTACTTCTCAAATCAAAAGAATTGCAATCAATCCCCATCTCTTCAAAAACTTCAGAAATTAATTCTCTAGTATGAGACCCTTCCTCTCTACAAATCCATTTAAAATTATATAAATCATCTTTTTTTACAAATTTTGGAAGAGGAGAGTTGCTAAAAAGCACCAATTCATCTTCTATCCACTCCCTATAAAGCATATTATTATAAAAAGATGGAGCTTCAACAACAGCTATATCAATCTTTTTATCATCAAGAAGTTCGACTATATTTTTGGATAAATCAATTTTTACCATAATATCATTTTTTATCTTATCTTTTATCTTATCAAGATAATTTGGAAGTATATAGTTTCCTACCGTAAAAGATGCCCCCATCATAAAAGTAAGTTGTTTATTGATAACTTTGAGTATATCTTTTTCGATATTAAATATACACTTTTCAAGCTTTATCGCAATAGTATATATCTCTTCACCCTCTTTTGTAAGTCTTATGCCATTTTTCTTCCTATCTACAATTTTAGTTTCAATATAATCTTCAAGAAGTTTTATCTGTTGAGTAACTGCAGGTTGAGAAATGCCCAGTTTTTTAGAAGCTTTAGAAAAACTTTTTTCTCTAACAACAGTTAAAAATGTCTGGATTTTTGAAAAGTCTTTTAACATTGCATATCCTTTTTATCTTATTGCATAATTACAATTATAACCAAATAAAATAATTTTTTCAACAACAAAATAATAAAAAATTATATAATGAAATTTTTAATATCAAAATGTGATCAAAATTATTAAATACTTATATTTTTTTGATATAATATATAGAATTAAATTGATAATTAATGCTATGTGCCTATATATAAAATACTTTAAACTATAAGTACATAAAAAAACTATAGAGATATAAAATGGAAAAAATTTTAAAAGAATTAAACGAAGAGCAAAAAGAAGCAGCAAAAACGATAGATGGGTCTATACTTATATTAGCCGGTGCGGGAAGCGGAAAAACAAAAACCATAACAACAAGACTTGCCTATTTATTATCCATCGGTATCGATCCTGCTAACACTTTAACACTTACTTTCACCAATAAAGCTGCAAATGAGATGAGAGAAAGAGCCTTAAAGATGATAAAAGACATCTCATACCCCCCTCTTCTTTGTACTTTTCATAAATTTGGACTTCTCTTTTTAAAATTTAATATAGATAAAATCAATAGAAAAAATAATTTTGTCGTAATAGACAGCGACGATAAAAAAAGAATTATTAAAAATTTAGGTACAGAGTTGCCCATATCTTTAGTTGCAAGTGAAATTTCAAAATATAAAAACTCTCTTATTTCGCCCGAAACAGCAATAGCTAAAGCCTTGCAACCAAACTATAAAATAATAGCCTCGTTATATAAAAGTTATGAAGAATATATTGAAAAAAATAACTTAGTTGATTTTGATGATTTGCTATCATTGACATATAAAATACTTGATGAAAATAGTGATTTATGTATGCATACAAGTCAAAGATACAAATATATTATGATAGACGAATATCAAGATACAAATGAATTACAATATAAGCTTGTAAAAAAATTGTGTTCCGCACACAACAATATATGTGTTGTAGGAGACGATGATCAAAGCATATATGGCTGGAGAGGTGCAAATATAAAAAATATCTTGGAATTTTCTGATCAATTTAAAAATACTAAAGTTATAAAACTTGAGAAAAATTACCGCTCAACAAAACAAATTTTAAAAATTGCTAATGAATTAATAGAACACAACAGAGGAAGACTCGGCAAAAAACTTGAAAGCACAAAAGGTAATGGCAAAGATATAGAATTTATCGATTCTGAAAATGAAACAATGGAAGCCAACATTATTGCAAATAGAATAAAAAAACTTATGGACAAGGGTGTTAGTCCAAATAAAATAGCTATTTTGTATAGAATAAATGCTCTAAGTAGATCCATCGAAGAGGGCTTAAATAGAAATTCTATACCTTATAAAATGGTTGGTGGAATTAAATTTTACGAAAGAGCTGAAATAAAAGATTTGATTAGCTATTTAAGAGTAATAGCAAATCCAAATGATGACTTTTCCTTTAAAAGAATTATAAACAAACCAAAAAGAGGTATAGGAAAAGTTACCATAGATAGGATTGTAAAAGCTGCTTATGAAAATAAACAGTCTATATATGAGCTTTTATCTTCTAATTTTAATGAGATAAAAACTATCATAAAAAGCAAAAAAAGCTTAACTGAAATCAAAAATTTTATCAAAAACCTCAAAAAACTCTCTAAAAGTTTAGAAAAATCGACTTATGATTTTATAGATTTACTTGAAGAGACCTTTCACATAAAAGAGTACTACTTCAATATGCCAGAATCTTTAGATAAAGTTGCAAATATAGATGAATTTTACGGACTTTTCAGAGACTTTATCATATCCAATCCCGATGCAAATATAGACGATTTCCTCAACGATATAACACTACAAAGCGATCAAGATCAAATAGATAATGAAAGTATATCTATCATGAGTATCCATGCGAGCAAAGGTCTTGAGTTTGATTATCTTTTTGTTATAGGCTTGGAAGAGGGATTTTTCCCGATAACTGGCGAGGGAAGTGATATAGAAGAAGAAAGAAGACTGGGATATGTAGCTTTCACAAGAGCAAAAAAAGAGCTTACTCTAAGTTGTTCTTCAAGTAGATTTTACAAAGGGAGAAGAGCATCTTTGAGTAAAAGTAGATTTTTGGCTGAATGTGGCATATGCAAAGGTAGTCTAAGTCTTGAAAAAACTACCTCTTTTAAAAAAGGTGATCTTGTTAAACATAAAATTTTTGGTATGGGTAGAGTTTTAGAAGTAACTAAAATAAAAAGAGAATTTAAATTGAATATAAATTTCGGTGGTACCAAAAGAGATATACTCGCCTCCTTTGTAGAGAAGATATGAATAGACTTTTTGTTGTAAATAAACCAAGCGGTATAAGTTCAAATGGCTTTTTAAGAAAAATAAAAAGAAAATATCAAATTAAAAAAGCCGGTTATTCCGGAACATTAGATCCTTTTGCTTCAGGTTGTCTAATAGTAGCTTTCAATCAATACACAAAACTTTTTAGATTTTTGAAAAAGAGTCCCAAAGGATATGTAGCAACTTTACATCTTGGTGCCATAAGTCCTACTCTTGACAATGAAAAAATAGAAAAAATTATCAAAGTAAATCCCATAAAAGAAGATAGCATTAATGAGCTTTTTAAAAATTTGCAAGGAGAAATAGAGTATCTACCTCCCAAATACTCTGCAAAAAAAATTGATGGCAAAAAAGCTTATGAGTTGGCAAGAGAGGATAAAGAGTTCGAGTTAAAAAAGATAAAAAGCACCATATACAATCTCGAATTGATAAAATATGAACACCCATTTATCACTTTTAAAATTACTATTAGCGAAGGTGGTTATATAAGAAGTATTGGAGCTATTATCTCTGAAAGATTAAATACATCAGGTTCTTTAAGTGCTTTAGAGAGAACAAATGAGGGAAATTTTTTTTACAATAGTGAAAAATCTTTAAATCCTTTGGAATTTTTAAAAACAGAGGAGAATTATTATAAAAAGGATAAATCCGATATACTTCTTGGCAAAAAATTAGAAAAAGAGAATTTTGAAAAAAAGGACAATGGAGAGTATCATATAATTTTTGACGAAAGTTTTACTATCGTTAAAATCGAAGATGAAAATGTCTCCTATCTGTTAAATAAAATAAGGTTGGATAAATGTTAGTCTTATCAAGAAAAACAGGAGAAAGCATTCACATAGGAAACAATATAGAAGTAAAAGTTATATCTATCTCAAAAGATAAAGTCAAATTGGGTTTTGAAGCTCCAAAAAATATAACTGTTATAAGAGGGGAACTTAGATTGGCTGTAATTGGTGCAAATATAGAAGCAAGTAAAAGCCAAAAAGATATTGACTTATTGAAAAATTTATCTTTAAAGAAGTTTGGTTGAAAATAAAATCATATGCAAAAGTGAACATATACCTCAAAATTGTAGGGATAAAAAATAATTTCCACTTAATAAATTCAAGATTTATGAGAGTAGATAATTTATATGACACTGTATCCTTTGTAAAAAAAGATAATAAACAAGATGATTTTGAAATCGAAGGGAAATTCTCTTGTAAAAAAGAGCAAAACATCATATACAAAGCTTATAAAGAGTTGATACTTATAAAAGATATTTCCAAAAAGATAGAGGATTTTTTTAAAAATTATAAAGTATCAGTAGATAAAAATATACCAGAGTTTGCAGGTCTTGGAGGAGGAAGCTCTAATGCTGCAGCTTTTTTAAACTTAACAAACCAAACTCTCTCTCTTGGATTAAGCAAAAAAAGTATCATTTCAATATCTCAAAAACTTGGTGCGGATGTTTCTTTTTTTGCAAACAAATATGAGAGTGCCAATGTTTCGGGTATCGGAGAAATTGTAGAGAGATTTGAAGAAAAAGCACTGCATATATCCACTTTAACACCGCCTATCAAATGCAAAACACCTCTTGTTTATAAAAGATATAGAGAGATATTAAATCAAAATTATGATAAAATTATAAAAAATAACCAACTGTTTGCTGATAAACTTCGATATATGAAAAGTGATGAAATTTTACAAAATTACGATATTTTTGAGTTAAATGATTTATATCAAGCAGCTTTGGATATATATCCTAAGCTAAAAGAGTATCAAAAAGACGATAATTTTTTCAGCGGTAGCGGTAGTACATTTTTCAAAACCCGAATTTTGCAATAGAGTTTGTTGTGGTAGTGCTTGTGCTTGGATTTAGGGTGTTTAAACAAACTTTGAAGGCTTATCTATAAGGTGTTAAGTCGAAAAGTTTTTTAAGCTCCATAAATTCGATGATAAGTGCTAATATGATAAAATCTATTGCAAAATTTGGGTCAAAAGGACAAGATAGTGAGTAAAACCATAGCAAGAAATAAAAAAGCTTTTCACGACTACGAAATACTCGAAAAATTTGAAGCGGGTATATCTTTAAAAGGTAGTGAAGTCAAAGCCATCAGACAGGGCAGAGTAAATCTAAAAGAGAGCTTTATCAAAATCATAAAGGGAGAAGCCTATCTTTTAAATGCTCACATCTCTCATCTTGATACCGCAAATCCTCACTATAGACCGGATGAAAGAAGAGATAGAAAACTTCTCCTTCATAGAAAAGAGATAGACAGACTGCTTGGAAAGATAACAAAGGATGGACTAACTCTCGTCCCTCTTAGTATCTACTTAAATCATAAAAATATCATAAAAGTTCAAGTCGGATTAGCGAAAGGTAAAACCCTTCACGACAAAAGAGAAACCCTAAAAAGAAAACAGGCCGATAGAGATGCAAGAGCAGCCATGAAAAGATATATATAATATAAGTGCCTTTAAACTCTTTTTTGATAAAATAAAAAAATTTTATATAGTTAGGATATATTTTGGATAAACAAAAAAAGATAGTTTCTATGTTCGACGATATAGCCTCCACTTATGATACGGCTAACAGGGTTATGACCATGGGTGTCGATATACAATGGAGAAAAAAAGCTTGTGATTTATCATATAAACTTTATGGTAAAGACCATATAGAAAAGATAGTTGATGTTGCTTGCGGAACAGGTGACATGATGGGTTTTTGGGAAAAAGAAGCTAAAAAATCAAATATAAAAGTGGATAAACTTATAGGAGTTGATCCTTCAAAAGGTATGATAGAAGTGGCAAAGAAAAAATTTCCCGATTTTAAATACCACATAGCAAAAGCTACCGAAATACCCCTACAAGATAGTTGTGCGGATTTTATCAGTATTACATACGGCATAAGAAATGTAGTCCAAAGACAAGAGGCTTTATATGAATTTAATCGAGTTTTAAAAAAAGATGGACTTATTGTGATACTCGAGTTTATGAAAGATGAAAATAAAAATATTTTGAAGAAACTAAGAGATATCTATATGCACAAAATATTGCCATATGTCGGAGGTGCCATATCTAAAAATCTTGAAGCTTACAAATATCTTCCAAACTCTATAGAAAAGTTTGTAACTATAAAAGGTATACACAAAGAGTTAAAAACGGCAGGATTTGAAATACTCTATACAAAAAGCTTTTCTATGGATGTTTCAACACTTATAATAGCTAAAAAGATATGACAACACCCATAAGTGTATCTACATTAAACAATAGGATAAAATCCCTTCTTGAAGCAACTTTTTTATCCGTAACGGTTGAAGGCGAAGTTTCAAGAGTTACATACCATAGTTCAGGACACTTGTATTTTACTCTAAAAGATGGTTCATCTTCGATATCTTGTGTAATGTTCAAAGGCAATAATCAAAAACTTAAATTTAGACTTGAAGAGGGTATAAATATAGTCGTATATGGCTCGATTTCAGTTTATACTCCAAGAGGAAGTTATCAAATAAATTGTTTTTCTTTGGAACCTTCAGGAAGTGGAGCTCTATCATTGGCTTTTGAACAACTCAAAAAAAAGCTCTCATTAAAAGGCTATTTTAGTGAGGATATAAAAAAGAGTATACCGAAGTTTCCAAAAACCATAGCCGTCGTTACTTCAAAAACCGGGGCTGCTCTGCAAGACATGTTGAGAGTAGCAAAAAAGAGATGGCCACTTATAAAGATAATCTTAATTGACACAATAGTACAAGGAGAGAGTGCGGCCAACAGTATAGCAAATGGGATTAAAAAAGCAGATTCTTTAAAAGCTGATATCATCGTCATAGGAAGAGGCGGAGGGAGTCTTGAGGATTTATGGGGCTTCAACGAAGAGATAGTTGCCGATGCTATACACGAAGCAAACACTCCCATAGTATCCGCAGTAGGACATGAAATAGACTTTATGATAAGCGATTTTACCGCAGATTTAAGAGCCCCTACACCATCTGCTGCTTTTGAAATGATATTGCCGGATAAAGATGAATATTTTATGTACATTGATGATACAAAAGACAGATATGACAGAACAATTAAAAATCTAATAATAAAAAAACAGCATGAATTGCAATATATTTACAATTTATTAAAACAAAATTCCCTGTCTTCAAAGATCACTTATTATCAAAAAGAAGTCTTTTCTAAAATTGCAAGAATGAATGAAATATTTTCTGATTTTTTACAAAAAAAAGAGTATGAAGTGCAAGAAATTTCAAAAAACTTAATTCTAAACACAAGTCACATTATAGAAAACAAACAAAAACTTTTATCTCTTTTTATCACATCTTACGAATCAAATAATCCTCAAAAAAGAGTTAAAAAAGGGTTTGCACAAATTATAAAAAATGGAAAAATTACAAACCTTGAAGAAATAAATACAAAAGAAACTTTCTATCTTTTATCCAAAGATACAAAGTTAAAGGCAAAAGCTATTGATAAAAAAAGTTTATAAACTACTTCTTAAACCTGAAAAATAGCTACTTACCTTTGACATTGCACCATCAATCAATCTATTGAGATATTTTTCATATTTATCTCTTTTTTTCCATTTAGGAACTATCACGGCACTATTTTCAATAAGTATCTTTTTTGCCTCATATATAGAACCGATTTTATCAACCAAACCTACCATTTTAGCTCTTTGTGCCGAAAAGATATGAGCATCAGCAAACTTGTCTTTATTTTCAAGCTTCAAACCTCTTGCTTTGGCGACATTGAAAACAAAAAGATTGTATGTGTCTTGCAACACCTGTTTTAACTCAGCCTTTTCATCAGAAGTCCAAGCCCTTAAAAATGTACCCGCTTCTTTATATTTACCTATTTTTAAAACTTGCTCTTTTATCCCTATCTTTTTGGAAAGTCCCTCTACATCAAAACCATCATAAACAACACCGATAGAGCCTATAATAGCTCCCGGGTTGGCTACTATCTTATCTGCCCAAACACCGGCATAATAACTTCCACTTGCCATAACTCCGGCAACATAAACTACTACCGGTTTTATTTGCTTGAGTCTTTTGATAGCCAAACTCATCTCTACAGAAGGTGCAACAAGACCTCCAGGAGAATTTATATACAGTAATACACCTTTTATATTGCTCTTTTTAGCCTCTTGAATTTGTTCTAAAAATTTATCACTATTTACAATAGGACCGACTATATCTATCCTTATAAGATTTGGTTGTTTTAAATTATCTTCATTTATGTTTGCAATATAACCCACACATAACATCAAAAAAAGCAAAACAAAAAAATATTTCTTTAAAAAATCCAAAAAACCCGTTATAAATCCAAAAATTATCTTAAACACATCTCTCTCCATCTATATATCCACTTTTTACCTCTTTTGTATGGAGTATTAACTCTAAAGGTAATTGCTCTTTTTTTAAAACTTTATCTGGTAATATTACAGTAATTATATCAGCACTCTTTCCTATTTTTAACATACCAACATCATCAAGTCCAAGTGCTTTTGCCCCATTGACAGTAGCAAAAGTAATCAAATATTTAGAAAGTTTCAAAACATCAATATGTGAATGAGCAAACAATACGGCTCTTAATTCATCCCAAATATTTAAACTATTATTTGAACTTAAACCATCCGTTCCAATAGTGATACTTACCTCTTCTTTCAAAGCCTCTTCGATATTTAGCAGTGGATTATTTAAAACTCTATTGGAAACAAGACAGTGAGACAAGGAGCCATTTTTTGATATAAATTTTAACTCCTCTTTTTTACATACAACACCATGGGCAAAAATTGTTTTTAAACCTCTAAATTTTTCTAAAAATTCCATAGCATTCTGCATTGGTTTTGGATTTTGATTGAATATTTTTAAAAATTCATAAAAATCACCTTCTCCCCTGTCTATCCACTCCCTTTCAGCAAGACTCTCCATGAAATGGGCAGAAATTAAAAGTTTATCTTTTTTAGCAATATTTAAAGCCATATCCATAAGCATCGGATGGGTAGAGTATATTGAGTGTATAGATACAGCAGGAATTAAATCTCTTGAAAAGAATTCATAACTTTTTTGAAGTCTTTTTTCAAAATTTAAAAATACATCATCTATAAAATCCGGATTTGAACCAAGTATCTCATTGAAATAAACAATTTTTTGAGGACTTTCAAAACAAGCATCCAAATCATCTCCAAAACTGCTTATATTGCCAAAAGCAGTAACTCCGCTCAAAAGCATTTGTTCTATGGCATTTTTATAACACTCTGCACCACAATCTTCTTTAAGTTTATCTCTATTTGCTATCACACTTTGTAGCCATTTTATAAAATCTCCGTATATCAAGGTTGTTTTGTTTGCCGAATATTCCAAATGTGTATGAGTGTTAATAAGACCTGGCATGATAACGGAATTTGGGGAGAGATGCTTGACTATTGCATAAGGATTGTTTTTTATAACCTCATCCTTTTTCCCAACCTCTATGATCTTCTCATCAAAACATACAGCCCCATCCTCGATAATAGAAAAATCATCATCGCAAGTCAAAATGTAATCAGCAGTTAAAATTTTCAAGATCTAACCTTTTTTTGATATTTAGCAAACCTTTGCAATCAGTCCCCTGTATCCATATTCAAAATTATTGATATTATATCATACTTAATCCAAATAGAATATATTATTACATTATAAGCATATTTTCTATATAATCTTTTAAAATTTTTTACAAAGGTGAAATATGAAAATTGTTGTTATACACGGACCAAATTTAAATATGCTTGGAATCAGAGAGCAAAATATTTACGGACCAATGAAACTCGAAGAGATAAATGCACAAATGAAAGCAGTCGGAGAACAAAATAAAATAGAAGTGGAGTTCTTTCAATCAAATCTTGAGGGTGAAATAGTAGATAAGATACAAGAGTGTTTAGGAGATGCAGACGGCATCATCATCAATCCGGCAGCCTACACACATACATCAATAGCCATAAGAGATGCTATAGCGGCGGTTCAAATCCCAACCATCGAAGTTCATGTAAGCAATATCCATAGAAGAGAAGAGTTTAGAGCAAAAAGCTTAACAGCTCCGGTATGCAACGGTCAAATTAGCGGTTTCGGACCTTTTGGATACCACTTAGCCATGATAGGTATGCTACAAATCTTCAATGAAATTCAAGCTATGAAAGAGCAACAAGCACAAGCACAAAAAGCTCAATGAATTACATCTTAAAAAATGAAAATGCCGTATTTTACGAATGCGGCTTTTCTTGCGATAATGTAATATTTTTAAAACTTGGAAGTGAAGCTTTTTTTATAACCGACGGAAGATATGTTACGGAAGCAAATGAGTTCGTAAAAGATGCCGAGGTTGTAGAAGGCGGATTTGATATATATAAAACCGCAAGAGAGATACTAAAAAAAAATAGAATAAAAAAGATAGTTTTTGACCCTCTTTGCTGGAGTGTTGATGAGTTTAAGAGATTAAATTCAAAACTAACCTCCCACTTCTTTCCCAAAAAAAACTTCTCACAACAAAAAAGAATAATAAAAAACAAAGAAGAAATACTCACTATAAAAAAAGCGGCAAAGATAGGAGCAAAAGGTTTTGAAGAGTTCGCCAAATTTCTTCAAAATGCGGAAAATATTACGGAAAAAAAACTCTTTTTCAAAGCAAATGAGATACTCTGTCGCCAAGGAGAGCTTCAAAGCAGTTTTGATCCAATAGTTGCTATCGATGAAAATGCGGCAAAACCGCACTCTTTACCAACTCTAAAGCCTTTAAAAAACAATTCTTTGTTTCTTTTTGATGCAGGAATAAAATACAAAAGATACTGTAGTGACAGAACAAGGGTTTTAGAGTTTACTAAAGAATCAAATTTGAACTTTTCAAAAAATCAACACTTTAAAAGCAGAAAAAGACAAAAGATTTACGATATAGTTTTAAAAGCTCAAGAGAGTGCAATAAAACATGCCAAAGTGGGTATGAAAGCTTGTGAAATTGATAAAATAGCAAGAGATATCATTCAAAGCTCAGGTTACGACAAATACTTTATCCACTCGACCGGACACGGTGTGGGGCTTGATATTCATGAACTTCCTGTTATTTCTAAAAGAGATGAAACCATACTACAAGAGGGAATGGTTTTTACGGTAGAACCAGGAATATATCTACCGGGTGAATTTGGTGTAAGGATAGAAGATATGGTGGTAATGAACGAAAAAGGTGCGGAAATATTGTAGATGAAGTTTTTCAAAAGAAAAAACTATCCTTATCAAAGTTTTGCAAAGTCAAACAAGAAACACTTTGTCCTTATAGGAATAGGCGGAAATATCGGAGATAGCATAAGGAGATTTCAGAAACTTTTTTACACACTTAAAAAAAATATAAAAGTTGATATACTTCAAACTTCTCCCATACTTAAAAATCCACCTTTTGGATATCAAAATCAAGCTGATTTTTACAATGCTGTAATGCTTATAAAGACAAATTTAACTCCATTTGAACTACTCTATTTTTTACAAAAGATCGAAAAAAAATATAAAAGAGTGAGACATTTTGAAAATTCTCCGAGAACTTTAGACTTGGATATAATATTTTATGATAAAATAAGAGTTATAAAACCTTTATTGCAAATCCCTCATGCAAAATGGCATGAAAGAGTTTCGGTTGTGTTGCCTTCTATGAAGTTACATTTAAAAAATGGTTTTATGGTAAAATTATATAAAAAAAATATTAAGGGAGCTTATGAAACTTTTATCTTTTAATGCAGAAACTCCTTCACTTGCACTTAAAAAAGCTCAATTACAATGTGGGGAAAATGCTCTGGTCGTCAGCACAAAAGAAATAAGAAAAAAAAGTTTCAATCAAAGTGCTATTTATGAAGTTGTTGTTGCCGTAGATGAAAAAGATATAAAAGTCGAAAAAAGAGTAAAAAAGAGTAAAAAACAAAGTAAAGATGTACTACTTGATCTCTCAAAGGCAGCAAAGCAAATTTCTCAAATAGAAGAAATTACAATGCCAAAAAAAGATAGTACTCAAAATGTTGATAATTTCCAATCTATTGAAAATTTTAAAGAGATAAAAGACGAGATTTATAAACTTTCAGACAAAGTTAAACTTATTCAAGAAATGTTTTGGGAAGAAAAAGCTCCTCTAAGAACCGGGCTTTCAATCCCGTCGGAATTTTCTGAAATTTATAAAAGAGCCAAGTTTAGCGGAATGGACAAAAATGATTTAGACTCAATAATGGAATTAACAGTCGAGCATATGCCCTATAGTATGAGAAAAAATAGCAAAACTGTAAAAAGATATTTTCAAGTACTTCTAAGAAAAATGATTCCTATTAGATTAGAGTCTGACATACACAGAGGTCAAAAAAGAGTTATAATGTTTGTTGGTCCAACTGGGGTTGGGAAAACAACGACTCTTGCAAAACTTGCTGCAAGATATTCATACATCAAAAACAAAAGAGAGAAAGTTGGCATCATAACTATGGATACATACAGAATAGGAGCTGTAGAACAACTTTTTCAATATGCAAAAATGATGAGACTTCCTATTGAAGATGTTATAGATATTAATGATTTTCAAAGAGCTATCCAATCTTTGTCGTATTGCGACACAATTCTTATAGATACCATAGGTAGTTCTCAATATGATGAAAAAAAACTTCTCAAAATTGAGGAGTTTATAAAAAAGGCAGGATCAGATATAGATGTCAATCTTGTTTTATCTTCCGCCACAAAACTTGAAGATTTAAGGGAAATATATAATAACTTCGAATATCTCAACATAGATACTTTAATATTTACTAAATTTGACGAAACAAAAAATTTTGGTAATATTTTTTCTCTCGTTAAAGAGGTAAATAAACCACTTAGTTACTTTTCAACGGGACAAGAGGTACCCGATGACATTATGTGTGCAAGTAGCGAATTTCTTGTGGATTGTATTCTTGACGGATTTAAGAGGAATAAAAATGCAAAATCAAGCTGATAAATTAAAAAAAATCGTAACTACCGATAAGACAAGAACTCCAAATACAAAATTTATAGCCATTACAAGTGGCAAAGGTGGTGTGGGTAAAAGTACTGTTAGTGTAAATATGGCAGTATCGCTATCTAATTTTGGCTACAAAGTAGCACTATTTGATGCTGATATCGGTTTAGCCAATCTTGATGTTTTACTAAAAGTGAGATGTGAAAAAAATATTTTAAATGTCTTAAAAGGAGAGTGTTCTTTAGATGACATAATCGCTCCTATAAGAAAAAATTTGATACTAATTCCAGGTGATAGCGGAGATGAGATACTAAAATATAGTGATCAATTTATTTATGAAAGATTCATTGAAGAAGCAAGTTCTCTTGATGATCTTGATTATATCATTATTGATACTGGTGCCGGAATAGGAGAGCATACAAGACTATTTTTAAATGCTTCTGATGAAGTTATCGTAGTTACCGTACCTGATCCTGCGGCTATCACCGATGCATATGCCACGATAAAGATAACAAGCAAATTCAAATCTCATGCATACATGCTTTTAAATATGGTTAAAAATGAAAATGAAGCCAAAATAATTTTTGATAAAATCAATAAAGTTGCCAAATCAAATATAGACGATAATTTTGTTTTAAGTCTTATCGGAAGTATCAAAAATGATAAAAATGTTGCAAAAAGTATAAGAAACAGAACTATTTTTGTTGATGAGTATCCAAACTCTTCAACAACTGCCGAAATGAAAGGTATCATTAAAAAACTTATTTTAAAATTGGAACATAAAGTGCTTGAAGATGGCAAAGAAAAAAGTTTTGGTGAATTTTTTAAAAGATTATTTGAACAATTTTAGTTAAGGAATTTATTTGAGGATAGAGAATTTTATATATTTTTTTACAATTTGCGGTTTTTTTATAGGATTGGTATTTTCTATAATCAATTTTAATGAACCGGAATATGTTCTATTTTATACTGCTATTATCACACTATTTTTCTATCTACTCATTCATGTTGCTGTGGCAAATTTTCTTGATGTTAGAATACTTTCCAAAAATATATTTAACAAAGTAAAATATGAAGAAATTAGTGATTATTTTATATATGAAATGGAAACAAGAGAGAAAAAAATCAACTCTCTTGTCAATGTACTTGAAAAGATACAAGCAAAGGATACAAATAATATAGCCAAAACAAGGGAAAATGACAACTATGACAAAATTGCAGCTTAATGAATATCAAAAGCAAATCAAAGAACAAAAAGATGAGCTTGTATTGCAATTTTTACCGGCAGTTAGGGCTATGGCATACAGGCTAAAAGAGAGATTGCCGGGAAGCATAGATGTAAATGATTTGATATCTATAGGTACTGAAGAAGCTATAAAACTCTCAAGAAGATACGATGAAAATAAAAATGATTTTTTTTGGGGATATGCAAAACAGAGGGTTTACGGCTCTATGCTTGATTATTTAAGAAGTCTTGATACTCTTAGTAGAAACAATAGACGACTCATAAAAGCCATAGATGCAGAGTGCGAAAAATATCTCGAAGAGCATGAAGATGAACCAGACGATGAATATCTTGCAAAAACTTTAGGAGAAAATGTACAAAAAATACAAGAGGTTAGAAATATCTCAGAAACATCTATGGTATTGCCAATTAACGAACAAATGGTTATAATGGATAAATGCAATACTGAAAAAATTGTTGAAAAAGATGAATTAATCGAAATCATAAAAGGAATTTTACAAACTTTTAAAGAGAGGGAGCAATTAATCATTCAACTATACTATTTTGAAGAGTTAAGTTTAAAAGAGATAAGCTCTATCTTAGACATAAGTGAATCAAGAATATCTCAAATTCATAAAAAACTTATCATAAAGATAAGAAATTTATTAGGAAACAACGATGGCTGACATACTAAGTCAAGAAGAGATTGATGCACTGCTTGAAGTTGTTGATGATGAGGAATCAGCAGATATTGTTGCGGATGAAGTAATAGACCAAAGACAGATAATATTATACGACTTCAAAAGACCAAATCGTGTCAGCAAAGAGCAACTAAGAGCCGTAAAAGGCATACACGATAAAATGGCAAGAAATCTCTCGTCACAAATCTCAGCTATCATGAGATCTATAGTTGAAATCCAACTGCATTCCGTAGATCAAATGACTTATGGCGAATTTTTGATGAGCTTACCCAGTCCTACCAGTTTTAATGTATTTTCTATGAAACCGCTTGACGGAAGTGGAATTATAGAGATAAATCCCTCTATAGCTTTTCCAATGATAGATAGACTGCTTGGCGGAAAAGGAGAGAGTTTTGAATCCAGCAGAGAATTAACCGATATAGAACTTAACCTTCTTGATGCAATCCTGAGGATTATAACACAAAAATTAAGAGCGGCTTGGGAACCTATAGCAGATATATATCCAAACATAGAAACAAAAGAATCAAGTCCAAATGTAGTGCAAATCGTTTCTCAAAATGAGATAGTCATCATGGTTGTTATGGAACTTATAGTAGGAAATTCAAGTGGAATGATAAACATTTGCTATCCTGTCATATATCTTGAGTCTATCTTGCCAAAACTTGCAAACAGAGACATAATGCTCGGAAGTTCAAGCACTAAAAAAAGCAGAAACAAAGAGTTGAATGTCCTTATAAAAAGAGCAGATATAAATGTTGAAGGTGTTTTAGGAAGAACAACTCTAAGTGTCAAAGAATTACTTGATTTGAAAAAAAATGATATAATTAGACTTGATAGAAATGCTGATGATACTGCGATAGTAAGTGTCAATAAAAAAGATATGTTTATTGGAGAGATCGGCATACACAGATTTAGAAAATCCATAAAAATAACCGAATTTATCAAAAGTGATAAAGATGAAATAAAAGAGTATTTAGAAATTGTTGAAAAAGAGAGAAAAGAAAAAGTTTCTACGGTTAGTGCATAAAGAAGGAGAATTGCATAGTGAATAAATTTATTGAAATTTTAGAAAAAGATATAATATCTACCATAGAGGGATTAACAGGTGTTGCACCCAAACTAACCTTTAATGCTGAAGATGAAGTCACTAAAAATATTGCAATTACACCTCCTCTTGTATGTATGCACATTAGTTCATTCGGCGATATAGAAAGTAAAATAGCCCTTTGTATGACACCTGCATTGGCAACCACGATAGGCGACATGATGCTTGGCGGAGAGGGTGAGAGCAAAGAGGATATGGATGATGACGATTTGGATGCAACAAAAGAGATTATTTCAAATATCTTTGGCGGATTATCCACCTCATTGTCAGCACAAAAAGATTTACCAAAGTTATCATTCAATATTGATAATGTTGAATTTATATCTGAAAGCGATGATATTAATTTATCTTTATATTCTAAAATTTTTACCTACGATGTTGAAATTGCCTCTACAAATTCTCATCTTTATATAGCTTTAGATGATAAACTACTATCATCTCTCAATCCTATAGAAAAAGAACAAAAAAGCGATGAAAGCAAGAACACAAAATCCGAAACTTACAAAGAGGAAGAGTTATCGCCTATAGAAATGAAAAATATATCACTTATTATGGATGTAAAACTTCCCGTTAGAGTTCGTATCGGTTCAAGAAAAATGCTTTTAAAAGATGTATTAAATATGGACATAGGCTCAGTTATAGAACTAAACCAACTCGCAAATGACCCACTTGATATACTTGTTGGGGACAAAGTCATAGCACATGGAGAAGTTGTTATAGTTGATGGAAATTTTGGAATACAAATTTCAGAAATAGGAACAAAAAAAGAGAGATTGGAAAGCCTTAGATAGTGAAAATCCTGGTAGCTTTAAGCGGAGGCATAGACTCTGCTGCTGTTGCATACAAATTGAAAAATGAAGGTCACAATATAGAGGGAGTTTATATGAAACTCCATAATTCCCTGACATATCACGAAGAAAATATAAAAAAAGTGGCAAAAATATCAAAAAATCTACAAATCAAATACCACATACTTGACTTGAGCGAAAAGTTTGAAAAAGCGGTTTATTTACCCTTCATAGAAAGTTATAAAAAAGGAGAAACCCCCAATCCTTGCATACTTTGCAATAAACTCATAAAATTTGGAGAACTTGTCGAATTTGCCAAAAAAAAAGGATTTGATAAACTTGCCACAGGCCATTATGCATCTATCTGTGGTGATTTTATATGTGAAGCTAAAGATAAAACAAAAGATCAGAGCTATTTTCTTGCTGATATAAAAAAAGAGTATATACCGTATCTACTTTTTCCTTTAAGCAATACTACAAAAGAGGAGTTAAAAGAAAATATTTCCAAAATAGACGAAATGAAAGAGTATAAAAAGCAAAAAGAGAGCCAAGAAATATGCTTTGTCGATACAACATATGTAGATATTTTAAAACAACATACAAATGTTGAAATAGCAGGAAAAGTTTTAAATCAAGAGGGCAAAGTTATCGGTGAACATAAAGGGTATATGAGATACACCGTTGGGCAAAGAAAAGGATTTACTGTATTTATTGCTCACGAACCTCACTATGTTTTAAGCACAAATCCTAAAAAAAATGAGATTGTTGTTGGAAAAAAAAAGAATCTCGAAGTAACTTCATTTTTCATTAAAGATATCAATATTTTTATAGAGAAGAAAAGCTTTGATTCGACGGTTAAGATAAGATACAGAAGTGAAAAAACTCCTTGCCAAGTAGAACTAACAAGTCTTACTACAGCCAAAGTAACCCTAAAAAAACCGGTTTTTGCTCTTGCAAAAGGACAAATGGCAGTTTTCTACGAAGGAGAAAAAGTTATCGGTGGAGGTTGGATAATTTAAATTAGTTTACCTGCTTGTATCCAATACAAAACTATACGATTTTTTCACAATTTTAGTATAAAGTTTTAAAACAAAATCAAAAAAGGAGATAAAAATGAAAAAGTTAATCGCACTATTTTTAGTATTTGGTTTTAGTCTGGCAATTTTTGCTGATAGTTTTGTGATAAATGATAAGGTGGAAGTTATTAGAAGCAAACCTATATATAGAAATATTACAAAAAGAGTACCATATCAAGAGTGTTGGAATGAGCAAGTACCCATTGAGTCCTCTTACAATCAAAGAGAAAGCAATTCTCCTATCGGAGCATTACTTGGTGGAGTAGCCGGAGGTATAATCGGTCATCAAATAGGTGGCGGTCATGGAAAAACTGTCGCAACAGTCGGTGGAGCCATCATAGGTACACTTGTCGGACACAATCTATCTGAAAGAAGCAGACAGCAAAGATATGTTAGTGGATACAAAACTGTTAGAAGATGTGTTACCAAATACAACGAAAGCTATGATAGAGTAGTAACAAGATATAAAAATATAGCTTACTATCATGGCAGAAAAATAGTAAAATTTAGCGATAGACCTCTTAGATTTATTTATATCAGAAAAATCATAGAGTACTAAAATAAATCAATCACAATGCAAAGGTAACATAACAAAACCACCTTTGCATTACCTCAACAATAAGAGTATTTAATAATTTTTGACCAAAATTTAAGTAATTTTTTAGTATTATAACTTATCTAATCACCAATACAAGGATATAAAATTGTTTGATACACTAACCGACTCTTTTAAAACGGCTATAAATAAGATACGATTTGCCGACGACGACAAGGCTCTTAAAAAAGCTCTTGATAATCTAAAAAAATCACTTTTAAAAGCGGATGTCCATCACAAAGTTGTCAGAGAACTCGTTAAAAATGTCGAACTTGAAACTAAAAGAGCTGGCATAGGTAAAGATAATTTTTTAAAATCATTAAGAAAAAATTTACTTGAGATACTTGATGTCGGAGGTAAACAAGGCTTTGTATTTGCCTCAAAACCCCCTACAGTCGTTTTGATGACAGGACTTCAAGGTAGCGGTAAAACAACTACTACGGTAAAATTGGCATACTATTTAAAACTAAGAAAGAAAAAAGTCCTTATAGCTGCTTGTGATTTGCAAAGATTGGCGGCGGTTGAACAGCTTAAACAGCTTTGCGAACAAAACGAACTTGACCTCTACTATGACGAGGACGAAAAAGATCCGGTAAAAGTGGCGAAAAATGCTCTAAAAAAGGCAAAAGACGGACTTTATGATGTTCTTTTAGTCGATACGGCAGGACGACTTGCGATAGATGATGAGCTTATGGATGAACTTCACTCCATAAAAAAAGCTCTAAATCCCGATGAAGTATTTTATGTAGCCGACTCCATGAGCGGTCAAGATGCGGTAAGAAGTGCATCAAGTTTCAATGAAAAATTGGAATTAAGCGGTGTAATTCTCTCCAAGTATGACGGTGATAGCAAAGGCGGAGTAGCTCTTGGTATCGCCAAACAGACAGGTGTCCCTTTGAGATTTGTCGGTACGGGTGAAAAAGCACCCGATTTTGAGCTTTTCGCTCCCGATAGGATAGTCAATCGCCTCATGGGAGAGGGTGATTTGATGACTCTTGCGGAAAAGACAAGTACTATTATAGACGAAAAACAGGCGAAAAAGCTCACAAGAAAGATGAAAAAGGGAGAGTTTAACTTCAATGACTTTCTTGAGCAGATGGAGAGTATGAAAAAACTCGGAAGCATGAAATCCATCATAGGCATGATACCGGGCATGTCCTCTATGGCAAGCCAGATAAAAGATATGGATCTTGAAAATTCAGCCGAAATGAAAGCCATAAAAGCTATGATAAGCTCTATGACAAAAAAAGAGAGAGAACAGCCCTCTTTGTTAAACAATAGCAGAAAAAGAAGGATAGCCCAAGGTGCGGGACTATCTCAAATGCAGGTAAATAGATTTATCAAGCAGTTTCAACAAGCCGCCAAAATGGCAAAGAAATTTTCAGGCAAAAAGGGTATGCAAGACCTTCAAAATCTTATGGCAAATCAGGGAAGAGGATTTCCGAGATAAAGATATATGACTTCATCGTTATCGGTGGCGGTATTAGCGGTGCAACAGTAGCATACTTTTTAAAAACGAGCGGTTTTAGCGTTTTGCTTTTGGAAAAAAGCACTCTTTCAAGCGGCGGAAGCGGGGCTGCGGGAGCTTTTTTATCTCCTAAAATTTGCTCAAACTCCTCTTATACCTCTTTTGTCAATACAGCTTTTAACTTCTCCGTAAAATTTTATAAAGAGAACTTTTCTTCGACCATCAGGCAAAACGGCATTCTTAGGATATTAAAAAGCGAAAAAGATAAAATAAAATGCAAAAATCCTCCAAAAGAGATAGAAAATGTTAAGTTTTTAAAACAAAACGAGATAGAGTTTATCAACAAAGAGATTGCACCTTTTGGCGGATACTTTTTTAGAGACGGTGCGATAATAGATAGCAAAAAAATCATACAAAACTTAACAAAAGACATAGAGGTAAAAGAGAATAGTTTTGCAAAAAAGATAAAGTATCAAGATGAGATATACGAAATATGCTCATATAAGGCAAAAGGTGTTATTGTCTGCACGGGAAGCGATATAGATTTTAAAGAGTTGGAGTATATAAATCTCAAAAAAACTTACGGTCATCGAATAGATATAAAAACTGATGCAAAACTCCCTTTTCATCTGCACAAAAACTACTCTGTCAGCTCAAGCAAAAACGACACTCTTCATATAGGAGCAACACACATACCAAAATATAGATATAGTGAAAAAGAGATAAAAAAAGAGCTTGAAAAGATGATAAAAGAGGTATCCTCTTATATAGACTTGAAAAATTTTACGATAGAAAAAATCCACTTCGGAGCAAGATCTTGTAGCTTTGATTTTTTCCCGGTAGTGGGTCGGGTGATAGATCACAAAAAAACTCTTAAAAAATATCCCTACATTAAAAAAGGCTCAAAAGTCCCAAGCTCCAAATATATATACCATAACAATCTATACATCCACACCGCCCACGGAGCAAGAGGCTTCGTCCTCGCACCCTATACGGCTTGGATGATAGTAGAGCATATAAAAAACGACACCTCTTTGTCTGAGGATATATCAACAGAGAGGATTTTTTTGAGATTTGCAAGAGGTAAACAACTTACCATTTATTAACCTTAAAAAGGGTATAATCGGCAAAAAATTTTAGGATATAAAAGTGAGCGAGAGTAAAGATTTTTTAAGAGCTATCGTAGAAAAAGATTTAAAAGAGGGAAAATACGATAAAATCGTTACGAGATTTCCCCCCGAACCAAACGGTTTTCCGCATATAGGACATGCCAAGTCAATATATATAAATTTTGGTATAGCAAAAGATTATAACGGTGATTGTCATTTAAGAATGGATGATACAGACCCGACAAAAGAGAATATGGAGTATGTTGAGGCTTTAAAAGATGCCGTAGAGTGGCTTGGATTTGACTACGGCAAAGAGATATACTATACATCGGACTATTTTGAAAAATTATATAATTATGCCGTTAAACTTATAAAAATGGAAAAAGCTTATGTGGATAGCCTCAACGAGGAAGAGATCAAAGAGTATAGAGGCACCGTTACGACTCCGGGAAAAAGAAGTAAATATGCAAAAAGAAGTGTCGAGGAGAATTTGGATCTTTTTGAGAGAATGAGAAAAGGAGAGTTTAAAGAGGGAGAGCATATCTTAAGAGCAAAGATTGATATGAGCTCGCCCAATATGAAGCTAAGAGACCCTCTGCTTTACCGCATAAGACATGCCCACCATTTTAGAGCGGGAGACAAGTGGCATATCTACCCCATGTACGACTTCGCTCATCCGCTATCAGACTACATAGAAGGTATCACCCACTCATTTTGCACTTTGGAGTTTGAAAACAACCGAGCTATATACGACTGGCTTATAGATGCTTTGGAACTTACTCCACCAAGACCCTATCAGTATGAATTTGCAAGACTCAATATAAACTATACCGTTATGAGTAAAAGAAAGCTCATAGAGCTTATAGAAGCGGGGGTGGTTAGCGGTTGGGACGATCCGAGACTCCCTACGATAGCCGGATATAAAAGAAGAGGATATACTCCTGAGTCCATACTCGCCTTTTGCGAACAGATAGGTATAGCCAAAGCAAACTCGGTAGTGGATGTATCACAGCTTGAATACTGTATAAGAGACGACTTAAACAAAAAAGTGCCAAGAGTTATGTGTGTAACAGAGCCTTTGAAAGTAACTATCGTAAACTATGAGGGCGAAGAGGAGCTTGAAGCCTCATACTATCCCCACGATGTACCTAAAGAGGGCTCAAGAAAACTGCCCTTTTCAAAGGTGATATATATAGAAAAGGATGATTTTTCAGAAAATCCTCCAAAAGGCTACTACCGCCTAACCCCTACTCAACCCGTCAGACTAAAACATGCCTACATCATCTCTTTCGAAGAGGCTATCAAAGATAAAGAGAGCAACATTATAGAGATAAAAGCAAGATACTACCCCAACTCAAAAAGCGGACAAGATAGAAGCGGTATCAAAGTAAAAAGTGCCATACATTGGGTAGAGGAGAAAAGTGCTATCAAGTGCGAACTTAGACTATATGATAGACTCTTTGCGGTGGAAAATCCAAAAGGTTTGGAAGATGTCAATCCCAACTCCTTAAAGGTAGTAAAAAATGCCCTTATAGAGCCTGCAGCGATAAAAGAGAAGCCAAATAGTAGATTTCAGTTTGAAAGACAGGGGTATTTTTATGCCGAGCCGAAAGACTATAGTGACGAAAAGCCGATATTTAATAAGATAGTATCGCTAAAAGATTCATGGAGCAAAAAGAAAAAAGAGAGCAAACCCAAACAGGAAATTAAACCTAAAAAACCAAGTAAACAAAAAGAGGGTGAAGTAGCTCCTATGAACGAAGAGCAAAAAAAACTATACGAATACTACACGAAAGAGTTAAATCTAAATAAAGAGATAGCAAACACTCTCTCAAGAGATGAAAAACTATCAAACTTTTTTCAAGAAGCTAAAGATACCGCTATCTCACCTGCCTCGCTTTCAAACATAGTGGCAAATGAGGTGGCAAGAGAGTTTAAGCAAAACGGCAAGATAGAGCTAACTCCTACCCAAATAGCCGAGCTATCCAACTTGGTAAATGACGGCACTATCTCAAATAAAATATCCAAACAGGTTTTTGATGAGATGCTAAAAACAAAAGAAAATCCTAAAGATATAGTGGAGAAAAAAGGGTTAAAACAGATAAACGACCCCAAAGTCATAGAGCCTATCATCGACAAAATTATCAAACAAAATCCAAACAATGTAGCCAAATACAAAGAGGGTAACGAAAGACTTTTCGGCTTTTTTGTAGGTCAAGTCCTAAAAGCCACCGGAGGCAAAGCCAACCCGCAAATGGTAAATGA
>Ga0256842_1000297_pt1 | contig 43756 bp, 36 predicted proteins | sample 4559240metaG_FD_185973 | JGI IMG/M metagenome (GOLD analysis project Ga0256842, IMG submission 185973) | Hydrothermal vent microbial communities from Guaymas Basin, Mexico - 4559-240 | ecosystem: Environmental > Aquatic > Marine > Hydrothermal vents | place: Mexico: Guaymas Basin | collected...
GCAACAGAGCTAAATCTAATGACACCCCTTTTTGAGTCAACCTATTTTTTTGCCATGCACTCTTTTTTGAGACATTTTAAACCGTAAATTACCATTACACAATTAGAAAAAATTCTCAATCTTTTTTCTAGAGATTTTTTATTTTCATCAAAACTGAAAATTTTTGCTCAGGATTTAGCATGTTTGAAAAAAAAAGAAAACCCGATTTCTCGGGTTTCCAAAAATAGCTGTTTTATTTAATTATAGTAATCCGTCTCTACGAAGTAAAGCATCGGCATCCGGTTCTTTTCCTCTAAATCTCTTATACAATGTCATGGGATGTTCAGTATTTCCTTTGGCAAGAATATTTCTTCTAAACGATTCGGCAGTTTCTTTATTGAAAATACCATCTTGTTTAAATTTTTCAAAAGCATCCGCATCTAAAACTTCCGCCCATTTATATGAATAATAACCAGCCGAATACCCACCGGCAAAGATATGGGCGAAAGCTGTCGAAATAAGAGTCCCTTTTACCGGTGGCAAAAGTCTGAGTTTTTTCAAAGTTTCTTTCTCAAATTCTGTAACATCTTCAATTCCTGACGGATCTTGATCGTGCCAAGCCATATCCAACATTCCAAAATTGAGCTGACGAATATTCATAGTAGCTTTATGGAAATTTTCCGCAGCTTTTACTTTCTCTATCAATTCATCAGGAATATTTTCTCCGGTTTTATAATGTTTAGCAAAAAGATGAAGAGCTTCTTTTTCGCTAACCCAATTTTCCATAATTTGAGAAGGTAGTTCTACAAAATCCCAATAGACATTTGGACTAGCCAAGGAAGTGTAAGTACAGTCTGAAAGTAAACCGTGTAAAGCATGACCAAATTCATGGAAAACCGTCTCAACTTCTCTCATCAACATTAAAGACGGGGTATCTTCTGTTGACGGAGTAAGATTTCCAACAATCATAATATGAGGGCGTTGAACTTTTCCATCTTGTAAGCCTTGAGATTTAATAGCATTCATCCAAGCACCGCCACGTTTAGTTTTACGCGGGAATAAATCGATATAAAGAAGTCCTACAAAATCACCATTATCTTCAGTAACTTCAAATGTTCTAACTTCTTTATGATAAGTTGGAATATCGTTCAACTCATTAAATTTTAAGCCATACAATTTATTGGCAACTTTGAAAATACCATCAATTACATTTTCAGATTTGAAATACGGTCGCAATTCTTCAGCATCAAAGTTATATAACTTTTGACGTAGTTTTTCTGAATAATATGAAGAATCCCATGCTTGTAAATCTTCAAGACCATCAAGTTCTTTAGCTAAAGCTTTCAATTCATCAACTTCTTTTACAGCTTTTGGCATTGCAATTTTATAAATTCTTTCCAAGAAATTATGTACAGTTTCCGGAGTTTCAGCCATACGTTCTTTGATTACATATTCAGCGTGAGTTTTGAAACCTAATAATTGAGCTTTTTTAAATCTCAAGGTCGCAATTTTTTTAAGAATTTCCTGATTATTAAATTCTTTCCCATTTCCACGAGAACCGTAAGCTTTGTGAATTTTTTCTCTTAAATCTCTATTATCAGCATATTTTAGAATCGGCATAATACTGGTTGGTTGCAAATTAAACATCCAGCCTGATTCTTTACCTTTACTTTTTGCCAAATAAGCTGCAGCCGCTTTTGCATTTTCAGGTAAACCGGCTAATTCATTTTCATCTTCAATATATAATTCAAAAGCATTAGTTGCATTAAGCAAATTTTGTGAAAATTGAGGAGATAATATTGATATTTCTTTGCTAATCTTTTTAAGTTCTTCTTTCTTTTCATCATCGAGAAGAGCACCATTTCTAACAAAGCTTTTATAAGAATTCTCTAAAAGTCTCATCTGTTCTTTATTCAAATCAAGAGATTCTCTATTATTATAGACAGTTTTCACTCTTTCAAAGAGAGCTTCATCCATAGAAATCATACTACCGTAATCTGATAATTTAGGTGAGAATTTTTGAGATAAGTCTTTAAATTCATTATCGGATTCAACGCCGTAAAGGTTATAATAAATCGAAGTAACGTAATTTAGAAGCTCGCCGGCAGTTTCCAAAGCAACAATTGTATTTTCAAATGTTGGTTCTTCTTTATTTTCTTTAATTGTTTTAATTTCTTCTTTTGCTTGTTCCAAAGCATAATCAAAAGCAGGTTCAAAGTGTTCTAATTTAAATAAATCAAAAGGTACTGCTTCATATTTTCCAACTCTAGTTCCGTTTAAAAGCGGGTTTGATTTTACATCAACCATATTTGACTCCTTATAAGTTTTTTTCATTAAAGTATTTATGTATAAAAATTATCACAGGGCTATTTAGTCAAGAATATAATTATTGTGATTTAGATAACTGTCGAAACTCCTTTTCCTAAACAATCTTTCTCGTTCAGATTTATCAAAAATTTTTTCTGAATTAAATTTGACATAAACCCTATAGTTTTGAATTTATTCTGTAAATTGTAATTTTAAGGAGTAAGTTTGAGTAAAATTTTAATTTCATGTGAACAAATAGTAAAAAAATTTCCTGATAAAATAGTATCCAAAAACAACACATTTGGAATTCATGAAAATGATAAAATTGCTTTAATCGGAATAAATGGTTGTGGTAAAACGACTTTATTAAAAATAATTTTTGGAATTGAACCACCCGATTTTGGGAATATTACTTTTAGAAATGGCATTTCAGTTTCATATTTACCTCAAAACCCTAATCTAAACGAAGAGTTAACAATTAAAGAACAAATTTATGAAATTAACAGTCCTGAATTTGAAATACTAAGAAAATGGCATTCAATTTCCGAACAACTTTCTTTAAAATATTCTGAAGAATTAGAAAAAGAATTAGATCAAATAAATAAAGATATGGATCGTCTCGATGTTTGGAAATATGAAATTAACATCAACAATTATCTCACAAAATTAGGCATTAAAGATATTCATCAAAAAATTTCAACTCTTTCCGGTGGACAGAAAAGAAGAGTTGATCTCGCCAGAGTTTTAGCGAATTCTCCAGATGTCTTAATTCTCGATGAACCAACAAATCATCTTGATATTAATACAATTGAATGGTTACAAAATTATCTCGCCGATTACAAAGGCACTTTAATTTTTGTAACACACGACAGATATTTTTTAGATGTAATTTCTAATAAAATTATGGAAATTGAAGAAGGTGTTTTTCGATTTTATCACGGAAACTATTCTTATTATTTAGAAAAAAAACAAAATGAAGTCATTGATCTTCAAAGAAAAGAAACCCGCCGAAATGCTCAATTGCAAAAAGAATTGAAATGGTTGCATCGTGGAGCCAAAGCCAGATCCTCAAAACCCAAAAACCACATTGACCGCGTGAAAGAACTTCTAAGTAAATCTTATCTTACAGAAAATGCAGAAATGTCAATTTCATTTCAATCACAACGTTTGGGTAAAACTATTTTAGAGTTAAAAAATGTTTCAAAATCTTATTCAAACAAAGAATTATTTAAACCGTTTTCGCATAATTTCCAAAAATTAGAAAGAATCGGTATTATTGGTGATAACGGTTCAGGAAAAACAACCCTCCTCAAAATGATAATTGGTGAAGTAAAACCGACTTCAGGCAGTATCAAAGTAGGACTAAATACACAATTTTCATATTTCCGCCAAAATGTAAATGACTTCAAAGAAAATATTAGTGTTGAAGATTACGTTAAGAATAAAGCGGCAAATATTAGAACAGCCGACGGTGTTTTACATTCGGCTTCTGAAATGCTACAGAAATTTCTTTTCACTCCTAAAATGCAAAGAAACAAAATATCCAGTTTATCCGGTGGTGAACAAAAACGACTTTATCTCCTTTCATCATTAATGTTCGGGGCTAATTTCATGATCCTTGATGAACCGACAAATGATTTGGATATTAAGACTTTGGAAGTTTTAGAAGATTATTTGGATGCTTTTAAAGGCTGTCTCTTAATTGTTTCTCATGACCGATATTTTTTAGATCGAGTAACAGATTATTTATTTATTTTTGAAGATGGAATTGTTAAAAAATTTGCGGGAAATTACTCAGATTACCTACTTGTTAAAAAATATGATAAAGAAGAAAAAGAAAAAAAAGTTAAAACTCAAATTAAATCAAAAACCAAAACAAAATTGTCATACAAAGAACAAAGAGAATTGGAAGATTTAGAAGCTAAAATGGCATCTTTAGAAAATGAGATTGAAAAATTAAAGAATATGATGGAAACAGAAGCCCAAAATTTATCATACCGAGATTTTCAAAATTTAGCGGAAGATTTATCTAAAAAAGAAAATGAATTAGAAAACGTTTCCGAGAAGTGGTTAGAATTAGAAGAATTAAAGGAGAGTTTATCTCAAAATAAATAAAAACGCCTGAAAAACAGGCGTTTAAATTTTTTATTTTAGTCCGGAACGCATAGCCATTCCCAAATAGAAAATCGGGAGATAAGTTACCACGATAACCGTACCAACAACTGTTGCCATTATTACAATTAACAAAGGTTCAATTAAGGAAGTTAATCTTTCAATAACTGAATCCACAAGTTTTTCATAAAATTCTGCCGCTTTCAAAAGCAAAGTATCCATATCACCGGTTTCCTCACCGGTAGCAGTAAGTTGTAATAATATTGAAGGAAACGCACCTGTTTTTTTGAATGCAGACGCAACTGAATAACCTTCCTTTATCATTATTCTACTTTTACGGATAGCTCCTTCAATAACCGCATTTTGCACAACATTTTCCGATAGTTCCAAAGTATCCATAATTGGAACTCCGGCACCCATCAAAATACTAAATGTTCTGGCAAATTTACTTATTATCGAATTTTTCATCAAGTTTCCCACGACAGGAATTTTAAGAGCTAAAGTATCAATAACATATTTTCCTCTATCAGTTAAATAGATTATAAACATTGAAAACAGGAAAGAAATTACAACGAAAAAAGTAATAAATACGTGATTTTTCACAACATTACTGATATGAATTGCAATTTGTGTTGCTGCAGGTAAATCGGCATGCATTCTGCCATAAACACCGGCAAACATAGGAACTATAAAATAGAAAAGTCCCCAAACAACAACTGCGAGAAAAACAAGAATAAAGATTGGATAAGCCATTGCCGACCATACTTTTTGTCTTGTATCCTGCACTTTTTCCAAATATTCAGAAAGTTGATCAAGAATAGTATGAAGAGTTCCGGAAATTTCACCGGCTTTTACCAATGAAATATACAGAGGATTAAAAATCCCCGGATGTTGTTCCATAGCTTCAGACAGACTAAAGCCTTTCTTGATATCTTCAGTCATTTTTCTCAAAACTTTCTTGAATTTCTTATTTTTTTCAACGCTTTCCAAATCGGATATTGCTTTTTCGATAGTTAATCCGGCGGCGAACATTGTTGCCAGCTGTCTTGTAAAAAAGACGAGAGTGTTTAAAGAAACTCCAGTTCTTATTTTATAAACAGTAAAAGCCAGTTTATCAAAAAGTGTCATCTTATTTTTATAAGCACTTTCCGCAGCAGCTTTTACTGAAATTATAGTTCCACCTTCTTTTGAAAGTTTGTCAACAGCCAAATCCATTGTATCAGCTTTGACAACACCTTCAACTCTCGCACCTTTTACATCTTTAATTATATATGTAAAGGTAGCCATAATATCATCCTTCGAATTTTGTTTTTATTCATTTATTGTAAATTTAATTACTTCTTGTATTGATGTAATTCCATCTTTCATTTTTTTGATAGCACTTGCATTCAGAGTTTGCATTTTATTTCTAAGTGCAGCTTCTCGAATTTTATCTTGATTTGCACCTTCAAATATAAGTTGTCTTATTTCAGGCGTAATTTCAAGCATTTCGAAAATAGCGGTTCTTCCTGCATAGCCGGTATTTTCACAATGAACACAACCTACACCTTTTTTGAAATCAATGGTTGCAGCTTCTTCTTTAGAGATACCTGCATCACGTAATTCCTCATCAGTAGGAGTATAACTTGCCGCACAATGCGGACAAACCTTTCTTACCAATCTTTGAGCCATCACTAAATTCAATGAAGAACCGACTAAATAAGGAGCAACTCCAATATCAATCATACGCGTAATTGTTGATGGAGCATCATTAGCATGAAGTGTTGAAAATACCAAATGACCGGTTAATGAAAATTTGATAGCGATATCGGCAGTTTCTTGATCTCGAATTTCACCAATAAGGACAACATCCGGGTCTTGACGAAGCACTGAACGAATTGCAGTACCGAAAGTCAAACCGATTTTTTCTTTAACTTCGATTTGCGTTATTCCATCTAATCGATATTCCACAGGATCTTCAACAGTGATAATATTTGTTTCTATATCTTGGATAGTTTTTAAAGCAGCGTGTAATGAAGTAGATTTACCACTACCGGTTGGACCTGAAACAAGGATAATTCCGTAAGGTCTTTTAATCCAGTGTTTGAACATTTCCAAATTTTCACCATCTAAACCAAGTGTATTTAATGTAAAACCAAAATCTCCTTTATCAAGAAGTCTCATAACAACTTTTTCGCCGGTAACCGTTGGAGTTATAGAAACTCTGACGTCAACAGCTTTTAAAGATGTTCGCAAAGAAATATGACCATCCTGCGGAAGTCTTCTTTCAGCAATATTCAATTTTGACATTACTTTGATAATCGAAACAATACCGGGGTGCATAGCCAAAGGGGGATTCATTACTTCACGTAAAACTCCGTCAATTCTAAAACGAACTCTGGTTTTATTACTAAGAGGTTCGATATGAATATCTGTAGTATTTGATTTAATCGCTTCTGTAATTATTAGATTAACTAATTTTACAACAGGAGCATCAGCTTCTTTTGAACTTCCGATACTAATTTCATTTTCATCTTCATCAACAGCAACAAAATCTAGTCCACCGACAGCATCTTCAACCTGCGAAGTAGTTCTGATACTTTTGTAATATCTTTCCAAAGTATCAGTTAAAACGGAATCACCAATCAATAAAGTATTAATTCTTTTATTTACTATTTTTTTAAGACTATCAAGGATTTCAATGTTATCGGGATCCGTAATGGCAACCGTGATAGAATCAGGATTATTGCGAATTGCAATAACCCTGTTTTCTACAGCAAAAGGTTCCGGGATGAGAGCAACAACGCTTTCATCCAAATCCAACAATTCTCTTTCATCGACAATATCAATTTCCAACTGCATTTTTAATGCTTCGAGAAGTTGTTGTTCGGTTATATATCCCAATTTCAATAAGGTTTCACCTATTTTTAGTCCAAAATTATTTTGTTTGATTAAGGCTTCTTTAACTTGGTCATTGGATGCATATCCGACATGGACAAGAATTTCACCTAATCTCGCGAATTGAGGATTAAAAGCCATTATTTCTTACCACCTTTACTAGATGATGGATAACGAGTGGCTGTAAGTACAACAAACACGCTAACGTTCGGATGTCCTAAAATTGTAACTGTAACCGTGGCAGTTGTAGGAATGGCTACACCATTTTGAGGTGCAGGGCATTCATATCTATTTATAGAATATGTTTTATATATTAAACCAAGTTCACCGTCAATAGTGCCTGTAACCTCAGTATAAATATCATTGTCCGGTCCACCTCCCACAAAAGTTCCTTTATCGGAATAGAAAACCAAAGTTGTTCCATTAATTGGGGTATTTTGACCATCGACCAATTTTACTCTTAAATTACTGGTTAAAGTATCTTCAGGCTGATCCTCAAAGAAATCAATATGGAGAGGAGTAGCTATAATTTGTAAGGCAGGATTTTGAATTGGTAAAACAAAATGCTCAGCAACAGTGGATATATCTCCTGTTGATACATGAATATTTACAGTATGATTAGTTAAAGATCCATGATATCTCAAGGTTGTATAAGCGATACCTGCTGCTGAATCGCCATCAGCATTTTCATTACCTGTATATGCGTCCGGAACAATTTCAACAGCTTGTTGATCGGCAGGATCATCTGCATCTACAGAAAAGAAAACAACCGTTTCATTTACCGGATTTCCATTTGTATCATAAACATAAGCTGCAACATCCATTGCCCAGTTTCCGCCGCTTACATCCGTACCTTCGTTAAATCCGGCAGGAACAATAGCAATAACTGAAGGAGCACCCGTTCTGACAACGATTTGATTTTTTATAGCAACGATATCATTATGAGGATCATCATCAATTTTTACAGTTGCTTGTAGAGAAGCTGTACCTGCTATTGCACCACTATTAATCGTAATGGTTGCAACACCGTTAGCAGTCATTCCAAAGATACCATTTTCATCAGAATCGCCTGATAAAAAAGTTCCTGCGGGAGCATTCAGTAAATCAAAATAGACTTTTGTTGGAGTACTTACAAGGTTTCCAAAACTATCATAGAGATAAGTTTCTACTTGGGCAGCTTCCGTTCCACCGGTACCACTTACATCTAAGAAAATTGTCCCTTGTTCAAAAGCAATTGATTGAACATCTGAAGAACCAACTTGGATTGAAGTTGTTGCGGTAGCAGAGTCAGCTACAGCACTAATAGTAGCAATACCGGCAGTTGCACCAGGTGAGAATATTACAGTGCTTTCACCTTCCATTGTAGTAGCTGTCGGAGGAATAGCTCCAAGATTAGTTTCAAATGTAATCGTAGTTCCATCTTTTACTTTATTACCATATCTATCAAAAACAGAAGCGGTAATTGTATTTGTAGAATTAATATCCATTGTATAAACTTCCGGTTCCAAAGTCATACCAACTCCGGTTCCCGCTAAAATATTCATACTGGTAGAATCTGTAGCCGTACCAACAATTGCATAAATCCAGCAAATGTTAGCTTGAGTTCCGGTATTAAAGATTGTACTTGCTCTACCGTTATGAGTTTCAACTTGACTGTTAACAAAACTACCTATTTCGTTAGAAGCGAATCTAACAATTGTTCCGTCAGAAACAGGTAAATCAAGTTCATTTTTAACATAAACAGCAACTTCCACGTCTGTTCCTACTTTTGCATGAGCAGGTACATCAAGAGTTAAACCTTCTACCGAAATAACAGGAGTTTTCCTAACTAAAATATCTATAGTTGTCATTTTATCATCGACTAAAGCACTGACTTTAGCCACAATTGAATCACTAACAAGAGCGTTTGAATTAACCCAAAAATTGGTTTTAGCAATACCAAAACTATCTGTAATGGCTTCTTGCAACACACTTCCGATTGTTGTACTAAATCTAACTTTTTTATTTGATACCGGGAAAAATGTAGAGCTGGAATCTTTCTTTACATCAACTGAAATTGTAGCATAAGTATTACCATTATCAGCGTAAATTATATCTTTGTCACTTTCCATGGTAATGTTATAATTCGGACTTACTTTCTCCGGTGGTTGGAAAGATCGCTTATCACAACCTGAAACAAGCATTAAACCTGCTATCATAATCAGAATTGCAATAAGTATAATTTTCTTTGAACTCATAATCATCTCCTATTTAAACTTAATTAAATGTCTATCCAATTTTGAATCAACATCAATAGTCTTTTGTTCATTTTTCACATCAACAATTCTTGGAGTAATTTCGATAATTAAATCTGTATTATTCACAACGTCAGCTTTATGTGTAAACAGTTTCCCAATAAAAGGAATATCACTTAAGAAAGGAATTTTGTTGGTTTTATGAGTTAAAGAAGAATTTAACAGACCACCAACAATAATTTTACTCCCATTAGGAACAGTTACTGTTGAAGTTACTTTTCTAATTTTAGTTCTTGGAACATATCCGCCAACAAGTTCAGTAACTGAGCTTACTTCGGGTTCAATTTTAGTTGTGATATCACCATCTCTATTAATTGTAGGGTGAACTTTAAGTTTAATACCAACACTTGCGCGTTCAACTTGAACTTGATTATCGTGATCAGTTACAACGTAAGGTACAATTTCACCAATGTGAATTGATGCATCTTCACCGTTCATAGCAGTCAAACGAGTATCTGTTAAAAGCTTAGCAGCGTTATTTTCCATAAGCCAATCAACCGTAATATCAAAAGCTGTCAGTTGACGACTAAAGTGGCCGACATCGCTCCAATCACTCATTTTTTGCCAATATTGTTCGTCCGGTAATTGTTCCAAATCAGTCATATCGCCCACAGGCAATGCACCGGTTTCATCAGTATAATTATAAGGAAGACCAACACCGTCACTATTAGTTGGATCTTCAGCAAGCAATGTTGTAAGATGATCTAATTTTGACCAATCTATTCCGAATTTTTTTGATTCCGTAAGGTTAACTTCAATTAAACGAGCACGGATTTCAATTTGTTTTTGTGGGATGTCCAAATCAGCAATTCGTTTGCTTATTTCAGCATAGGTTTCAGGGTTGGCAACTACTAAGAGTGAATTTTGACTCTCAATAGGAACAACTTTACCCGGCATTATGTCAAAAGCTTTTACTATTTTTTTAGCATCAGTGTAATTCAAATTAATTACATAACTTCTTTCACCGATTTCTTCATTAATTCTTGATTTTTTACCAACGATAAAAGTGTTATCGCCAACTAATCTATAAGAAAGCCCAACCGTTTTAACTACCATAGTCAAAGCTTGTTCGATTGGAACATCTTTAAGATGAAGCGTAACAGTTCTCATTGATTCGGGTGACTTACTTTTTCTACCTTTATCAGTATTATTTTCTACAGCTAAAACAATATTACAATTGCTAATTCTGGCCATTGTGCTTAAAACTTGAGAGACTGAACTATCTTCAGCGTCAAGAGTTACTTTTCTATTAAGTAATGCTGTCTGATCAGCAAACAAAATGGTTTGAAAAGCTAATAAAAGTATCAATAGTGAAATAACCGTACTAGCTTTTATTCTATTTATTGACAAACTCATTATATTTCTCCTTTGATTATAATTTACCAATTTATTTCTCGATTTTTTTGGATTGACGGATTTGTTAATTCCTTTGGTTTTTCCGGTATCGGTTGAATTTTAAGAACTTTTTCTACACCGTTAAACAGAACTTTGATATTTGCTTCACCAATTTTTGTTATTTTTTGACCGGCAATTTTATCACCGACTTTATAAATCTTATTTTTCCCTTTATAGGAAATGGAAGCATATCGTTTACCGTCATTTGAGATAAATGTTGCTGTTAATCTTACCATAGATTGAACTTTATCGATCCATTCCTGTTCAAGGTCTTTCCTTGTTTTAACAATTAAATTTTGTTCCAATGGATCTTTTGTAACTGTAAAAACGAAGTTTTTTCTATCATTAATAGAGGTTTCAATTCCTTGAATTTGTTTAATCTGTTTTTGACTCAAAGCCAAATTTTTATATCGTGATTGTTTAGGAATTTTAACTTCTTTATTATATAGATAATAGCTTTTCACTCCTAGAGTAATAACAGTAAACAAGATTGCAACTATGGCTAAATCTCTTAAATATTTGTTTTCCATTATCCCTCCTTCACGATTTTAACAGTTGTGAATTCTAAAGAAACTCTGTAATGAGTAACATTCTTACCTTTCTTCGTAGAATTAGAATAAACAGCAGTAGCATTTTTAATTGGTTGAACATCTAAAGTTGTAATCTTAACAATTTTATCAAGACTTTCAATAGCTGATAAAAACTGACCTAATTGGGTGTAAGTTGCATTTATTTCCATAGTATATTGTTGTTTCACAAAAGCGGATTCTTTATTATAATCAGATTTTGGAATAATAGAATACACCGGAATTTTGTAACTATCAGCCATGTCGGCAAGTTGTTTAACAAAAGCATTTACTTCTTTTACATCAATATGTTTTGACGTTACCATTGTATTTTCAATAACTTTAGAAACTTCTTTAAGTTGTTCGTTCAAAATTTTTGCACTATTTAATTTTTGTTGTGATTTTTTAATTTTTTTATCAATTCTCTTGATTTTCTTAATATTAGAATTAATCATTTGTCCACTGATAATAAAACTAGTAACAGCAATAAGAATAGTAAGAAGAATCAATATTAGATATTTATTTTTCATTTTCTACCTCTTTTTGATTTTGCACTATTTTTACAATCAATTTGGAATCTGAGAATTTCTACGTCTTTTTCTTTATCTCTATAAGATTTAACAAAACCGATATCAGGGAAGTCTCCGCTAATTTGAGGATTATCTTTGAGTTTATTAATAAATTCATTAATCAAATCGAACTCTTTTCTATTCTTATTAACTTCAGTAATTCCATACAAACTGAAAGTATTCCTAGCATAAGAAAAATGCGTAATTGCGAGTTTATTGTCTGTTTTCTCAGACAAAGCAACTAATTTTTTTGCCCAGAATATTCTATTTGTACTGATATTTGTTAGTCGGGTTAAATCTTTGGATGAGAGGTCTTGTCCGCTTCTTTTATATTTGTCTATTTCTTTATTAATATGAGTAAGAAGTGCTTTTCTAGCACTATATTTCTTATTCAATGAATTTTGAAGATAATAAACAAATCCAAGAAGTATCATTAGAAGAATCACAAAAACAGCAACAAGTGAATTGAAAAATTTTTTTTCATTTTCAATTTGTTTTTTTAATTCTCCAAATTTATTAAGGTTGATTTTGAAATAAAATTGATTCATATATGCTCCTTATCCCAATCTCATTGCCAAACCAAGAGCAAGAGCTAATTGAGGATCTTGTTTATCTCTAAATTTTTCCGGCATTTCAAGATTAGTAAATGGATTAAAAATCTCGGTTGGAATTTTTAATTGAGCTTCAAGATATTCAGGTAAACCTTTCAATTTTGCGGAACCACCCATAATATAGATTTTTCTAAAATCGCTATTCCCGGCTTCCTTAACATAAAATCGTAAAGATCTTCTGATTTCTAAAGCAAGCTCTTCCTCAGTTTTCTTTTCCGTAATATCAAGAAGACTAATTTCTTTTTCTTTAGAATCTTTTTTCAATCCGTGCTCAAGTTTATATTCCTCAGCTTTCTCAAAAGTAAAATCTTCGTAATGAGTCATAACATCTTTGGTAAAATGATAACCTCCCCATGGAACATCTCTTGAGAAAAACTTAGCGTTAGGACCATAAATAACCATATTTGTCCTTTGAGCTCCAATGTTTAAAAGAATATAAACACCTTCTTCCACAAATGTATTAAAAATAAAACTATTCGCTACACCGAGAGGCTCAACATCAACAATCCCCGGAACACAACCGGTTGACATCAATATATCGGAATGTTCTCGCATTTTTTGTTTAGTTGATGCTGCAAGAAGAATGTTCATATTATTTGTTTTTTCTTCAATACTTAAAACTTGATAATCCAAAATCATATCTGAACCGTTAATCGGCAAATGTTTTTTTGCTTCAAAAAACAAGGCTGATTCAAGTTCTTCATCAGGAAGAAAAATAGTTTTAATTTGTTTAATACTAATATCGTCTCCCCCGATTGAACTTACAAGATGTTTGATCTTTTTAGGATTAATTTTAAGAGAACTAAGCATTCCTGACAATACGGGAGCAAATCTTTCGGGACGTAAATTCGAAGTTGCATATTCCATACCGGCAGGGATTGTAGAACGAACTTCGTAATCAAGTAATTTAAATCCATCATGAAGTACTTTCAGATGAACCAATTTTATACTGTGAGTTCCGATATCGATTCCGACAGTCTCTTTTATTTTAGCTTTTTTTGCCATAAATTTCCCCTTTGAAATCTATCATCAATTGTGATGATTGTTTGGAGTTTGGAAACTCCAATTTTGTTTTTGAAATGAACTTAACGCAGCCCCACCGAAACCCTGATAAATTTGAGGATAATCAGGCGGCTGGTTATATAAAAGTCTGTTGTCATATTTATAATGTTTATCATATCCTGTTGAAGGATGTGTACACGCATAATGATAATTCGGTATATCCCATGTTGACGGGCTTAAATGATTATACGGATCTTGCCCCGATCTATGAACAAATCCACGTCTTCTTTGATGAAAAGCTCCAAAAACATAAAGTCCTCCACGCTCAAAAACTATTTGACTAACTGGTTCCGGCCAAATCGGATTATACCAAGGATAATCAACGTTATTAAAACCGTCATCCGGCGAATTACCAGGAGATGCCGGCCAAGGAGCAAAAGGGGATCCCGGAAACTTAAATAAATGTAAATCTACCCAAGTATATAAAGTATCTACTCCGGTATAAGGACTTGTTCCCCAAAAATCACTTGACGAACCATGCGGATGTTGATATTCAAAAGAAATAATTCCATCTTGATGGCAATCACCTTCTCCGTCACCTAAAGCAGCGTAAGCTCCGTAAAGATACACACCGTCATTTGGAATGCACGTACGGTTTTCTCTTTGCCCTGTCTCTGGATCATAGTATTTATACTTTATATAAATCCTTTTTTCCGACAACAATCCAAAATAATCAGAAGTATTGATATTATCAGGATCGTCAGGTGCAGCCCCTTTGACTGTTCCGGTATATAAAATGTTACCGACAATAAATGTGGTATCGGCGCAACCAATAGTATGAGATCCGGAAACTTCTCCCCAAATCATTGTTTCATAAGGTATAAAAACCGATGTATTCCCTGGAAATTCTATATCCGCTGAGACCCAAACAGTATCCCTAACAGACACATAATTTGTGAACAAAGAATCTCCTATAGGAGCATTGGGGTGCTCGTGTGTTGGATATGAACTATAAACAACAAATGTATCTATATATGGCTCGGTTAATGTTCCAAGATAAGCTTGTACACCACCTCCCAACATATGAATAAATACTATTTTGTTTTCAGTTTGACCGTTACCATCCCCAAAAGGTCTTATTCCGTTTAATCTAACATCTGTCATCTGACCGTTAAATTGGATAGGAGCAACATGTTCTGTATAACCGCCTTGGAAAACATCATCCATGGGAGGAACTCCGTTAGCATGTTGGATTACTCCTGTTGTTGTAACAGCACCAAGAAATAATGGCCAGCCCGGAGCATCAGGATTTGCTGTTCCGCTAGACTGTTTAATCCAAATATCGCTATTACTATGAACTTTTCCGTAAAGAATATCCTTACCATAGAAATATACTTTTTTAGCATCGTCATTTCCATCAGCATTTTCCGATTCATCAGTATCGGTAAAATAGAAATATTGAGCTAAACTTTCTTGATGGAGAAATTTCTCCGTGTATCGGGAAACGGGAGATTGATGTCCGCTTGTAAAATAGCCTGAACGTTTAGCAGTTGCATAAGCTCCAACAACTTCAACTCTAGAACTGATATATGAGCCAAAAAGATTAACATTTTCGGTTCTTTTAGTTAAATCTATTCTATAAGTTGTTAATCTGTCAGCATTATTCATTTGAATCTTTCTTCCATGTAAGATATTTAGGTTCCTTGCGAGCATCATATCAGATCTTTTTGATTCCGAACGCAATAATAACTCTTCTTGAATAATATCTGTTTGAGTCTCAAAAAGAGAGCTGTCAGTTGAAATCATGTCCAATAAAGAAACTGCTGATAACGTTGCAATAGACACAGCAACCAGAGCGACAATCAAAAAACCGGCAAAGCCATCTTCATGTAATAACTTTTTCATCATTTACCTCCGTTAGTATTATCAGGATTCGAAGTTTGAATGTCTGAATTTTCGGCATAAACTTTTGTGTGAAATTCGATAGTTCTTGTATTTTCGATTAAATCGTCGTCAGTTGACTGGTTTCTTGCTTTCTTTCTAAATCTTACTTTGATTTTAAGATCAATTCCAACTAAGCGGACAATTCCGCTTCCGTTTGGTCTTGCATCATAAAAACGAAGATCTTCAACTTTTAATTCCGGTTCTCTTCCATACATAATATCTTCAGAGGGAAAAATCTTTTGCCTTGTTATTGCGTTATTCCCATATTGAGAATTTACCCAAATTTCATTACCATTTTGATAAAAATGTGAATAATAGTTACTCCCTATTTCGGAATTTATCGGGCGAATCGTCAACGAATTTTCCATCCCGTCAATTTTTACGCTGGATGCGGTTAATAATCCTATGAGATTTTTATCACTCGTAATATGCCCTTTTGTATAACCGTAACGAATATCCTCAATTACGTTAAAAGCTTCATTTTGAGCCTTACGAAATATTTTATTTTCTTGGTATGATCTGGCAAATTTTATTAATGATATCGTAATAATAATAAATACAAGAACAACAACAGGAATAGCTGCAACTAATTCTATTAAAGTGTAACCTTTATTATTTTTCATTGTTACTCCTTGTAATAGTCTTCGCGAAGGATAACCTTCTGTACTTTCGTACTGTGATATGGGTTAAGATTCGCTTGTTGCTCTTTCCAAGAAACTTGAACTTGTACAATATCATACATAACACCAATACCTACTTGCAAATCTTGATTATTATAAACCGGTAAAAACGAGACTGTTGCAATTAAAGGATTTGGTTTTGTTTTTGGATCAAGCACAATTGTTTTAGTCCCGGGAACCGGAGGATTATTTGTTACCGTTCTACGATATTTATATTCGTCCAATTCACCACTGGCAACCAACAATGCTTGTCTTTTATGATAATTTAATTGTGCTTTATAATCAGCATAAATAATGGAAGTGTATAATCCAGCAAAAGCAATTGTTACAATAATTAACGCAGCCAATACTTCTATGATTGTAAAACCGGAATTACTACACACTTGCTTTTTCATCTTAGAACCCTGCCCCGGTAGCAAACATTTTTGGATTTTCCGCTAATTCTTCAGCAGCTTTTCTATTGATCAAACCATTCATAACGTGATTATAGAGAGATTGATCGAGAGTTTGCATTCCTTCTTTGGTCCCGGCTTGAATAACAGATGGAATTTGATATGTTTTTTCTTCACGAATCAGGTTTTTAACAGCATTATTTGCTATCATAATTTCCATTGCGGGGACACGTCCTTTCCCATCTTTTTTCTTTAGAAGTGTTTGAGCCACAACCGCCTGAAGAGTTTCCGATAACATTGATCTAACTTGATTTTGTTGTTCTTTTGGGAACATATCAATAATACGGTCAATGGATTTTGTTGCACTGCTTGTATGAAGAGTAGAAAATACCAGATGCCCTGTTTCAGCAGCAGCTAATGCTAAGGAAACAGTTTCCAAGTCTCTCATCTCACCAACAAGAATTACGTCCGGATCTTCACGGAGAGCAGCCCGAAGTGCGTTTGTAAAAGAAAGAGTATCATGTCCCAATTCTCTTTGATTAAGTAAACTTTGTTTACTTTTATGAACAAATTCTATCGGGTCTTCAATTGTAATAATATGACGTTTTTTATTAACATTAATAAAGTCTATCATTGTCGCTAATGAAGTTGATTTACCGCTTCCTGTTGGACCGGTAAAAAGAATCAAACCTTTTTGTTTTAATGCTAATTTTTTTAAAATATCAGGTAAATGTAATTCTTCAAAAGATAATATTTCATTAGGAATAACCCTGAAGGCACATCCCAAACCATTAATTTGATGAAAAGCATTCACACGAAATCTGACGTCATTACTCAATTTTGTTGAAAAGTCTAATTCTAATCTTTCTTGAAACATTTTCCATTGAGCATCGGTCATAACACTTCTAATTAAATCTTCAACTTCTTGTTTAACAAAAATGGGTAAATTTAGCCGTTTCATTTCACCATGTACTCTAACCATAGGAAATGACCCGGCACTAATGTGGAGGTCAGATGCTCCGGCATCGGATGTAAATTTAAGTAATTCCTGTATTGTCACTATTTGCCTCCGGAATTAACTATTGATTTTCGTTATTTGATTGATCATCCGTATATGAATCAATACCATAACCATGGAATTTAGATTCTTTTACATCATAAAATACTTGAAGTCCTTCTCCACCGGAGAAATCAGCTGTTGAAGTAGCAATAAATTTTTTAGGTGGGTTACCAACGACTTCGAATGTCCAATTTTTAGTAGTTGCATCACCGAGTTGAGCGTCTTTCATCGCATCTTCGATTGAATAATTTTCAGTTGAACCGTATGTTTGACGGTAAACCTGGTAAGCTGTTTTAATTCCGCTTAAAGCTGATTGAGCTTCGGTGGATCTAGCTTGTTCTACATATCTCAAATAAACGGGTACAGCGATAGCGGCTAATATTGCCACAATAATTACTACTACAAGGATTTCAATTAATGTAAATCCCTTTTGATTTGATAAGAATTTTTTCATTCTTATTCCTCCTATAACTTTTTATACCCCCAATTATGCAAATTATGTTCCAATATTAATAAATCTTTTTTATTTTTTATTACAAATTGATTTTCGAGAATTTTCGCTGTAGATTATTCAAAGTAAAAAAAAAAATTTGAAGAAATTAGGCTGATTCAAATTTTATTGACGTAAAAAAGTAAATCAAAAATTTGTAACATATTTTTATTTTTTAAGTTATAAAATAGACATAATCAAAAGATTCAAGGAGATTCAAGAATGAACAAAAGAAATCAATCTATCATTTTTGCCATAATGTTGTTTTTTTCAATTCAACTTTTCGCAAAATTAGTGGACCCGCAAACCGTTATTGCCGAATATGATGGCGGTAAAATTATTAAAAAAGATATTGATAACAGAATTAACAAATTACCACCTATGTACCAAGCCAGATATAAAACCGTGGACGGACAGAAAAAAGTTTTAGACCTTTTGGTTACAGAAAAGTTATTCTATAAAAAAGCTCTTGAGAAAAAATTTGATAAAGACCCTGAAGTAATTCAAGACATTGAAAAAACAGCGGAACCTTATTATACAAAATTATATAAAAAGAAATATATCTCCGACAAAGTTAAAGTCTCAAAAAAACAAATCAAAAAATATTACAAAAAGAACATCAATCAATTTTATGAAAGACCGCTTAATAAAATTTACTATTTAGTAACCAAAAGTGAAAAGAAAAGAGATAAAATTATTGAAGGTTTGAAAAACAAAACAGATTTTTATAAACTTTTAAATAACTATTGTGATAACAATTACGTAATAAATCACAGCGGAATTATTGACGGGATTAGACATAACGGCTACATTCCGGGAGTTGGGAAAGATGCCGTATTAGACAGTTTAATCGCAATCGCTCCTCTTATGGAATGGCAAGGTCCTATCAAAACAGGTGATAATTATAGTTTCTTTAAAGTAACAAAGCGTATCCCCGGACATTCAAGAACTTTAGACGAAGTTACCGAACAAATCAAAATGCGTCTTAAACCTTTAAATGAAAAGAAAATTTATGACAAAGTTTTGAAAAAATTAAAGAAAAAATATAAAGTTACTATAGAAAAATCTTTTATTGATAGCGTTAACTTTATTAACACTCCTAAGACAAAAGATTACAACAGCAAAAAGATAATGCATTCGAAAAAATATCCCAACTTAGATATTACTGTTGCTCAAATTAATGAAGCATTCAATAAAATGCCTGCAAAACGTAAAGCTGATTTAAACAATCCGGGTGCAATCCGATTCTGGATGTATGAATACCTTCATGACAAAGTATTTTATTTTGCTGCAAAAAATGATAAACATATAAATTTAGATAATTCACCTGAATTTCAACAAAGTAAAGTTACCATAATTCTAAGAAAAGCTTATAAAAGTTTAGTTCTTGATTCTTTAAAAGTTAGCGAAGATGAAGCAAAAAAATTCTATGATGAGAACAAAAACCATTTCCTTGTAAAGGGTTACAGAAAAATCCAAGTATTCAAATTTGACTCGGAAAAAGTTGCCAAAAAAGCATTGGCAAAAGTAACAAAAGCTCTAAAGAAAAATGATCTCGCTGAGATTGATAAAGTTGTTGAAACAATGTCTTTATTAAAAGATAATAAAGGTGTTATTGATTATGTTTATCAAAATAATATTGTTCCGGGAATCGGAAAAGACACGGAATTTTCAAAATTAATTTGGAATACGAAAGTCAACGGACTCAGTAAAATATTCTATGATGCAAAATGGAAATATGTTTTTGTTAGAGTTCTTAAAGAAACACCTAATAAATATGCACCTTTTGAAAAGAAAAAAGATTTTTGCGAAAAATCAGTTATGCGTAAAAAATCAATGGATGCGTTCAATAAAATGAAAAGTGATATTGAAAAAGAATTTCACTTAAAAAAATATGAAGATAGATTGAACGTAACCTTAACAGCTAAAGAACTCTATGATATGGCAGTTCAATCCGCCAAAAAACATGATTATGAAAGCACTGTTCGATATTATGATCAAATTATAAAAACATATCAAAATGGAAAAGATGATTACCGAGCACTTTTTATGAAAGCATTTACTCTTTCTGAAAATCTTGATAGAAAAGAAGAAGCTCTTAAAGTTTTCCAAAAATTCTTGAAAAAATTCCATGAAGGTGAATTGAACGAATCCGCAGAATTTATGGTAAAAGACCTTCAAGAAAAAATAAATCAAACTCAAAAAGAAACAGACCAAAAATAACCGTTCCTGCTTAAAACTAAAATGCGATGTGTAGCTACATCGCATTTTTTTATTCCTTAAAAATTAGAACGTTCTAGATTCGTTTTTTTGCCACCACCATTATTGATGTCGCTTTCATTGGAATTTTTGTAGTGTCAAAATTAAAAATATGATTAATTAGAAAATCTTTGAATTTACCTTTTGGTAAAACATCCATCGGAGCGGTTACATATTGTACATTTAAAATCTCAAATCCGTATTTTTCTAACAACTTTACAATTCTTTTCTTTGTGTAAATTCTGGCATTAGAATATTTTTCATGAATACTTTGAGGCAACCAAGAAAAAAAAGGGACTCTGTTCCATTTTAAAAAAGGTAACTTAGCTCCGTGAGTTTCAAAAATCCACCATTTGTTAGGAACGGTTATCGCCAATAAACCATCTTCTTTCAGTGAATCAAAATAAAATTGCAAACCGGATTCATTAGACAAATGTTCAATTACTTCAAAACTGATAATCCTATCAAATTTTCCTATTGGACTATCTTTAACGATATCCATAATTTTAAATTCGCAATTTTCAACACCGTTCTTTTCCTTATAATAATGAAATTCCTCTTCGTGATCTTCGTTAATCTCAACGCCAACACAATTTTTCATCTCATTTGAAAATAAAAACATTGAAGCACCATTTCCACAACCTATATCCAAAAGGCTTAAATCTTTTCCTACAAAATTTGGAATCTGCTTCACAAGTCTAACTCTTCGTAAAACAATTCTATCCTTAAAATCCGCCGGACGACCTTTGAAATGCCCATTTTCTTCAAACAAGCCTTGCGGTATTCTTTCTTTATATCTCATATTTGGTATCCATATTTTTTCCTTAATAATTTAGATAAGATTAAGCTTGAATATAAAAGATATGTGTCAAATATTTTCTCAAGAACAAGAATTTTGGTTCCTGCTCGGTGATGCAATTGTAAAGATTAGAGATTTTTCGTAAGCAAAAATCTGATATGTCCCTCGTTGATAAAACATACTTTATAGCTACAATTTACGAGGGATGCCAGAATTTTTCCAAAACATATTGACACATATTCTACTCTTTTCTATTTCGAATCATGGAAAAAAAAATTGATATTTTAGCAAAAGTACCTCATTCAAGAGGTTTGTACAAATTGTATGATAATGACAAATTGCTATTTGTGGGCATTTCTTCCGATTTAAAAAACAGAATAAAACACTTCTTGGAAATCCCTAATCTTGAAAATCCTGATAAAAAATTAGCTTGGACAAAAAATATCAACAACTTTAAATATGAAACATCTTCATCTCTCTGGCAACTTATTTTAAAGAAAAAAGAGATAATGAAAAATGAATTTCCGATAAATCAATTTCAATATAATTTGCATGATAATTATGTTTATTTAGCGATTAATTTTGAAAATCCGCCCTTTTTGAAAATTACGGATGACACTCAAAACGATTCTTTTTATATTGGACCTTTTCGGGATAGATTTTTTCTTATGGATATTTTAACTATTTTGGAACAACAATTTGGTGCCCCAATTTGTGAGAAAGAAATTGAAAATTGCCAAAAACATAATCAAGGTTTATGTAAAGGATTTTGTCTTTCCGACAAATCAGTTTTCAAAGAATTTGTTATTAATTTTATTTTATCAAAACCGGATAAAGAAATCAAGAAATTAGAAACTCAATTTGATAAATTTGAAGAAGAGCTCGAATTTGAAAAATCAGATGAACTGAAAATTATTCTTAAAAAATTAAATAAGTTCTATTCTTTGCTGGAAGGACTTATTCTTTCCAAACAACTTCAATATACTTGGATTGAACAAAACAAAAAATATGAAGTTGAACGAGGAAAATTGCTGAAAATTTCTTCTAACCAAATTGTACTTGATGAGTTCAACCCCAAAACAATCGAATTTAGACCAAACGAAATTATCGCTTATGAAAAATCTGATATTGATGAAGCTCTGATTATTTATGAGCATCTGAAAAAATCATTTCCAAACGAAATTAACAAACTATTTATCGAAGCAAAAAAATATATCTTAACCAAAATTATGGAGGATTGATGAATAAATTACAAGATTTAGAGATCGTAAAACAAACTTATTCCGGAAAAGTTAGAGACATTTATGACCTCGGAGACAAATTATTAATTGTAACTTCCGATCGAATATCTGCATTTGACTGCGTTTTCCCAAATACCATTCCTAATAAAGGAAAAATTTTAAATCAAATTTCCGTTTTCTTTTTCAAAGCTACAAAAGATATTATACCTAATCATTTTATTACTGATAATGTAGATGAATATCCTGAGGAATTTAAAGAATTTGAAGATGAGTTAAAAGACAGAAGTATGCTTGTAAAAAAATCAAGAGTTATCCCTTATGAATCAATTGTCCGCGGATATATTACCGGTTCTGCCTGGAAAGAATATCAAAGAAGTAAAACAGTTGGTGGAATAATTCAAGATTCTAATTTAGAAGAAAGTCAGAAATTTCCACAACCTTTATTTACGCCTTCAACAAAAGCTGAATCCGGTCATGATGAGAATATTTCTTTTGAAGAAATGAAAAAAAGAATGGATTCATATTTAGCTGATGAAATTAAAAAAGTTTCCCTTGCATTATATAACTTTGCGCATGATTATTTATTTTCTAAAGATATCATTTTAGCCGATACTAAATTTGAATTTGGTACTTATGAAGGAAAATTGATTCTTATTGATGAAGTTCTCACTCCTGATTCTTCAAGATTTTGGGATAAAAATGAATATCATCTCGGAACTACTTTAAAAAGTTATGATAAACAATATATCAGAGATTTTATTTCAAATTCAGATTGGGATAAAAATCCGCCCGCTCCGGAACTCCCTCAAGATATTATTGAAAAAACTTACAAAAAATACTATAATGCCTATAAAATAATTTGCGGAGAAAACACTAAATCATGGTAAAAAGAATTTTAATTGTAGATGATGAAGTAGATGTAACAGACTTCTTAAGATATGAATTGGAAGATTATAATCCTAATTGGGAACTTATCTCAATTAATTCCGGATTAAAAGCATTACAATTCATTATGGAAGATAAAGTAGATCTTTTACTAACCGACATCGCCATGCCTGATATGGATGGTTATGAACTATACTCCAGAACAAAAGAAATCAGACCTAATTTGCCAATTATTATGATGACCGGTTTTGGCTACGATCCAAATCATGCGGTGGTAAAATCCCGAAAAAAGGGACTAAAAGATATCGTTTTTAAGCCTTTTAATATGGTTGAACTATTTACCTTAATAAGTACAAGACTGTCTGAAAATAAATAATTTACCCTCGTAATGCGATCATTAATCTTAATAATTTTGATTTTTATCCCATTACGAGGTTTTGCTTTTAATTATACAAAAGATAATATTCACATTGTTTCTGCAAATAAAGATTCTTTAATTGCCAAAAAAATTGTTACTTTCTTAAAAACAGATATTGATAATTTCCAAAAAAAAATAGGGTCTTATCCGGATTTAAAAACAAATATTTATGTCGCATCCAATAATCAAGATTATCGAAATCTTAATAAAAAATTCTCCAAAAAAATCGTGGAATTCAGTCAGGCTTTCTATTCAAAATCCAACAACTGCATTTACATTCACAGCCCAAAATATTTCAAAACAATAAAGAATTTGCGGATAACTCTTCTTCATGAATACATTCATTCTTTTGTTAATCACTTTTGGAAAAATGCTCCCCTTTGGTTTCATGAAGGAATGGCAGTGTCTTTTTCTAAAAATTCGACAGGTATAAAAGAATTTTATCTTGTGTTGTCAATATTCAATGATAAAAAATTATCTCTTAAAGATATGGAAAAATCTTACCCGAAAACTAAAACGGAATGGATTATTTTTTATGAAAAAGCAGCCTTAACTATTGAATATCTTTCTCATCATTATAAACATCAATTTAATAATTTCATTGATCACGCACAGGCAAACGGAAATTTTTATTTTGATTTTGATAACGCCTTTAACCTTACCCAAAAGCAATTTGAGAATGATTTCCATAACTATTTAAAACGATTTGTTATTGGAGCTTTTTTCATCGGCATTTCCAGTGTTTTGTGGGGAATAATACCACTTGGATTACTCATTGCTTGGATAAGAAAAAAAGTAATTAACAGAAAAATATATAAAAATTGGGAAGCTCAGGAATTTATAACTTTAGAAAAATCCGACCTTTCCGAAAAAAATACAAGATTAGAATAAAGAATTACTTTACAAAGTTATTTTAAATAACTTTTTGTAAATAAAAAATTCGTAAAGATTTAAGAGGTGAATACATGGTCAATTCAATAAAATGGATGATGGTAAAAAATGACCCGGAAAAATTAATAACTCTCTATGAAAAGGACACTCAATCGAGAGCCCAAATAATTGATCGGCTTTTGGAATTGAACGAAAAAGAAAAATTAATCCACCTTGCATCAACTGATTCCAGATATAGAGGAAAAATTCTTGATATGTTAGAAGAAAATAAAATGCTCACAATTGAAGATACAATGTTCATCCTCACTTGGCTAAATCCTTCCCAAACTCAAAATGAATTTTTAAAGATGGTTACATCTAAATATCAGAATCAGGATTTAAGAAAAATTGTCAGCAATACAAATATTAATTCAATCGCACGCACAACCATTAAGAAATTTTTAGAAAAAAACGATAAACTTTTCAACAATAAAATCAGCAAAAACTACCTTAAACTTCAGATGATTTTAGATGAATCAAAAGATAACTTTGAAGTTCAAGAAGTTTCGAATGATTTTAACTCCTCAAAATCAATTAAAGAAAATATCACCGATTATATGTTGAAAAGAAATGATTTGGATTTTAAAACCGAATATTTATTGATAAAAAATATCCTAATCGAAGGATTAAAAAATTCAAGAGAAGACTTTAATTCCGCTCTTTCAATTCTAAGTATTTCTAAATTAGATAATAACTATAAAACCCAGATTTTAAAAGAAATTGATTCTCCTGAATTATACTTTTTTGACAACTTCCAGATTATTACTCAAAATACGGGAATCCCATTTGATTCTTACAAAAAATTTCTATCGGAAAACAATATTAGTTTTTGGATAAAAAAATTATTCGCAGTTCATTATATTTCTGAATTTGTTTTTTTATACACAAATTACAATCAATTCAAATGGTTAGAAAATTACGTCAGATATTATCCGATTAAAAATATCGGAATGATGAAAGAATATGTCGGAACTTATTACATGACTAATAATTTCGGATTTAAATTGTTGGATATTATTATTGATCCGGTTTTAACAAAAAATTTAATTAAAAGTAGTGAAGAAATCCAATCCTATCTTTTGGCAAATATTGATTCGGATATTTTACCGATTGAGAATTATTTAAAAGCACTTTTACTTATTGGCGGAGAAAGTAATTATAAATTTTTCGCTAAAATCCTGAATATGCAAGTTGTCAAAAATATCGAACAAACTAAAAAAGATATTGAAAATAATTATTTAGAATTAAAAAAGAAAATTGATGATATTAGCGAATTAAAAGAGCTTATTAAAAATGAAATTGAAGAAAAATCAAACCTTATCTCAGAAAAAAATTATAATAAAGTTGCAAGGCTTTATTTTGGAACAATCACTAATACAGAAATTATTTTACCTCAAATTAAATCAAATTTGCGTGCCCATATTCCTAATTTAGAAAGATTCAGATTCCAAACCGATGAAAATGGGAAAATCCTTCTTTGCCGATATATCGGAGATTTGGATTTATACGACTACCAATACATATTAACAAATTTTATTGAAGAAAAAAGCTCACCAAAATTAGAAGTTAGTGCAGTGTTAGCTTTAATAAAATTAGGAAAATCGGAAGGTTGGGATAAAATTAATTCCATGTCAAAATCTACCAATATTAAAATTAAAGAATTGGTTGCCGATTCAATGAAAATTTTGCATCAACAAATTGATCAAGAGGCTATTACAAAATTAGCTTTAGATAAAAATTATAGTGTTGTAAAAAACGCTTTGGAAACAATTATTACTCTTCCTAACAAATTAGCTATCTCAATTTTTAAAGTATTAGTTGAAAAATCAACCTATATTTTCCGCCCGCTTATTGCAGAATATCTTGGAAAATTAGGAATCAAACCTTGTTTGCCACTATTGGTGGAATTAATTCAAGAAGACAATTTTAATGTAATTTTAGCTGTCCTAAAAGCTTTACGTGAAATAAAACATCCTCTCAGTTACCAGATTGCCAAAAATATAAATACCAAAAAAAGATATATCCTCGATATAGAAAAAATGGTTACTTTGATTACTCTCGGACATACAGAATATTGGGACAGATTAGAAAAGTTATCCAATCTTAATGACAATTCCGTTAAACTTTTGGCAAAATTAAAAATGATAAAACTGGCAACCGTAAGCAAAATTGATATTTTACAAAATCTTGTAAACGATTCCAATCCTTTAATTACGACTCTTGCTTCGAGTAAAATTTATAATTATTTCCCTGAAGAAGGAAAAAATCTATTAGATAAATTTTTAGTCCACGGCAATAATCTTCATCATTATTATATTACTTTTTGGATGAAAAATCTTGATTTTGCAAAAGTTAAAAACAAATTAGCAAAATTATTCGGCGAACAAAGTTATAAGGTGAAAACCATTGTAGCCATAGTTTTAGCGGAAAAAGGCATTCAAAATTATCTAAACACAGTAGAAAAAAATATTATCAATCTTGATGATATTGAACATCTGCAAATATTAGAAACAATCAACGATTATCCTTCTAAAAAAGCAATTCCTCTTCTCGAAAAAATAGCTCTCTTCCAAAACCATAAATCTTTAAAATTCATCGTAGAAATCTGTAAAAAATTAAATTGGGAAGATATTAAAGAAATGTATATGAGATTATGGGAAAAAAGTGAACCGCTTTCAAGAATGATTTTAGCAAGATTATTTTCTTATTTGGATGATGAGAATATCGTTAGCTTCATAAAAAAAGAAATAAAAATCCAACCGGAAACTGTTACTTCAGAATTAGCATTTGCTTTAATTGTTAACGGAGATGAGTCAGGTTGGGATTATTTCAATGAAATAATCAATAACAAAAAATTAGTTTTTAAAATTCAGGCAATAGAAAATATCGCCAAATTCAAAACAGTTGATGCCCTTAATAAATTAAAAAAGTACATTTTAACACCTAACCTTGATATTCAAATAGCAGTAATTAAAGCTGTTGGGGAAATGCATTTGAAAGAAGGCGTGAAATTCTTGAAAAAATATATAGATCATGATAGCCCTAAAATAAGAATAAGCGTCGCAAATGCTCTCGGTGAAATTCCTTATCAAGAATCTTTAGATTTATTAAAATATATCTCCAACGACAAAGATGAATATGTTAAAATGAGTATTGAAATGGCAATGGAAAAAATATTAAACCCTCGTCAAAAAATTGATACTGATATTAAAGATTTATTTGATTCCGTGATGTATGAAACGGAATGGAAAATAGATAAAAACCTATTTGAGCAATATTTTAATCTTTTCTCTCGTGATTATAAAAACTGTAAAATTTATGACTTGGATTATTTCGCTGATAAAATAATTTTAACCGAATCGGAAATCAATGAACGTAAAGAAGAAATTAATAAAAAACTAACCGGTATTCTTACCGGAAGTACCGATATTGATGAAATTGTAAAAGCTAAAGAAAAAGCAAATAGCGACATTTCTAAATTGGCAAGTATTAAAGAATTAATTAATTCCATATTAAATATTAAAGATAAAGACCTTAATCCGCAAACGTTAAAATTAATTGACGAATTAATGGATACAGGCAATAAAAATATCCTACAAGCAATAATTCTTGTGGCAACAAAATCCAGCAATAAAAAATGGCTATCGGTAATCGAGAAATATGTCGATGAATATTATTTGGAAAAAGATGCAGATTTAATTATCAGTTCTCTGATAAATAAAATCAGCTCTAGGATTCTTAATATTTTAATCAAAATCGGAGACAACGAACGAGCAAGATTCTATATTCTCTACACTTATAATTATCTGATTATTCATAATGACTTGATCTCTTTTTCAGATTTAAGAAACTTAAAAAAGATGATTAAAACGTCTGAATACTCAACAAATTACAAAAATATGATTTCTTATATTATTAGAAATTTAATGGAGAATTTACTTTAAATGAAAGAACTTGATCGACTTGTAAACATCATCAAAGAATTAAGAAATCCTAAAACAGGTTGCCCGTGGGATATCAAACAAACGTCAAAATCTTTAATCCCGAATTTTATCGAAGAATTATACGAAACCGTAGAAGCCATCGAATCAGGTAACAATACTGATTTAAAAGAAGAATTAGGCGATTTGTTGATGCATATTATTATGCAAATTGAAATTGCTAATGAAAAATCCGAAATGACTCTCGAAGAAATTTTGGATGGAATTTCGGATAAATTAGTGTTGAGACATCCTCATATTTTCGGTGATAAACAAAATCTATCGGTTGAAGAAATTAAAGTTAATTGGGAAAAAATAAAAAATCTGAAAGAAAAAAAATCGCGAGATTCTGTTTTAGAAGGAATCCCGATGAAAATGCCGGCAATAATTGTAGCTCAAAGAATTCAAGAAAAAGCTGCTTCTGTTGGATTTGATTGGAAAACTTTGGAACCGGTTTTTGATAAAATTGAGGAAGAAATCCAAGAATGTAAAAAAGCCATTAAGAATAAAGATCATGATAATATTGAAGAAGAAATCGGCGATATCTTATTTTCTGTAATTAATTTAAGCAGAAAGCTTGATATTGATGCCGAAACAGCATTACGAAGAACAATCAATAAATTTAATTCAAGATTCCAATTTGTTGAAAAAAATCTAAAAAATGAAGGAAAAAATATTTATGAAACCAGTTTGGAAGAAATGGACAAACTTTGGGAAATGGCAAAAAAAGAAAAATCTGAATAGCGATTTACTCTTAAAATTATATTTCATTCTAGGAAGCTTATTAATCTTCTTAATGATGATTTTATATTCTAATAACATCATCTCGGTTGCGAAGAATGAAAGTAAAATGGTACCTAACCTAATTGCCAATTTCATTCAACATTCAACTGAAGATAATTTTGATGAAATTTTGGTACAATATATTTTAGAAGAAGTAATCCAAAAAGTTGACTATCCTTTGATTGTTACCGATGCCGACAACCGACCTCTTTATTGGAAAAATCTTGATATCCCTGAAAATGTAGAACTATCTGCTTTGACTAAAGAAGAAAAAGCAAAACTTTATTATGAACTAAAAAAGATGCGAAAAAAACATTGGGTAATACCTCTGCGATACACAAAAAGAAATTCTAAAATACTGGGCTATACCTATTTCAGCGAATCAGCATCTATTCGTTTACTCAAATTTTTACCTTATTTGGTTGGGATTAGCTTTTTGCTTTTTATTCTTTTAGGAATTTACGGTTTGATTTTAAAAAAACGTCAGGAAAAAAATCAATTATGGATTGGATTGGCTAAAGAAACCGCTCACCAATTCGGAACACCCATAACTTCACTGATCGGTTGGATTGATATCCTCAAATTAAAAATTAATTCCGCTGAAATAGACGAAAAAGAAAGCTTTGATATGATGTTAAATCAAATGGCGATAGATGTTGAACAGTTGAAAAAAGTTGCCTCAAGATTTGGCAAAGTAGGTTCAACTATAAAATTAGTTGATACGGATATTGTCAAAGTGCTTGATGAAACCGTCGAATATTATAAATTGAGAACGCCAACACTTACAAACAAAATTAATCTCTACTTCATTACAAAAATGAAAGAAAAAATAATAAAAATAGATGAAGAACTTTTCAAATGGGCAATTGAGAATCTAATTAAAAATGCTATCGATGCGATGCAATTAAAAGGTGGAAATATAATTGTAACACTCTTGCAAGATGAGGAAAATATCGACATACTTGTCAAAGATGAAGGGAAAGGAATGCCCAAAAAAATGTTCAATAGCGTATTTAATCCGGGAATTACAACTAAAAAAAGAGGCTGGGGTTTAGGATTAAGTTTGTCTAAAAGAATTATTGAAGAATATCATAATGGAAAGATAAAAGTTTTGGAAAGTACTATCGGAGAAGGAACAACATTTGAAATAGAAATTCCGGAGAATTTATGATTATTTTATCCAAAGAAGAAATGCGAAAAGCAGACTCCCTCACAATAAATAAAATTGGAATTCCCGGTTCAATATTGATGGAAAATGCCGGGAAATCTTGTGCTAATCTAATTTTAGAAAAATATTCTCTTGATAATAAAATCCTCGTTTTTTGCGGAAATGGCAATAATGGCGGTGATGGTTTTGTAATTTCACGTTGGTTATTCCAAAAAGGATATTCTGTAAAAATCATTGTTATTGGTAACCCGGATTTGATGAGTCAGGAAACTAAAGACAATTACATTTTGACACAAAATTTAGAAATCCCAACAATTAATTTCAAGAATATAAAAGACATCTCAAATCTGATTGATAAATTTAATATTGCCATTGATGCAATTTTCGGAATAGGATTTCATGGAAAAGTAAAAGAACCGTATTTATCTATTTTCAAAGCAATTAATGAATCTTCACTAACAAAAATTTCTATCGATATTGCCAGTGGAATCAATTCAAATTCCGGTAAAATTGATACTGCCATAAAAGCAAATCAAACCTTCACCATCGCTTATCCGAAATACGGTCAGTTAATTGGAAAAGGACGAGAATACAGTGGAGAAATTTCTGTTATCGATATTGGAATTCCTAAAAAAATAATTGCTGAGATTCAACCTAAAGGCAGATTAATCTCCGAGATTTCCCTTCCAAAAAGAAATCAATTTTCGCACAAAGGAGTGTTTGGAAAAATTGGACTGATTGCCGGATCTCCCGGATATTCCGGAGCTGGAATTATGGCTTGTAAAAGTGCTTTAAAATCCGGAGCAGGTTTGGTTACCTTGATTCATCCCAAGGAAATGAGTATGATTTTTGAAACTCAACTTCTCGAAGCAATGACTTTTGGATATTCTGAAAAAAATTATCTTTCAGAAATTAGAAACAAAATCTCCGGAATGGATGCAATTCTTATCGGACCGGGATTGGGTACTTCGCAAACCGCTCTAAATATTTTGAAAATGCTTTTAGATGATTGGAAAAAGCCGCTGGTTATTGATGCGGACGGCATTAATCTTCTTTCTCAAAACAAAAATTTGTTAGATTTATTAGCTGTCAAAGATGTTGTTCTCACACCCCACATTGGAGAATTTTCCCGTTTAATGGGAAAAAAAATTTCAGAAATTAACGACAATCCTATTCAAAATATAAAAGAATTTTATGATAAATATCGTATTCCGGTTTTATTAAAATCTTTCACTTCTATCTTTTATGACGAAGATTCTCTAATTTTCAATACTTCAGGTAATGATTCTCTTTCAACCGGTGGAAGCGGAGACGTTCTCGCAGGGATAATCACTTCACTTTTGGGACAGAAAATGTCGCTAAAAAATGCTACAATCAACGCTTCATTAATTTTGGGAAAAACAGCCGAATTTGTCTCAAAAAAAATGAATTCAACTCGAAAGGTTTTGCCATCTGATATAATTGAAAATTTACTAATTTAACTTTTTACAAGAAGGGATTTATGAAAAATGGGTTTATTTTAATATTATTTTTACTAACTTTTAATTTACTTTTTGCCTCATTAAAAATCAATGAATTATGTTATGATCCAGCCGGAAGCGATTCAGGTAAAGAATGGATTGAAATCATAAATCCAACTCAAGAAACCGTTCAACTTTTAGGATGGAAAATTCAGGCAGGCGGGACTCAATTTAACAATGTTTTTACCTTTTCTGAAAATTACGATATTGGAGCCGGTCAAATTTGTCTAATCGGAGAAAGTGAGATTACAAATGCGGATATTATCGCCGATCTAAATTTCCAAAATGGCGGCTCGGCAACCGATGGAGTTCGCCTCGTTTCACCTGATGAAAATTATACAGACACGGTTCTTTATGATGAACCAAATACCAATAATCTGGTTGATGATTCCGGTAATATCGCCACGGAATTTTGTCCTGATGTTGCTCAAGGTCATTCTTTGGCTCGAGTTGAAAATGGTTTTGATACCAATTCCGCACAGGATTTTTTCGATTGTTATACACCTACCCCGGGTGGAACAAATTTATTTTCTATCGACCTTATTTTCAGCAGTTTACATCTGTCTTACCAAAATGAATCATTGATGATAACAGCTGTTGTACACAACTTATCCACATTGACAGTGGATAAAGATTCGGTTAACATTTCCTTTTATAATGGAGAAAACCTTTTAAAAACAGATTTTTTAGACTCGATCCCTCCCAATGATTCTCTGATTTATTCCACTGATTTGGATTGGTCGGAATCCGGGTATTTTATCATTACCGGTATGATAGATTTTGCAAATGATGGTAATTCCGCCAACAACCTCAAAACAGCTTCTTTTCTTTCTGAAAATTCCAAAATAAAATTTAATGAAATAATGTTCGCTCCATCTTCTTCCAATTCCGAATGGATTGAAATTTCTTCCAATTTAACTGATTCTAAAACCTATCCTAATATCTGGAAAATTGTCGATGAAAGTAATGGTGAAATCAATTTTGAAAACTCTCTTAATAATGGATATTTTGTGATTTGCGAAGATTCTTTGGAATTTATTTCAAGCTTTCCAAATTGTGATAAATCAAAAATTATTTCCGGAAAATCTTGGACAGCTTTGAACAATAGCTCTGAAAAATTATGGATAAAAGATAAATACAACACTGTTTTTGATTCCTGTTTTTATGAAAATAATACCTACGAAAACGATGTTTCTCTTGAACGAATTTCTGTTAACTTCCCGGATTGGGATTATTCAATTTCAACAAACGGAGCTACACCCGGAGAACGAAATTCTATTGCCAAACAAGATTACGATCTAAAAATAGATTCTGTTAAAACACTGGTATCGGACGATAAAGTTGAGCATCATATCTTTATCCAAAATGCCGGACTTTATCAAATTGAAAACGCTGAATTAATTGTTACCCAAAAAGATACTTCTGAAAATTTAGCTACAATTTATTCTGAAAATATATCTTTGGAAGAAAATAACGAAATCTCCTTTGAATCGGAAAAGCCAAATTCCGGCTATTATCTTTATCATTATAAAATATTAAATAATCTTGATGAAAATCCTGATAATAATGATGAAAAAGAACAGCTCGCTTTTAACTATTTACCGGTGGTGATAAACGAAATTATGAGCAATCCGAATTCTGATTGTCCGGAATGGATTGAAATAAAATGGAATAGTTTTTTTGAAGAATTCTCAACACTAAATTTTACAACTTTGACGAAAAGTATTTCTATCCAAAAATCAAATTCACCTTTCGTCATTCTCACTTCATCAAAAGAAGATTCTTTAAGTTTGAGAGAAATAACGGATGTTCCAATTTATACGGGATTACCTGCTTTATCAAATTCCGGACAAGAGTTATCGCTCGATTTTAAAAATCAAAATGTGGAAAATTTTACTTACCTCGATAATTGTCCAAAAGGAAAAAGTTTGGAAAGAATACAATCAACTCAACCGGCTTTTTCAAATAATTGGAGTGCTTCAATTTCAGATTTCGGTTCAACTTGCGGAAAAGAAAATAGCCTTTATATTCAGGAAATTCCGAAAAAAACAAGTTTGCAAATTACCCCCAATCCCTTTAATCCGAAAATAGGCGAGGTAACATCTATAAATTATAAAATACCGGAAAGATTGGCTGAAATAAATTGTAAGATTTTTGATTTGCGAGGACGTTTAATTCGACATTTGGTAAATCAAGAAATCCTTTCTTCGACAGGTTCAATAATTTGGAATGGTAAAGATAAAAATAATAAATATGCAAAAACAGGTATTTATATTCTTCTTATAAATGCCGTTTCTACAAACGAAAAACAATACAAATCTAAAGGTACAATCGTTATAACTTTTTAGGAGGAAATATGTATGGAAACGCAATATCTTATGCTTTGAACGGAATCGATGCCGTACAAATCCAAGTAGAATCTGATATAAAAGGCGGTTTATCAAAATTTAATATCGTCGGCTTGCCTTCAAATTCTATCAAAGAAAGTAGAGATCGAGTTTCGGCCGCTATAAAAAATTCAGGATTTAGATTTTCAACCCACCAATATACCGTAAATCTCGCTCCGGCTGATTTGAGAAAAGAAGGTGTCGCAATGGATTTACCAATCGCAATTTCTCTTTTATCAGCATCTAATCAAATCAGCTCAGAAAAATTATCCAAAATCGCCCTCGTCGGAGAGTTGGCTTTAGATGGAGCTTTACGTCCGGTAAAAGGAATTTTGCCAATCGCAGTTGCAGCTTGGAAAGATAAATTGGAAGGATTAATTGTACCTCTTGAAAATGCCGAAGAAGCCGGAATTATTGAAGATTTGAATATCTTTCCGGTAAGTTCACTCAATGAAGCAATTGAATTTTTGGAAGGATATTTGGCTATAAAACCTCACAAAGTTGATAAGAAAAAAGTCTTCCAAAATATTGAAAATAATCAAATTGATATGTTTGATGTTAAAGGGCAATTCCAAGTAAAAAGAGCTTTGGAAGTTGCTGCTGCCGGAAGTCATAATGTCCTGATGATCGGACCTCCCGGTTCCGGAAAAACAATGCTCGCCAGAAGAATGCCGACTATTTTACCAAACATGACGATTGAGGAAGCTCTGGAAAGTACGAAAATCCATTCTGTCAGTGGTTTAATGTCCAGTGTAAAATCAGGAATTTTGACAATCAGGCCTTTTAGATCTCCTCATCATACAATTAGTGATGTTGCTTTAATTGGCGGTGGAAGTTACCCGAAACCCGGCGAAGTTTCCTTAGCTCACAACGGAATTTTATTTTTGGATGAGTTACCGGAATTTAAAAAAACAGTTTTGGAAGTAATGCGACAACCTTTGGAAGACGGGACAGTTACTATATCTCGGGCTACCCAATCTCTCGCCTTTCCGGCAAAATTTATGCTCATCGCTTCGATGAATCCTTGTCCCTGCGGATATTACGGATATGATATTCCCGGACATCAATGTACTTGTAATTTGGCACAAATCCAAAGATATCGTTCACATATTTCAGGACCGCTCTTAGATAGAATTGATATTCAAGTAGAAGTAAACGCAGTAAAACACGAAGATTTAAGTTCGATGCCAACAGGCGAAAAATCTGCCGATATAAAACGAAGAGTCGATCAAGCTCGAAAAATCCAACTTGAAAGATTCCAAAAAGAAGGGATTTTCAGCAATTCTCAAATGTCACCAAAATTAATTAGAAAATATTGTCAGCTGGATAAAGATGGCAATAACCTTCTCAAAATTGCTATGGAGAAAAAAGGATTATCCGCCCGAGCTTACGACAGAATTCTCAAAGTCGCCCGTACGATTGCAGATTTGGATAATAGTGAGGAAATTAATTCAAAACACATCAGCGAAGCTGTTCAATATAGAAGTTTGGATGGAACCGGTATTTCTTAAAATATACAGAACTGAATAAATTTTTCACAAATTTTCATGAACACAAAATGAAGAGACAAGGTATATCTTGTCTCTTATTATGCTACATCAAGCTATTGTTATTTATTGCATTTTACGTAAAACAATTGCTACTCCTGTTTGATTTTCCGGTCGCATTTAACCATTTCAACCATTTTCCCAAATCCCACCATTTCCACCAATTCAACTAATCCCATCAATTTCCCCAACACCTGTGTCGTGATTCTCAAATAAATATAGAAAATTTCTTGCAAGAAAATAACGCTAAATATTTATTGATAAAATAATTAAATGGAGGTTTCCATGAAATTGGAAGGAAAAGTTGTCATAGCTCAAGGAGGCGGACCGACAGCTGTAATTAACCAATCACTGGTTGGAGCAGCATTGGAAGCTAGAAAATTTACACAAGTGTCAAAAGTTTATGGTGCTGTTCATGGAGTCCAAGGAATAGTTAACGAAGATTTTTTAGACTTAACTCAGGAAACAACCCATAATCTCGAACAAGTTGCCATAACTCCGTCATCATCATTATTATCAACAAGAGATAAACCGGACAAAAAATATTGTCATGAAATTTTCAAAGTATTAAAAGCACATAACGTAAGATATTTCTATTATATTGGAGGAAATGATTCATCCGATACAGTTCGAATCGTTAATGAAGAAGCTAATTCTTCCGGTTATGAATTTAGGGCAATTCATATTCCTAAAACAATTGATAATGATCTTGTTTTAAATGATCACACACCGGGATTTGGTTCGGCAGCGAGATTTGTAGCTCAAGCTTTTATGGGTGCAAATTTGGATAATCGAGCTTTACCGGGAGTTTATATTGGAGTTGTAATGGGAAGACACGCAGGTTTTTTAACAGCAGCTGCCAGTATTGCTCGTAAATATCCTGATGATGGACCTCATCTTATTTATTTACCGGAAAGAGTTTTTAATCTTGATAAATTTCTAAAAGACGTTAAGCAAACTTATGAAAGATATGGACGATGTGTTATTGCCATTTCTGAAGGAATTAAAGGCAAAGACGGGCTTCCGATTATTACCAAATTAGTAAAAAACATTGAGCACGATGCTCATGGAAATATTCAGTTATCAGGAACCGGAGCTTTAGGTGATTTATTAGCTAAAGAAATCCGCGACAAATTAAAAATCAAACGCGTTAGATCCGATACATTCGGTTACCTTCAAAGATCATTTTTGGGATGTGTTTCCGATGTTGATCAGCATGAAGCGAGAGAAGTCGGAGAAAAAGCAGCTCATTTTTCTATTTGGCATAATATGGACGGTTCAATTGCCATAAAGAGAATCGGTTATTATTCAGTTGATTACGAATTACTACCTCTCGGAGCAGTTGCCGGCAAAACAAAAGTTATGCCTGATAATTTTATTAATGCGGAAGGCAACAATATTACCGATGACTTTATATATTATGTCCGACCTTTATTAGGTTCAGGATTACCTTTTGCACATAGAATTAGAGCTCCAAAAGTGGACAAGATTCTGAATAATGGATAAAATTTAGAATATTCTTCTCAAATAAAGAGAAAAATCTTGATTAAATATACTTTGATAAAAAATTAACATTGTAAATTAAAATTAAAAAAAAGGGAGTTTTTATGGGAATAAAAACATTTCCCGGAGGAATTCATCCTCACGATTACAAAGAATTTTCTAAAGACGCTAAAATTGAGGAAATGATAATACCACAAAAAGTTGTTATTCATTTATCTCAACATATTGGTGCTCCAGCAAAACCAATTGTAAAAGTGGGAGATTTAGTTCTTGCCGGACAAAAAATTGCCGAACCGGGTGGCTTTGTATCTATTCCGATGCATTCATCTATTTCCGGTAAAGTTACCAAAATTGATAAATATCCGCACCCAAATGGTTCTGAACAGATGGGAATTGAAATTACTTCCGACGGTAAAGACGAATGGGTGGAATTAGTTGATGAAAAAGATTATATGAATCTTTCAAATGATGAGATAAAAAAACGCATCCAAGAAGCAGGTGTTTGCGGAATGGGTGGAGCAGGATTTCCTACTCACGTAAAATTATCTCCTCCAAAAGAAAATCCAATTGACACTGTAATTCTTAACGGAGTTGAATGTGAACCTTTTTTAACTGCCGATTATCGACTTATGCTTGAAGAAGCTGATAAAATAATTAACGGTCTTCAAATAATTATGAAAGTCGTAAATGCCAAAAACGGTTATATCGGAATTGAGTTAAACAAACCTGATGCAATCAAATTGATGAAAGATAAAGTTAAATCCCTTCCTAATATTGAAGTTGTTTCCTTAAAAATGAAATATCCTCAAGGAGCGGAGAAACAATTAATTTATGCAACAACCAAAAGAAAAGTCCCCAACAAAGGCGGTTTACCAATGCATGTTGGTGTTGTTGTTCAAAATGTCGCTTCTGCAGCCTCAATTTATGAAGCGGTGAGATTTAAAAAACCGTTAATCGAAAGAATTATTTCAGTTACCGGATCTATTGTTAAAAATCCAAAAAATCTCAAATCAAGAATCGGTACAATGTATTCTGATTTATTAGATAGTTGTGATGGTGTTACTGAAGATATAGGTAAAGCTATTTCCGGTGGTCCAATGATGGGATTTGCTATCTCAACCTTAGATACCCCAATGACAAAAGGAAGTTCCGGACTTTTATTATTTGATAAAAAAATGGCTCGCGTTGATGAGGAACATACTTGTTTGAGATGTGGACGTTGTGTAGATGTGTGTCCCCTAAACCTTGTCCCAAGTTTCATTGCAAACGGAGTAAAATATAATGACTGGGATCTTGCTGAAAAAGCAGGAGTGATGGATTGTATGAAATGCGGCAGTTGCGTTTATGTGTGTCCCGCTCATATCAAACTTGTTCAATGGATTGATATTGGCAAAAATGTTGTCGGTGCCAAAATCCGAGCAAGAAAGAAATAACCGATATCTAAGGAGATTTTATGAATAATAAATACATAGTTTCAGCTGCTCCTCATTTACACGAGAAGATATCAGTTTCTTCAGTGATGTGGCAAGTAGTTGCAGCTCTTTTACCGGCGTTGTTTGCCAGTGTTTATTTCTTTGGCATTCAAGCACTTTTGTTAACCCTTTATTCAGTTACGGCAGCAGTTGCAACTGAAGCTTTAATCCAAAAATTACGCAAAGTTGAAATTACTGTTTCCGATGGCAGTGCTGTTGTAACCGGTATTCTTTTGGCTTTCAATATCAATGCAGGCTCACCATGGTGGTTACCGGTAGTTGGTTCTGTTTTTGCAATTGCAATCGGTAAACAAGTTTTTGGCGGTTTAGGAAATAATCCTTTAAACCCGGCTTTACTCGGTAGAGCATTTTTAATGGCATCTTGGCCTACTTTAATGACTCATTGGAGTATTAATAACCAACATTCAATAAATGGCTTAAATGCTAACATTGCAGCCGGAAGTCAAAAAGCAATGAGCTTAATTTCTTCAGCAACTCCCCTCGGTGTTGAAAAAGCGTTAAGAGATTCTAATTTTGTAAATTCTCTTACAGATAATATTCATGCCAGTCATCAAATAGCTGATGGAATATTCAATCAATTTTCCTCATGGGGAGCAATCAGTAACGTATTTTTCGGAAATGTTGGTGGTTGTCTCGGAGAAGTTTCGGCAGCAGCTTTACTTCTCGGTGCAGCTTGGCTTGCTTATAAACACATTATTGAATGGAGAATTCCGGTTAGTTATATTGGAACAGTTTATGTTTTGATTTATATTTTCGGTGGAAATAACGGTCTTTTCTCAGCATCGTTATTATTGCCGGTCTTCCATATTTTTGCAGGTGGAATCATTTTAGGTGCCTTTTTTATGGCAACTGATATGGTTACTTCTCCGGTTACAAAAAAAGGAAGAATTATTTTTGGAATAGGTTTAGGCATTTTAACCGTAACTATCAGATTAGTTGGTGGTTATCCGGAAGGTGTTTCCTATTCAATATTATTAATGAATATTGTTGTACCGCTAATTGACAGAGCAACAATGCCGAAAGCATTCGGGGAGGCAAAAGCATGAAAGAATATATAAGATTTTCTCTGGTGCTTTTTGTTATTGCCGGATTAGCCAGCGGTATTTTGGCATACGTTAATAGCATTTCAAGCCCAATCATTGCAGATAATCAAAAGAAAGCGGAAATTTTAGCCCGTAAATCTGTTCTTCCTGAAGCATCAGATTTTACTGAAAAAAATTTAGATAATTTCAAATATTTCGTTGGAATTGACAAAAATAAAAAATCTGTCGGTTATACTTTTATTGCTTACGGACCCGGTTACAGCAGTACTGTTCAAACAATGGTCGGTGTTAAACCTGATTTGTCAATTGAGAATATTCAAATCATTTATCAATCTGAAACTCCGGGATTAGGTGCAAACTGCGTCAAACCTGATTTTCAAAAACAATTCTCAGGTATGAAAATCCCTTCTCTCGCTGTTGATAAAGACGGTGGAAAAGTAGTAAGTTTAACCGGAGCAACTATTAGTAGTAGAGCAATCACAAAATCCATAAAAGCAGGTTTATTAGAATTACAGAAAGCTGTTAAATCCGGCAAGTCAGGAGGTTCAAAATGAGTGCTATGAAAGAATTTACAAAAGGATTCATAAAAGAAAATCCGGTTTTTGTAATGGCTTTGGGGTTATGTCCGACTTTGGCAGTAACATCTTCCGTCGCTAATGCTATTGGAATGGGTTTAGCGGCAACATTTGTTTTAGTCGCATCCAACATTTTGATTTCAATGTTAAAATCTTTCATTCCGGACAAAGTAAGAATTCCGGCTTTTATCGTAGTAATTGCATCTTTTGTAACAATTGTTGATATGATGATGCATGCTTACACTCCGGAACTTCATAAAAGTTTAGGAATATTTATTCCTTTGATTGTTGTAAATTGTATTATTTTGGGACGAGCTGAAGCTTTTGCAAGTAAAAACAGCGTATTCCTTTCATTATTAGATGGATTGGGAATGGGTTTAGGATTTACTTTAGCATTGATAGTTTTAGGAGCAGTAAGAGAGCTTTTAGGAGCCGGTCAATTGCTTGGGCATCAAGTTTTACCTCAAACCTACAAACCAATGTTAGTCGCAATTTTGGCACCCGGTGCATTTTTCACAATGGGACTTCTTAAAGGTTTGTTAAATCTCGTAACGAATAAGAAAAAATAGGAGCAACAATGGAATTTATAAGTAAAATTTTCACAATGTCTATAATGGCAATTTTTGTTCAGAACTTTGTTTTTTCCAGAGTTCTCGGACTTTGTCCATACATTGGTGTATCAAAAAAATTAGATTCTGCAACCGGAATGGGGATGGCAGTTATTTTTGTAATGACTTTAGCGTCCACATTTACTTGGTTAATAAGAACTTATTTATTAATCCCGATGCATTTGGAATATTTGCAAACAATAGCTTTTATCTTAACAATCGCTTCTTTGGTTCAATTTGTTGAAATGGCAATTCAAAAAGTAGCTCCGACACTATATAAATCATTGGGAGTTTATCTTCCTTTAATTACAACGAACTGTGCGGTTCTCGGCGTAACATTACTAAACGTATCAAATAAATTTAATTTTATCGAATCGATTTTTAATGCCTTTTTCTCTGGAATCGGTTTTACAATGGCGTTAGTTTTGATGGCTGGAATTAGAGAACGTCTTGAAAAAGCAAATATCCCTGTTTCAATGAAAGGTATGCCAATTGCACTTATTGTTGCAGGAAGTATGGCTCTGGCATTTCTTGGATTTGCCGGGTTTAAAATTTAGAAGGAGATACAATGTCAACAATTTTAATACCAGCATTACTTATCGGCGGACTCGGTTTAATATTTGGTTTGATTTTGGCTTTTGCATCGAAAAAATTTCATGTAGAAGTAGATGAACGAATCACAAAAATCATGGAAGTTCTCCCAGGTGCAAATTGCGGTGCCTGTGGAAAACCCGGATGTTCAGGTTATGCGGAAGCAATAGTTAATGAAAATGAAGCAATGAATAAATGTGCTCCCGGAGGCAGTGAAGTAGCAGCAAAAATCGGTGAAATTATGGGACAAAAAGTAGAAGCCGGTGCTCGTAAAATTGCCGTAATTCATTGTCAATCAGGTGGAAAAAATAACACGTTTTTCAGATATGAATATAAAGGGATAGAATCATGTAAAGCTGCGGCAGCACTTGCAAAAAGCCCAAACTTGTGTAGTTTCGGATGTGTGTTCCAAAACGACTGCGTAAGAGCTTGTGAATTTGACGCTTTCTCAATAGACGAAAACGGAATGCGAATAATTGATCCTAAAAAATGCGTTGGTTGTGGAGCTTGCGTTGAAGCCTGTCCTCAGAATCTAATAAAATTAATTCCTGAAGATAAGCATGTTCACATTCTCTGCTCTTCTGAAGATAAAGGAGCTGTAGCTCGAAAGTCTTGTGGAAATTCAACAGCTTGTATTGCTTGCGGACTTTGCGTCAAAAAATGCCCTGTCGGAGCAATTACAATTGTTAATAATCATGCTGTTATCGATTACACAAAATGTATTGATTGCGGTCAATGTGCATTGGTTTGTCCAACTAAAGCAATTGAAGATAAATTGAAAGGCACGAGAAAAAAAGCAAAAGTTATAGAAGATAAATGTATCGGATGTACAATTTGTGCCAGAAACTGTCCGGTCGATGCAATTGACGGAAAAGTTAAAGAAATTCATCACGTTAATGAAGACAAGTGTATCGGATGTGGTATTTGTATTGAAAAATGCCCTAAAGATGCAATCGAATGGACTGATTAATTTTCCAAAAAATGTAAAAAAAGACCTGTTTAATCGCGGGTCTTTTTTTTAATTATCTTTTCCCGGATGTTTTTAATGTCAAATAAAATACGCAAATTATGGATGAATAATAATACAATTGCCAGTGCAGTTAAAGAACAATCAATAACAACAAATGAGATTTCCGGAACTATTGTAGGTGTAGCAGAACAAGGAGAACAAGTTCTGGCGAATACCCAAAATATTGCGGAATATGTTGAAAAAGTGAAAGACAATACGGTCTTTGCTCAAGGAAGTGTCTCGGAAATTGCTTCAAGCAGTTCAGATTCAACAAACTGCAGCAAATGAAATTGCTCGAAGCTCTGCAGAAGTTTTGGAAGAATTTGAAGAGATTAAAAACAATACTATTCAAATTAATGATGAAGTACAAATCATGAAAGGCAACGTTTCGGAAATTACAAATGCCACTCATGAAGTTGCAAATATTTCAAAAAGTACAAACGACGAAGCTTTGAATCTAGCCACATTGGCTGATAAATTAAAAAGATTGGTTTCTAAATTTAAGATTTAATAAGCTTATTGGAAATAAGAAAAACTTCCGGAGATTCTTCGGAAGTTTTTTTATATTAAACTTTTAACTTTAATTAATTTATTTTAACAAGTTCTTCAACTGTAACTACTTTATATTCTTTAATATTTCTCTCGCTTTTATCAAAAGCAACACCGACGCAAAAAATTTGCCTTTCGTCACCTAAATAAGATTCATAATATTTCTTTTCTTTGATTTGTTTTAAAGCGT
>Ga0256842_1000298_pt1 | contig 43753 bp, 50 predicted proteins | sample 4559240metaG_FD_185973 | JGI IMG/M metagenome (GOLD analysis project Ga0256842, IMG submission 185973) | Hydrothermal vent microbial communities from Guaymas Basin, Mexico - 4559-240 | ecosystem: Environmental > Aquatic > Marine > Hydrothermal vents | place: Mexico: Guaymas Basin | collected...
CGAAGTTTCCTCTTGAGGAAGTCCTGAAAAGGCTCCTCCTGCATCTAGACGGCTGGTACAGAGTCTTCCTCGAAAGGCCGGATCTACTGATGGCGAAAGTCCGCGAGAAGACGTTCATACTTGGGAAACCCGTTACAGTAATCGAGGGGGAGGAGAGAATCTCCGGCATAGCACTGGATGTACTGGACGACGGCTCTTTGCTTATGGACATCGGCGGACAGTTAAGGAGAGTCATGTATGGAGATGTCTCGTTAAGGCTTTTCTGAGTTTTTGTCATTTTGGGATCCGTAGAGGCAATGCACCAATAAGGGCATTCTCGCAGATATTCCCCCCATGGCACCCTTGGGAGTTAAGGTCAGTGGCCCACTCCTCATGATCGCCAAGACAGAAGGAGAACTCGACGAGAGCAAGTGGCGCGACTGATTCTTCCTTTAATTTTGGGCAAACTTAATATACTCTCTCCCATTTTTATTGGCAGGACAACTGGGGGTAAAGCTACATGAAGAAGTTTGGATTTTTGATAGCCGCTATTCTGCTCGTCGGAACTCTTGGGGGAGTTTTGGCTTCAGAAGAATACAAAGAGGTGCAGGAGAACGAGTACTGGGTCTCGTGGGACGGGAGCGCAAATGTTACGCTGAAGACAGTCCTCTACAGCCCGGAAGACCTCGTGAACAAGACCAGAGAGGGCATACTCAAGATGGGCCTAGAAAACGCGACAAAAATGTTCTTACTCCAAAAACAGCAGGCCCTCTCTCAGATAGGAATTACCCTAGAAAACACAAGCGTAGAGTTTCCTGGGTATGGTACCACCGGGCCCTTTGTTGGTGTGATACACGGCAAAATAACGGGTCTTGCACGCTATTACTCCTACGATGACACTTGGGAAATTCTGCTGGATGTCCTACGCATACTTGATCTTTCGGGGATCGACCCAACAACCATTAACGGTTCGATGCACCTTGAGAACTACTTCACTGTACATCTCCCCCCTGGAGCCAAAGTCGAAAATATAACTAAAGGATTCAAAGCCGAGTCCAACGGCAGTTACATTCAGCTGGACGTCAATGTAACCGGTGATGTAATCGAGGCTCACTCGATAGTGTATTTTAAGGATGGGATTACGAAGGACGACTTTGAAGCCCTCTACTCAGAACTTAGACCGCTCATTATCAAATACACCGGAAAGACGGGCGTTGAGAACTACACAACCTGGGACATGAGGATCTACAACAACATAACAATCGAAGGCGACAAAACGTTCCTCAGTACCGTGGAGGAGTACGTTAAACCTGAGGACTACGTCAATTACCTAAAGCTCCAGTTTGTTTACCAAGGTATCCAGCAGGTGGAGCAGAGCCTCTACAACGGATACGCCCAACAGTTCCAGAACAGCGGAATAAAAGTCCTATCAGGCAACGTTTCCGTAACTAACGTAGAGTCCGATGGCCCCTTGATTGTAAAGTACCAATGGACTCTTCAAGGGCTTGTCAGCAAAGTTAACAACACTTACGTCTACAGTTACAACCCGAAGCTCGAATTTGGGGACATAAACTTCTCCCGTAGGCTCAACGCGGCGATCAACGAGACCAAAGTTACCAGGATCAAACTTCCTGAGGGCTACGAGTTTACTGAACTTCCTCAGAGTATTGAGACCAAGACAGACGCTGGAAGCGTCGTGATGAAGGTAACCAAGCTCAATGACCGTGAAATCCTTATTGAGAGCAACGTGTACCTTCGTTATGGAATTCCAGCCGATGCTTATCAGGAACTCATGAGCCAAGTTCCAAGCAGCGTGGAGTTCAAATACACAAGCAGCGGAGGAGAAAACAGTGTCTGCGGACCCGCCGCGATAGCGTTTCTAGCTGTGCTTCCTCTGTTCCTCAGGAAGCGATGAGCCAGCAAACTTTATTTATTTTTCCCTTACTTTTTCAGGGTGAAAATCATGGGACTGCTTGAAGACAAGGCCCTCGTCGAGGCGGCTCTCTTCGTTTCTGGGAGACCGTTGAGCCTTAAAGAGCTCTCAAAAGCCCTCGGGATAAAATCTCTCGACTACCTCGAAAAGCTCATTGAACTCATAGCGGCAGAGTACGCGGAGAGAAAGAGTGCCATAGAGGTCGTCAGGGTTCTCGGCGACAAGTTCGTCATGCAGGTAAAACAGGAGTACAGCCAGAGGGTGATACACCTCATGCCCAAGCCAGACTTAAGAACCGGCGAGCTGAAAACACTCGCTCTTATAGCTTATCTCCAGCCGATAGAGCAGAGCAAAATCGTCAAGCTCCGCGGGAGCCAGGCCTACGAGCATATAAAGAAACTCATCCAGATGGGATTAATTTACGCCAAACCCCATGAGAGAACCAAAATCCTGGGAACAACCCAGAAATTCGCAGAACTCTATGGCTTCCCCGAGAACGACCCCAATATCATAAAGGAAGCCTTCAAAAAGGTAATCCATGCCGAGTACACGGACATAATAAACAAGCTTGAGGGCAGTGAGGAAGAGGGCACAAAAGCCGAGGTTCAAGATTCCTGAGCCTTTCAGTTATCTTTTTTCTTCGTAGGAGGCAAGAAACCTCCCCTATTGAGTCGGGAAACCCTCAGAGAAAAGTTTAAATACCCCAATCCATCAATTACCATTTAGGTGAGTTTTATGGCGGTGCTCACAAAGGAGGCAATCCTTGAGCTCATCCGGTCTAAAACCGGGATGAGCGAGAAGGAGATAGCCCAAAAGATAAAAGAGATCATGAGGCGCGAGGGCATTGGAGAACATGCTGCCGCACTCCTCCTTGCAGAAGAACTCGGCATAAACCTGGAAGGGGAGGAAGAGGCCCTCCACATAGGAGACCTCGTCCCCGGAATGACGGGAGTTAACATCGTTGGAAGGGTTCTCAGAAAGTATCCCCCTAGGGAGTACACCAAGAAAGATGGAGAAAAGGGCGTCGTTGCCAACCTGATAATCTACGACGCAACGGGTAAGGCAAGGCTAGTCCTCTGGGACTCCCAGGTCGGCAAGTACTACAACGAGATAAACGTTGGAGACGTCGTTAAGGTCATAAACCCGAGCGTAAGGGAAGGCAGGAACGGGATTGAGCTCCACGTGAACTTCAGGAGCAGGGTTATACTTAATCCAACTGATGACCCAAGAATTGAGGAGATACCACCATTGGAGGAAGTCAGGAGCTACAACTACAGGCGCGTCAAGATAGGTGAGCTTGAGGGCGGTGAGCGTTTCGTCGAACTCAGGGGAACGATCGCGAGGATTTATCGCGTGACGGTTTACAACGCCTGTCCACAGTGCAGGAGAAAGGTTGACTACAACCCGGCAACCGACTCATGGACGTGCATAGAGCATGGAGAAGTCGAGCCAGTTAAGATGACCGTCCTTGACTTCGGGCTTGACGACGGTAGCGGCTACATCAGGGTGACCTTATTCGGCGACGAGGCCGCTGACCTTCTCGGTGAGGACCCAGAGGTAATAGAGGAGATGCTGAAGGATCTCATCGAAGCCGGAGCCACTCCAAGAGAGGCAGCGAGAAAGCTTGCCGAGGAGAAGTTCTACACAATCCTTGGAAAGGAGATAGTTGTCAGGGGCAACGTTATTGACGACAAGTTCTTCGGGCTCATGCTCAAGGCCTTCACGTGGGACGAAGTTGACTTCAAGCGCGAGATAGCCATGGAGAGGGAAGGGCTCAAGAAAGCCCTCAAGATGCTCGAAGAGAGCGAGGGGTGATGTAGATGGAAGTTGAAACCCGCTTCAGGAGGAGGAAACCTGCCGTGGAAAAGAAAATAGCTGAGATACGCGAGGACGACACTAGGGTCGCGATCATCGGGAAGGCATTCAAGGTGGATAAGATGGACTACACCTTCTGGCTTGACGACGGGACTGGCGTCATACTCGTTGAGAGCGAGGACAACGTCCTGCCTGAAAACGGTCAGCTCGTCAGGGTCATTGGCAGGGTCATCAAGGACGAGAGCATTCACATCTACGGCGAGGTCGTTCAGGACTTCACGGGCGTTGATCTAGAAGCGCTTGAGGAAATCAGAGAGCTCGAAAGGAAGTACCTGCCCAAGATAGAGGAGATGGCCACCTTCTTCGGGGGTGAGGAGGAATGAAGAAGAGACTCCCCGCGAGCAGGGTTTACCTCAAGGACATCATAGGGGGTTACTACGTCAAGAGCGACGGGGATCTTGAGCCCAATTACCTCATAACCAAGGACGCCAGGAAAGTTTACCGCGTTAAGGTGGTCGGAACCGTTGTTAGAGAACCTTTCCTCAGCGACGACGAAACCTACGGCAAGTTCCAGATCGATGACGGAACTGGAACGATATGGGTGCTCGCGTTCAGGGACAACACCAAGTTCGTGAAGCTCGTCAAGAAGGGCGACCTCGTTCAGGTCATAGGGAAGGTCGCCGAGTGGCGCGACGACAAGCAGATACTGGTTGAAGGAGTCGCAAAGGTTCATCCGAACATGATGGTGCTCCACAGGTTCGAGACCCTCAAGGAAAAGGCCGAGCACGCCCGCAAAGCGAGGATAGCCTTCGATATCTACGACCGCTACGGTATAACCGCAAAGGCAAAGGTCATCGCAAAGAACAAGGGAATAAGTGAAGACCTCCTCATGACGATTGACGAGCTGTACACGCTTATGCTCGAACAGAAGAGTATGGAGCTTGAGGAAGAGCTCTTTGAGGAAGTTGAGGAGGAGGCCGAGGAGAAGCCAGCAGAGAACCCCGAATTGGAGAAGGCTAAGGAGGCCGTTATGAATCTCCTCAAGGAGAAGGGGAAGCCGCTGTCCCACAAGTTCATAGTGAAGAAGCTCTCCAAGGAATTCGACGAGGAAATAGTTGAGGAGGCAATAACGAAACTTCTGGCAGAGGGAGAAATATACGAGCCGGAGACGGGCTACTACGAGCCCCTCTAACTCCGGCCGAAACTGTCTTTTTCCCTTTCTCTTGGTCAATACTGCTCGCGCATCGTCCTTATGACCGGATCGTGGATCAGGGTTGAGGTTATGCTGTCTACCATCCTGAAGAACTCGTCCGTACCCTTCTCCAGATCCATGTTCTCGATCCTTATCAGCCTGCATTCCTTCCCAAGGATCCACTTGCCGAGTATTATCTTCTCCCTGCCCTCCTTGACCGCGTCTATCCTGACGAGCCCATAAGGTATGTCCGCCGTCCACCAGTTGGCCTTGAAAGTTATCTTCCATCCTGCGCTCCTGACAACTTCGGCCAGTTTTTCCAGGGTCACCCCGGGACCGTGGGGGGTCTCAAACGTGACTATCGTCCAGAGCCCTTCTTCCTCAAGTTTCTTAACTATCTCATCCCTAAACTCCATTACCATCACCTCACACCAAAGCGGCTATCAGGAAGGCGAAAACCGCCAGGAAAATGCTCGCCTTGAGTAACAACTGTGACCTGTGGGCAGTTTCCCTATCCTGGCTTTTAAGGATTAAGTAAACTGCGTAGAGGATTATCAGGTCAACGGGAACCATTGCATAGTAGCCAACGCCAACCCCAGCCTTGACGGGAAGGAAAGACGCCACAACAGTTGCAATTCCAAAGAACGCCGCTATATAAGCCGCCTTTTTGCGACCTATGATTATGGGCAGCGTTCTTGTTCCCTTTTTGATATCCCCTTCAATGTCCTCAATGTCCTTTACTATCTCCCTGGCCACGTTAACGAGGAACGCACAAACTGCCAGCGTTCCGGCAAGGCCGAGCCTGCCCACGGCCACGGCACCGTAGAGCGGCGTTACTCCAGTCAGAGCTGCAACGGTTAGGTTGCCTATGAATGGAAGGGGCTTGAGCTTCCAGGCGTAGAAAAACAGTGTCACGTAGGCAGCTAACGCAAAGACAAAGGCCGCAACTGAGATCAGCGCTGCAAGGCCCAGCCCCAAACCAAAGAGGAACATCGCGTACCAAAAGGCAGTCTTTCTTTTCATCGCACCCCTTGGGAGCGGCCTCTCCGGGCGGTTAATCTTGTCGATCTCATAGTCGAAATAGTCGTTGATAGTGTTTCCACCAGCGCAACCGAGGGCAACAACGAGGAACACAAGCAAAAGGATTTTCTTCTCCGGAACTGAACCGAGGGCAACGATTGAGCCCAGAACCCCAACTAACCCCGCTAAGATGGAGTTGTGCGGTCTGGTTATCTCCAAGAAGGCCCTCAGTTCCATTAGATGCACCTAACAAACCCTCTGGGGAGGACTTAAAAAAGTTTGCTAAAGATCATCCCGCCGGAGGAGTGCCAGCTCTTCCCCCGCCTCGGTAACTCTTATCCTGCCGAACCTAACCTCGACTGCCTTAGAGAGTTCCTCAGGGTTAAGGGGCGTTAAGACTTCCAGCAGGCCATCGCTGAGACGGGGCCACTTGAGAATCCCAAGGCCCAAGCAGAAGCCAAGTTCATCAATGAAACCAACGAGCAAATTGCTCAGCGTCTCGAAGTCAATTGCCTTGATAACGGATCTATTGTAGGGCCTTCTGCTGGAGTCTGCCTTGACGATGGTGTAAGCGTCTTTGTCTTTCCAGCCCGCGAGGACTACCCAGTCGTGGAGCCTCTCGAAGATTTCCTTTTCTTCGGCAGTAAGAGGCCGTCCTGAGAACATAGAGGTTCCAGAAACGCGAAGGCTTGAGAGATCCACGAGGACATGGGAAGAGCCAGAAAAATACGCCCTCCACTTTGCGGCCCTTATTGCACGCCTCTCTTCTGGGGAGTATGGCCTCACCCTTTCACTCCGGGTTAGGAGAACAGTCCTAGCAAGAGGGGAAGAAACTGCTATGAGCTCCTCAATTGAACGCTTCTTTTCTTCAGTTGGCTGAATAAAAACGACAAGGTCAGGCTTAACCGCTTCAATTTTGAGCCTCTTGAGTTCAAAACCGGGCCCGGTTACGAACCCAGTCGTGTCTATAAGAACAACATCGGTTAGGGCTCTCGCCACGTCAACAAGCCGCTTCACGCCAACCACTGTCTCTCCAATGTACTGAGCGGGGGTCGTTATTCCTATGAAATAATGCAGGTAAGGTTCAATTGCCGAGAGGCTGGAGAAGTTTTCCTCGACGATTCCGAGGCTCAGGGTTGCAGGAGGGAGGATGCCCTTTTGACCAAGATCGCTGTCCACTATACCGACCCGGTAACCAAGGTTTATTAGTTCATTTGCCACAAAGGTTAGGGCAGTGGTTTTTCCACTGTCCACGTCACCAATAAACATGACCACTGGCTTTTCTAGTCTAGTTATCATCTCGACAAGCTCAATTCTGTCCTCGGGGACGTCAGTTGTATAGACGGCCTTGTTAGAGTCGATGTTGTTCTCCATCCCAATCCCCAGCAAAAGTTGTGGGAAAGCCTTATAAAAGTCTCTGCACCCAAACTAATGGTAGGTTTGACAAAATAAAACAAAAACCTGTAACTGAGTCAAAGTTCCCTAGGCGGAGGTGGCAAAGATGGAAAAGAACTCTCTAACGAACAGACAGTTAAAACTCCTCAAAAAACTCTACGAAGAGGGTAAACCCCTCGAGGTCCACACCGTTGAGAAAACACAGGACGAACTTGCGAACGAACTCGGCATAACAAGGCAGGCCCTCAGCAATCACCTTAAGGTCCTTAAGGAGCTAGGCTACATAAGAACCGGTAGAGGATTTATAGATTTGACAGAAAAGGCCTTGGAACTCCTTGGGGAGAAGAAGGGAGACGTCTTTATCTTCGTGAAGATAGAACCGACAAAGAGGAAGCAGGTTTATGAAAACATTAGAAAACTCAAAGTAAAGAGAATTTATCGTGTCACTGGGGACATAGACCTTATCATAGAGGCAGACAAAAGCAGACTCGATGAAATCCTTGAGGAGATAGCGTCACTCGATGGAGTGAAGGAGACAATAACCCACGTCGTGCTAGAAGTTCTATGAGCGCAGTTTCTTTTCTATCAACTTTTCTAGCTCCTCAATGTTCATTCCAAACTTAGCTGAGACGGGAACGAAGGTTTCTGGTATTTCATGAGAGGGAACGCCAAACTTTTCCGCAAGGTAGTTGATAACGCTCTGGACGTTTTTTACCTTGTCTATCTTGTTGACCGCCACGATGGTAGGTATCCCAAGCTCCCGCAGGAACTGGAAGAACTCCACGTCTATAGGTATTTCACCCCTCTTCTCCCACCTTTCTATTATCTCCGGTGCCGCCTTGCCGTCAATGACGAGAACTGCCAGCTCTATCTTTTCCGCGTTGTTCTCAATAAAGTGTACTATCTCGTCCTTGATCCTTTCTTGAACATTCTCAGGAAGTCCGCTCATGAAGCCGAAGCCAGGCATGTCTATGATAGTCCTGTTACGCCACATAACTTCAACGGGCTTTCTAGTTACACCCGGCCTCTTTCCGCGCTTTACTCTCTTCCCTGTGAGTTTGAATATTAAAGTGCTCTTGCCAACGTTCGACCTTCCAACGAATATTATCATCGCACTCCCCTCCGAGGGCTTTCCAGCAGGCAATAAATGCGGAAAAGTTAAGTATCTTTAGGGCCCAATTTAAGCGGTGGTGAAAGTGGTACCCTCTGGGGATCGAGCGAACCAGCTGGTGAACAAGTTCGTTGTTTCACTGACAACCGGAAAGATACTCGGTTACGTAACCGACATAAACGTTGAGGTTGAGGGAACAAAGTTCTACTTCATCCTCAGGATGAAGATCGTCGAGAACCTCGGAAAAGGGCAGGGGGTATTCACGAATGAGACAAAAGTGAGAATAGAGCCCAGTGACATAGTGAACGTTGGACCGGACGTTATTGTTCTCGGGGACGGTAAGGTACCCCCCTTAAGGGAGATAGAACGCCTACACCAGCTCCAGAATGAGTACGAAGAAGTTGTTAGCCAGTTGAGAGAAAAGGAAGCCCTACTCAAAAGCCTCAAGGAGGAAAACGCCCAGCTGAGAAAACAACTGGACGAGGCTCAGAGGGAGCTAAGGCGCTATGAGGTCATGAAGGAGGACTTTGAGCACCTCAAAGAACAGTTAATAAGGCAGGAAGGCCAGCTGGAGATGGCAAGGGAGTACATCAAGCTCCTAGAGGGGCTGAGGCACGACATAGATCATATAAAAGACCTTCTTGAAAAGCTCGTGAAGGAGGGTCTAGAGGATACAGTCAGGGGAGTCATCGACGAAGAACTCAACGCAAGGGGTCTCAAAAAGACTGGCCTCTTGTGATCAAAAAATTTTATAAACGTCCGTCACTTCCCATACTTTGCGCGGGGGTTGCCGAGCCTGGTCAAAGGCGCGGGATTTAGGGTCCCGTCCCGCAGGGGTTCCGGGGTTCAAATCCCCGCCCCCGCACCAGAGACTTTTCTGAGGCAAAGAGAGGCAAGTGCCTTAGTATCTGCCAAGAATCTCCGCTTCTACCTCTGAATCATTCAGGAGAACTAGAATGAGCGCCGAGAGGAAGAAGAGTGTTGCACCCTGCGGCAGGACGCCTAGCATCATCCAGAGTATTGAGAAAATCATATCAATAAACGAGAGGTACTTTCCAGATGGAATGCTCCACTCCTTCCCAGCGTGAATGCCCCAAGCTAAAAGGAGGTGGATGCCTCCAATGAAAGCGGACCAATTATCTGCAACTCGTGACCGGTTGAGAGAAACCCGATACCCGCAAAGTAGAGGGCAATAATAAGGAATGAAGCCACAATGACCGTCTTTGGCCTGGGGAAGAGGCCTATGCCCTCACCTCATATTCTCCCAGTAAACATTAAGACGCCGATTATAATGAAGAGAACTCCCGCACATCGGTGGATAACGTCCTGCGGGAGGATGTTGCCAAGCTTCTCGCCGACTACTGCCCCGAGGAGATTAACCAGGGCTAGTCCCAGCATTGCACCTGCAAAAGCCGTTTTCCAGCCATATTTAGTTGCGAAAGCCATAGTTGCCAGCTGGGTTTTGTCCCCTAACTCCGCAAGGAACACTACAATAAAAATGTAAATCAGAGGATTCATCAAGCTTCACCTCACAGCTTTTCAAGGGCCTTTTTCATTCTCTCCATGGCTTCTATCAACTGCTCCTTTTTCGTTGCGTAGCTTATCCTTATCCAGCCTTCTCCCCGTTTTCCAAAGGCAGTTCCAGGAATAACGACAACTCCTGCGTTCTCAAGGAGCCACTCTGCAAAGTCTTCACTGCTCATGTCAAGCTCAGGGTCTATCTTGGCCCACACGTAGAAAGCGCCCTTGGGTTTGAAGGGTTTAACGTGTGGCATTTCATTGAGATACTGGAGGACAAGCTTTCTCCTTTCTGCATAGATTTTCCTCATGTGCTCTACGGCCTCCCAGCTCCTCTTGTCCCTAAGAGCGGTTATGCCAGCTATCTGGATGAAGGACGTGACGTTTCCTATGATATAAGCGTGAAGTTTGATCATGTCCTTAATAACCTGGGAGGGAGCTACGGTGAAACCCAGCCTCCACCCGGTCATGGCAAAAGTCTTGGAGAAGCTGTTGGCGAGGATTGTGTTGTCCGGGGCATACTTTATCATGGGATAGTGCTTGGCTCCCTCGTACAGGAAGTGCTCATACGGCTCATCGCTCAGTATATAGATGTTGTAGTCCTCGGCTATCTGGGCGATGGCTTTGACTGTTTCCTTGTCGAGGGTAGCGCCGGTTGGGTTGTTGGGGTAGTTAATAACGATCATCCTGGTTCTTTTGGTTATCAGCTCGACGAGCTCATCCGGATCGATCTTGAACTGGTTTTCTTCCCGGAGGGGGATGCGGATTATTCCCGCCCCTGCAACCTTTGCATCCTCAACATAGCAAACGAACGCGGGATCGGGGATTATGACGTCATCCCCTTCCTCAAGGATGGACTCAAAGGCCAAATACGTGGCCTCATAGGCACCGGCCGTAACGAGTATGTTGTCGACGTCAATATTGACTTTGTAAAACTCACGGTAGTACTCGGCTATGGCTTCCCGAAATTCGGGAATGCCTGCATTGGGTGTGTAGTGGGTGTAACCCTCATCCAAAGCCCTCTTGGCGGCTTCCTTTATAACCTCTGGAGTGTCAAAATCAGGTTCGCCGATTCCAAGGGAGATAACGTTCTCCATCTTGCTTGCCTTTTCGAAAAGCTCCCTAATCTTTGACCGCTGGATAAGATTGATCCTGCCAGCCATAAAATACTTCCGCTTTTTGTATCTCATTGGGATATCACCCCGGCATTTGAAGTCTAAGTGGGGTGCCTTATAAAGTTTAAGAAATAATTAAGAAATTTAAAGGACCTCGACGAGGGCAGATCTCTCCATTAGGGGTTTCAGCTCCTCAGGGTCGCAGTGAACGGCTTCGGTTTTTCTCAGTCCAAGCTCCCTTAGTATTGGCTCAGGATCTTTTTCCCCGAAGAGGACGAGGTAGTTAAGACCTCTCTTCACGCCGTTTTCGTTAATTGCATCCCTTATCTGAAGCTTACCAGAGAGCCTGAGCAGTAGCTCTCCCCCAAGAGTTTTGGCGTGATTGGTTCCCCTTTCGAACGCCCTGATCGCAAGGATTGCCGCATAAACAACGGTTTCGTAGCATGGGGCACTGACTATCTGGATGTCTCCCCCAATTTGGGATATCACTTCATCGACATTCTCCACTTCCACAGGAATTACCTCAAAGCGCTTCATACTTTCCCCTACATGTTACTTGATGCTCACCTTATAACGGTTGCTACGGCCTTGGTCTGTGGTTTTAAAATTTTTTAATTTTTGGAGTTTTCTAAAAAATCTTTGAGATTTTTTAATATCACAATATTATCCAAAAGGCGCAAAGTATTTAACTACTTAAAGCACTAACTAAAGTAGCAACCCACTATTACAGGTGATACATTGTATGACAAAGATGCGCATCATAAGCGTCCAAGTGCCACAGAGCTACGTCAATGCAATGGATCAGCTTGTTAGGCGCGGTCTTTATCCAAACAGGAGTGAAGTCATTAGGGCTGCACTCAGGGAGTTCCTAAAAAAAGAGATGAACACAGAAATTCAGGGGGACGAGGTTCCTGAATATGTAATTAAATAACCTTGGGAGGGGGTAAAGGGGATGGTGTTTAAGCTCTTGGAGCAGGCCGGAATAAAGCTTGATCCTGAAGAGGGAACAGAAGTAGAAAAGAAAGCGGACTTTTATGGCGAGGATTTTGACGATTTCATAAAAATAGCAATCGTCGGTGTTGGTGGTTCTGGTAACAACACGATAACTAGGCTCTATGAACTTGGCGTCGAGGGAGCCGAGCTCATAGCAATGAACACAGATGCTCAACACCTTGCCAGGGTGAAGGCCCACAAGAAGCTCCTTCTCGGAAAGGAGATAACTCATGGAAAGGGTTCCGGCGGGGATCCACGCATAGGGTACAAAGCCGCTGAGGCAAGTGCCCACGAGATAGCAAAGACAGTGGGAGATGTGGATCTAGTCTTCATAACCGCAGGAATGGGCAATGGAACCGGCACCGGTGCCGCCCCAGTAGTTGCAAAAGTCATAAAGGAGCACGCCAAAAACAGCGGTCGTTTCCGCGAGCCCCTCGTTGTGAGCGTTGTGACGTTCCCTTTCAGAACTGAGGGCACTGTCCGCCTTGAGAAAGCTAGGGCTGGCATCAAGGCCCTGCTCCAGTACTCAGACACCGTAATCATCATAGAAAACGACAAGCTCCTTAAGCTCGTCCCCAACCTGCCGATAAGCGCCGCATTCCGCTTCGCGGACGAGATAATAGCGAGGATGGTTAAGGGGATAACAGAGACCATAAAGCTTCCGTCCATGGTAAACATCGACTTCGCCGACGTTTACAGTGTTATGAAGGACGGAGGAGCCGCACTCATAGGCATCGGTGAGAGCGACTCCAAGAACAGAGCCGTTGAGGCCGTCAAAGCGGCGCTTGAGAACAAGATGCTCGACGTCAAGTTTGGCAGCGGCAACAAGGCCCTCGTCCACTTCACGGTTGGTCCCGACGTCAATCTTAGAGAAATAAACGAAGCTATGGAAGTTGTGTACAACAACCTCGGGGCCAAGTCAGAAATCAAGTGGGGTGCTAGGGTAGACGAGGACATGGGCAAAGTCGTCAGGGCAATGGTAATCATGACGGGTGTCGAGAGTCCCCACATACTTGGCGGCGAGACGGCTTTAACAACCAGGTCTGACTCAGTTGTTTTACCTGAGCCCAAGCCCTTCCCGTTTACAGACAGAGCCACGAAGCCTTCACAGGATCTCTACTCTATACTCTCTGGCAACGACGGACTTGAAAGGAACGACGAATACAGGAAGCGCATTGAGAGGATTCTCGAAGGTATCGAGGAGCTTTGAGATTTACCTCTTTATTCTTTATTTAATTCCACAAAGATTTTTATTTTTATGGTTTTGAGTTTAGTTAAGCCAAGTAAAACCTGAGAAGACAGGTGATATTATGGCCGTTGTAATCAGTGTAGCCAACCAGAAGGGAGGGGTTGGAAAAACAACCCTCACCTTGAACCTGGGATACGGCCTTGCTAGGGCTGGCAAGAAGGTTCTTTTAATCGATGTGGATCCCCAGTTCAACCTCACGTTCGGTCTCATAGGTATGGACGTTATAAAATACGAAGCCAACAACGTCGGAACCCTGATGACTAGGGAGAGTAGCGTTGAAGATACGATAGTTGAGATATCTCCAAACCTCCACCTCATACCTAGCCACTTAAATCTTTCAGCAAAGGAGATCGAAATCATAAACGCCTACAACCGTGAAAGACGCCTCGTGAAGGCGATAGCCCCTGTCCTTCCAGATTATGACTACGTCCTCATAGACAACCCTCCAAGCATGGGCATATTCCTCGTGAACTCTTTAACTGCCTCTGATTACGTCCTGATCCCCCTTGAGCTCAGCTACTTTGGTGTCATAGGTATGCAGCTTATGTTCAACCTGATGGCTATGATACGTGAGGAGACCAATGAAAACCTTACCCTGATGGGGCTCGTGCCCAACAAATTCACGCGTCAGACAAAAGTTCCCCAGACGAGGCTTAACGAACTCAAAGAAGCTTACCCCAATGTTCCGATTCTAACGACTATCCCCAAGGCTATAGCCCTTGAAAAGGCTCAAGGGGAAGGTGTGAGTATATTCGATTATGAGCCAGATGGACGCGCCGCCCGGGCGTTTGAGAAGCTGACTAGAGAGGTGATTTCAATTGCCGAGGGAGAGTAAAATCCCCAAGCTGTTTTCTGGATCGGTTGATGACCTGACAAAACCTTCTAAGCCCAAGAAACAAAAGGAGAGAGGTGACCTTAAATCTCAGAAGAAGCAGAAGACACTCTACATAAGCCTCGACATAAACCGAAAACTTATAGAGCTCTACGGCGAGGAAGGGAGGAGACAGAGCATAATCGTTGAAGACGCAGTAAACCTCTACTACTACCTTCGCCTTGCCCTTGGAGAGAAGAAATTCGAGGAACTCATGAGCGCCGTTAGGAGAGAAGATCCAGACTTCCTTAGAGAGTACATGGAGAAGTTGAGGCTCTGAGTTACTCGCAGAACTCCTCGATTATTCTCCTTATTATCTTGCTCGTCTTCGCCCTGTCGCTCTTGTAGAGGTAGGGAATCCGTATTACCTCAGCGTTTATCCCGTGCCTCCGGAGTTCCTCCTTTAGCTTCTCACAGTTGAAGTTCTGGTCTGGGCCAATTGCTATAATGTCGGGGTTTATTCTTTTCACGAGCTCGAAGTCTATCCCGCCGGGAGAACCTATGTAAACCTCATCAACATATCTTATCGCCCTCAACAGCTCGGCTCTGTCTTCGGCGGGGTTTATGGGGTTCCTGTGCTTCAGTTTCCTAACGGTCTCGTCGTGGGCGACTATCACCACAAGTTCATCACCGAGCTCTTTAGCCTGCTTCAAAAAGTGAACGTGGCCGACGTGGAGGATATCAAAAACTCCCCCGACAAGAACACGGACTTTTTTCTTCTCCCCGTTAGGTTTCTCCATTTTTTAGCCCACCGTAACGTTCCAGATTTTATCCTTTGCGTGGTGGATGTTCTTAACCGCCTTGCCCTTGGGCTTCTCCTTCATTGCCTTGCCGCTCATCAGGGCTATTCCTATAGCTAAGGGCCTTCCGTATTTTTCCTCGACGACGAAGACGAAGTCCCCCTCTTTTATGTTGTCATCGGCATCAACTATTCCAGCGGCCATCACGTCGGCGCCGTTGATGATGTATGGAACGGCCCCTTCATCAACGACAACGCGCCTCGGCCACTTTCTCAAGTCTTCCTCGTTGGACAGCTCATAGAGCGCTATGACGAGCGGGAAAATCAGACCCTTTCTCCGTATGAAGAAGGGCTTTCCGTTGACGAGAAGGATTTCGGTGGTTTTATCAAACTCTGCAATCTCAACCCTGTCCTTCTTGTTTAGCATTTTCGCCGCTATCTCCTCGCCGAAAATCTCGGACATCTCGCGGATTATGGCCTTTACCTCCTTCTTGCTGAGGGGGTGCTTGATCTTCAGCTCCATCATCACACCTCCAGGGTCTCCTCGTAAAACCGTCTCGCGCTCTCCCTCGGGTTCTCGCTCGCGTAAATCGAACGCCCAACGATGATATAATCGGCACCTGCCTTTAAAACTTCCCTGGCACTGCCCCCCTGGGCACCGACGCCGGGGGTGAGGACTTTGATTCCATCCTTAAGCTTTGAGCGTATGTAAGCGACTCTTTCGGGCCTCGTGGCTGGAGCTATAACGCCGAAGGGCTCAAGCCTGTTGGCGAGTTCTATAAGCTTGTCGGTAACTGGCTGGATAAACTCCCTCGCCCCAGGGTGGCTCATCTCAACGACGATTATCGTCTTTCCGAGCTCCATGACGGCCATAACGCTATCACTTCCGACGAAGCCGTGTGCTATTATGTAGTCCGCGCCGGCCTCAAAGACCTTGCCCGCTATCAGCCTGTTAGTGTTTGGAATGTCGGCGAGCTTGAGATCGGCTATAACTGGAAGGCCCGTCTCATCCTTGAGCTCGGGGATTATGTCAAGCCCGGAGCCGATTATGAGGGGCCAGTTGACCTTAATAGCCCAGAGGTACTCGGCCGTTTGCTCAGCTATCTCAAGAGCCTTCTCACGCTCGTAGACATCCAAGGCGAGGATTAGCCTGCTCTCTTTATTCCCGCTCATTTCGTCACCTCACGAGGGATTTAATCTCCTCTGGGACTTCCTCACCCTTCAGAGCCAGCGCGACGTGATATGCGCTCTTCATGGCGTTCGCAGAGTTCTCTGCCCACGTGACAATAATCAGGCTCCCCTCTTCGGGAGCGAGAAGGGAGAGCCTTTCTGCGAGCTCTGGCATCGTCTCTCTGAACGGCCTCTCATCTTCAGGGAACACTATCTCACCATTTTTGACCACGAGAATCATTGCACCCCTAGCGAGGAACCTTATAGCCTCGTCGCGGAGTTCGATGCTCTTGAATTCGGGGGGATTTGCTACAACGATGGCATAGGCGGGATAACCTTCGACTCTACCGACGGCGTAGACTTCAGAGAAGGCCTTTGAGAGCCTCTCCACGAGCTTTCTTCCCTCTTGACTGAGGGTGTGACCCTTCTGGGAAGACTCAATAAGGTTCATCTTCGAAAGCCTTCTCAAAAGCGTCCTGACGCTCCCTTCTCCAAGGCCTAGAACCTCTGAAATCGTCTTTCTGCCAACGGGATTTTTCATCAGGTACAGAACCGCGACCGCGTCCTCAATTGTGAACTCAGGATAAGCTCCCCTCTTCCAGTTCATTCTCACCCACCGAGAAAAGTAGGAAAAGGGAGTTAAAAGCTTGCCGTCAGAGCCATCTCGGCTTGAGTCCGGCCCAGGTGCGCATCTTCTCGTGGGCTATGATGCGCGGGATGTTGGGCATCTCCTTCGGGCCGGGGTTCTTCATGTAGAAGGCGTTGACCTCGTAAACGGTTCCGAAGGCCTTCTTCTCGACGGCAATCTTTCCGAGCCTCGCGAGGTCAACGAGCAGACCCGCCAAAGCTGGGCTGTCGTTTATCCTGCCCGTGATGACGAGCTCGTCATGGGCACCGTTGAAGCTGACGTACTCGATGTGCATGGCTATAAACTTCTTGTCGCCAAGCGGCTCAAGGAAGCCTGTGGGCTTGATGTAGTGCGGGGCATCGTAGCCGAGCAGATCTTTAACGACCGAGCTCTTTGTGAACTCCTTGCTCTTATTCCTGTCCTTATCGGTGAGGGCGAGGAAGTCCTGGTTTCCGCCGATGTTGAACTGGGCTATGTCGAGGACGTAGCGGTTCCTCTGGGCGAGGTGGCTTAGTATATCGGCGGTGAGCGGCGTCGCACCGGTGGCGCCATCGTCACCGAATATGACCATGTTGCTCTCCTTTGCGAGCTCAACAAAGGCCGGATCGTTGGCTATGAGGGTTGGGATGGCGTTGACGAAAGCCGCCCCGCCGACCTCCTTAGCGTACTGGGCAACAGCGTAGGCGTAGACCTGGGTCGCAGTAAGCCTCTCCCTGTTGTCCTCGGCAATGGCCTTCTCAAGCTCCTCCTTGTTCTCAAAGGGCTGGAACGCCTCGGTAGTGCAGACGTTTATGAAGACTTCCGCCCCAAGCTCCTTCCACTCGTTAACGAGGTGCTCGACGGCCTCCTTGAGAGCCATCTCTTCCTCAAGGCCGGTAGCTTCGAGCGGGAGGTTCCTGAGGCTTCCGAGATGGATCCCCTTCCTGACGGTGATTCCCTTAAGGCTCTCTGGCGCCTCGGGATCGTAGTTCTTCACGACATCGTAGATGTCCTTTCCGACCTTCGCTTTGTCAACGTCGTAAGAACCGACGATTTCAATGTCCTTAATCTTAATCGGGAGCTCGTTACCGAGGGGAACACCGTATGGCTCCATCTTTCCAGCCTTTATCTTCTCAAGGCCGCTCGCAAAAATGCTGGCAACGTAGCCCTGTCCGAGTATGACGACCTTCACCATCTTCCCCACCTCCTTTCGTTGCTTTAAGATATTTTACAGCAGTTAAATAGTTTTTGGTTGCGAAACTTTTCTGACTACAAGATAGAGGGTCGCCCCCACACGGAAGTTGGTAAGGAGGGCCAGGAGGACAAAGAGCGCTTTGACGGAAATCTCGGTCGGATACAGCAGGAAGAGCATCGTGAGGAAGATTCTCTCGTCCCTTTTGCCTGGGAGCTTCCTGAGACCCGGAACTTCCCTGTAAGCATCCCTGCAGAAGGCCCCCTTGAACCTCTCGGTCGAGTAGCTCACCATCACTGAGCCGAGGAGCGCTACAAGCGCCACGAGATACCAGAGGGGCTCGCGGAGGGTTGAATACGCCAGCAGGGCGAGGAAAGTCCCGTCAACGTAGCGGTCGAGGATAGAGTCAATGTAGCCACCGAGCTTGCTCGTTCTCAGCTGGGCCCTTGCAAGCTCGCCATCAACGCCGTCGAGGATTGAGCTGAGCTGGTAAAGAACCCCCGCCAGCGGAAGGTTGATTAACGTGAGGACTGCCGAGAGAATTCCGACTGCAAACGTGACGGCCGTCATCTGGTTTGGAGTCACCTTTTCCACGAGGAGGTAGCTTATCTCGGTGGAAATTTTCCTGTTGAGGTGCCTGCTGATGAAGCCGTCCCCGATTCCCTTGGGAGCGCTCTTAACGAGCATCTTCCTGGCCTTTTTGACGTCGGAAGGAGTATCAACGTCCGTCCAGGGGAGGCCGTCAACGAACGTGACGGGCAGTTTCGCCCGCTCGACGACCTCGCTGAGGGAATAGTCGCCGTTCCGCTCTCCTTCAAGCTCTGCTGTTACCTCGAAAATGCCCTCATCGAGAACGAAGAAGCCGGTATCCACAGCGTCCCATTCTCGGAGGAACTTGCCTATATCCTCGACCCTACCGTCCTTGACCTTTACCTTGGTGGCCTCACCTACGTCGGCCCATCTTGGCCTTCTGTCGGCGATGAGGCCGTTTCCCTTCACTGCTTCCGCAACGAACTCCTCGCCGTAGACGTGATCGCTCATAACGAGAACGAACCGCCCGGAGACGTGCTCTCTGGCGAGGTGAAGGGAGTGTCCGTTGCCCTTCTCTGGCTCAGGGTTTATCACCAGCTCGGCGTTAAAGCCGTGCCTCTCAACGAACTCGCGATAGAGGGGAGCGTACTGCTCATTCGTGACGATTACAAATTTCTCGACGCCGTTCTTCTGAAGGAGGTGCAGGGTTCGGTATAGAATCTCCCTACCTGCAACTCTAATAAGTCCCTTGGGCTTTCGGCCCATCCTCGTGCCAAGGCCGGCCGCGAGAACCACTGCGGTCTTTGGAGTCATTGGCATCACCTTTTTTTTGGGCCTTCTCTGCGGCCCGCGAGAGAAACCAAAATTAAATTAATCCCTTTGTAATTTAAAAATTTCGATGGTGAAAATGCGAGTTGCAGTATTGTACTCCGGCGGAAAGGACTCGAACTACGCCCTCCACTGGGCGCTTAAGCGGGGGTTCGAGGTTAAATACCTCGTCTCTATGGTGAGCGAGAGGGAAGACAGCTACATGTATCACGTCCCCAATATCCACCTCACCGAGCTACAGGCGAAGGCGATAAGAATCCCCCTAGTCAAGGGGTTCACGAGCGGCGAAAAGGAGAAGGAGGTCGAGGATATGAAGGCCGTCCTAGAAGGGTTGAAGATTGACGGCATCGTTGTCGGGGCCTTGGCCAGCGAGTACCAGAAGAGTCGCGTTGATAGGGTCGCGGAAGAGCTCGGTATAGAGAGCTTCGCACCTGCCTGGCATCGCGATCCAATCGAATATATGCGCGAGCTGATTGGGATTTTTGACATCGTGATAGTTGGTGTCTCGGCTTATGGACTGAACGATAGCTGGCTCGGAAGGAGGATAGATGAAAAAGCCTTAGAGGAGTTGATAAGGCTCCACGAGAGGTACAAAGTCCACGTGGCTGGGGAAGGTGGCGAGTTTGAGACCTTCGTGAGGGACGCGCCGTTCTTCAAAGCCAGGATAGTCTTCGATGAAGTGGAAAAGAAATGGAACGAGTGCAACTACTCAGGAGTTCTTGAGGTCAAGAGGGCTCATCTGGAGAAAAAAGAGTCATGCTCATTAGGTTTTCCGTGATTACCTTCCCAAGGGAGGGGTATTCAAGCTTCATATCACTCACCAGCAGCCCTTTGGGTGCAGTGCGTCCCTCAAAATCTTTGCGTGGTCAAAGGCCAGCGGAAGCTTCTCTGCCTCCTCGATCGGGACAACATAGACTTCCTTGGCGTCGTCTCCAGCTTTGAGCTCACCCTCTCCGAGGCAGAGGAAGGCGACGGAAACGGTGTGACCCCTTGGGTCTCTGTTCGGCTCTGAGTAAACACCCACGAGCTCGAGGATTCTGACGTTTAGACCCGTCTCCTCCTTCATCTCCCTCTTTAGCGCCTCCTCTACTGTCTCACCGTACTCGACGAAGCCGCCCGGGAGGGCGTAGAAGTCCTTGAAGGGTTCGTGCTTCCTCTTTATGAGAACAACGCCGTTGTTGTAGATTATCACGCCGTCAACGGTCAGGCCTATGCACCTGTGGAGCTCCGCTTTTAGGCCGTGTTTTTCGGCAAGAAGCTTCGCTTCCTCGCGGAACTCGCTTATGTCCGCCCCTTTCGGAGCCTTGACGAGCAGAACGTACCTATCCATAGCTCCCACCTCAGGGAAGTCCCTTCTCATCAGCGTTCAGCGTGCTGACGTTTCATCATCGGTCGATTAAGTTTGGACAAAGTGATTTATATTATTGATGTTTTTGAAATATAGGGGGGTGAGTGAGTAATATGGAAAGAAAGCATAAGATGGCAGGAATTCTAGCCCCCATTGTAGGACTTGGTGGAGTTTTTGTGGCGATTCTGATTCACCGGTCGTGGTGGAGGCCCACTGAAAACGCGATAAGCGACCTTGGAAGAGTTGATCTGAGCTACAACTGGGTACTGAACATCTCTCTGGTCATTGCGGCGGTTTTGGCCCTCTATTACCTTCACGGATTGTGGGAAGAATTCAAAGGCCCCATCCAAAAAATAGGAGCGACGATCTTCGCAGCTGGCCTCCTCTCCCTCGCGGGTATCGGGGTATTTCCTGAGGGCATGGGCCCGCACTACTACGTCAGCTGGGGCTTCTTCGTGGCCTGTAGCATTGGGATGCTCCTGATCGGAATCGGTTTCTACGTTCAAGGCGAGAGAACTTTCGGCCTGTTTACGTTCGCCATCTTCACGGTCGGGTGGATCCTGGCACTCTGGGCCAAGTCCCATTTTCGGGGCGTCGCAGTTGCAGAATTCATCGGAGTGTTCGGCATAGTTGCCTGGCACTATACACTACTCAAGAGGTTCCTCGTCCCAGAGGCTTAGCCCATTCTCCCTATCCCTTCTTTCCAGTGGAGCCCCCACAAGCTCCTGAATAAAAACCTCGGCCACGAACACTTCTCCCTCAACGAGGTGCCCTCCCCAGAGTCTCCCTTCTGAATCACCAAGGACAACGTGGATGTGGGCAAAGGGCTTACCGTCCTTGATGCTTATGTTTCCCATGAGGGAAACCAGTTCATAAGTGCCCGGAAGCTCTATGACCTTGTACTCCCCGGCGTCTTTATCAAAGTAGCCTATCTTCGGGTTCTTCAGGCTTCCAATTGCGTTCACAGTGCCGGTTTTGACCCCTTTGGCCCCCGCGAATCTGTTTATGAAGCCCAGGAGCTCTTCTCCCTCGGGTACGCGAAACAGAAAGCTCCTCCCACTTGAGAACTCCATTTTGATCACCTAGACCCTAGTAAACTGCCCCCAACTTAACCTTTTGGGTGCGGAATATGGAAGATCCCTTTGCAGAAACAAAGGTGTCAGAAACTAACGCGTTCGATGACAATCTCCGCATAGCTCCTTGGATCCTCCCAGATCCTGACAAGGATTTTCTTCACGTTCTTTCCCGATTTCTCGGCAACTCTCTCGGCGAACCACTCCGCAATGTACTCGGCGGTTACGTTCGGCTTGTCGAGGATAACAACTTCATTCTCCGGTAGCTCAAGCCTCTTGCCGTTCTTTTCCACTACTACTCTCCCGTCTCCCTGCTTCGCGACCCATCTCTCGCTGACAAGAATCCGGTGGTCGAGCATCTTGACGAGGTTGCTGAGGTGGTTGAAGTCGAAGATCATGCCGTTTTCGTTAAGCTCACCCCAGATCTCGACGTCCACGTTGTATGTGTGGCCGTGAATTCTGAGGCACTTGCTATCGTAGGGCAGGGCGAGGAAGTGAGAGCTGTCGAAGTCCTTGTGCCAGCCTATCTTCCTCTCCCGGACTTTGAAGTCCATCTCTATCACCGACAGATATTCCTGCGGAAATGTTATAACCCTTGTGAGACCCGGATTCTCATTGCGGCCTTTCCGATTTCTTCCTCAGGGATACCAAAGTCTCTTCTCTCAAGGAACAGAGCGGTAAACGCGGCGGCCCTTTTAAGGGCTTGCACAAAGGGATATTTCCGATAGAAGTATGCGAACGAAGCGAGGAAAACGTCGCCGGCCCCCGTTGATTCAGGGACATCAACCCTTAAGGGTTCAAACGAGTAAGCCCTTCCCCTGAGGTATGCAGTTCCTGGGTTTGGACCATCGGAGAGCAGGAGAACCTCGACATCAGAAGGATTCAGGCCCTTGACGCACCTGAACTCGTTTATATCCGCGTGGAGAACCTTCACTCCCCTCAAAAACGACCCGTCTATTGACCTAAGGCGTAGAGGACCGGGAACTGGTTCCCGGATAAAGCCCTGGACGTCTGTCGCAACGAAGTGTTTCTCCGCAAGCCTGGAAACAAGGGCAGGGGAAATTTCCCTGGCGACGGGATTCAACACTACCAGGTCAAAGCCCTCCGCGTTAACGCTTGAGATGAGCTCTGCCCTTGAGAGCAGTCTCAACTTTCTCCTGTTGCCATCGAGGTAACAGAGCTCGTAGGACGTGCTCTCCGCCGAAGGGAGGACTTCAACCACGATGCCCCTTTTCTTGAGTTCCTCGAGCCATTTCCTAGGGAAGTCTTCTCCAACGCTCGTTACAACCTTAACACCGCAGAACCTTGAGAGGGCTAAGGCCGAGTAATAGGCACCTCCACCTATTCTGAGTTCCTCTCGGTCTTTTCTCACTATTCGATCAATGACCAGATGACCGACCACGAGGCATCTCATGATCCCACCCGAACCAGGCTTTCTGACGTTAATCCTTAAATATCATGACATCATAAATCAACTACGCGAGAGCCGGCTCCGGTGATTAAACAATGCTGGAATACCTTTCAATCATAGCAATCGGCGTGTCTGCGTTTGCTGCCTATTACGCAAAAGACGTAGCTGAAAAAGTAAAGGAACGGTTCTTTGAAGTTAAAAATGAAACCGAAGAGAGCCTTGACAAAATTCAAGCTTTCAAGAGAGAAGTCCAGGAAAAACTCAACGCCCTCCACGCGGAACTGGAAGAGCTCAAAAGAACGAAGAGCGAGCTGGCTGATGAGTGGAAAATAAAGTCTCTATCCGAGAAAGTTGAAAAACTGGACTCCCTCTTAAAAGAGAAGCTGAAAGAGCTTGAGAACAAAAACGTCCAGACAGTTTACGAGTTGGGGGCTCTCAAGAAGGAAGTTGATGAGCTATCAAAAAACCTCATGGAACTGCGTGAAATAGCCATCGAGGGGAGGGAGGAACTGAAGGCTCAGCTGAAAGATGAGCTCCTCAAAGAGGTTGAAGAAGAAATAGAGCGCCTTGAAGATCTCATAGAGAAGCGCAAGGAAGAGGAAGTTGAGGAGTTCCTTGAGCTTATCCGCACTGCAATCGTCCTGGAGCCTGAGAAGATAAGCTCAGGCCTGCTTGAAGCCAAGAGGGCCCTCCTCTCGCTTAGGGATATAGCGAAGGTTTACGTCCTCACGGAAAAGGGTAGGGATGAGTTCTACGCCCTAAAGGAAAACCTCATAGAGCTGCTCAAAAACCTGCGCAAGCTCGCCGTTGTGTCCGTTCCAGAAGAAGAAGTTTATTCCCGCTTTAGGGACGTTATAATAAACGTGAAGCGCCTTGAGCTGCCGATGAGGGATGAGAAAAACGGAAAAGAACTCAACCCTGAGAGAAGCTTTATCGAGATACACCGCATCATTTACAACATCGCCGGGGAGCTGGACGCCCTGGCGGAGATGATAAACGAACCCGTTCCGGTAACGCCCGTTGAAAAAGAGTTCTATGAAAAGCTAAGGCTCCAGTTTGAAGAGCTGAAAAAGCTTGAAAAGCAGGTTGAAACGCTAATGGCAAAGTTGGGCACCAAGGCAGAAGAACCTGAGAAAAAGGACCCCAAAAAGGAAATAGAAGACATCCTCAAAGAGCTGGGCGTTTGATTACCACTCGTCTCCAAAGAGCTTCTCAAGGTCAACCATTACGAGGAGTCTCTCCCCATTGTTGATCTTGGCTATGCCCTTTATGAAGCGCGTGTCCATTCTGGAGGCGAGGGTTTTTGGCGTGGGTTCTATCTGGTCTTCCGTGAGCGTTACAACGTCGGAAACGGCGTCGACTATAATGCCGATGATCTCCCCTTTGACTTCTGCGATAATGATCTTCTTGTTGCTTAGGTCTTCGTCCTCGTAGTAACCGAGCTTTTTCTTGAGATTGAACACCGGGGTTATCTGACCCCTGAGGTTTATGACGCCCTCCACGTAGTCCGGAGCGTTGGGGACCCTGGTTATGGGCATCATTTCCTTGATCTCCCTGATCTTGGAGATCTCAAGGCAGAACTCTTCGTTTCCAACCCTAAAAGCCACTACCTGGATTTCGCCCATAGGAACCACCTCAAACTTTGATGCGACTTAATATATTAACGATTTCCTCAAACTTTTCAACGATCCTGCTAAATGAGTCTTTAAGTGGAGCTACCCTCGAAATCGCATTACCTGAGGCATCAACAGCCTGTTGAGCCACTTTTGTGAGCTCACTGTTAATCGTGGAGGCCTCCTGAACGGCATCAACGAGGTACTGAATTGAGTTTGCCTGCTGCTCAACCCCGCTGGATATCTCGCGAACCATTAAAGCTACCTCATTGGCCCTCCTAGCGATGTCATCAAAAGCCGCGATGAGGTGCTGTATGGACTCTCCCACCTCCTGTGTAACCTGTGCGTTTTCGTTGATGGAAGATACAACCCTTCTAACGCTTTCCTGCATCTCTTTTATCAATCCGCTTATCTGCTTTGCTGAGTTTCTCGACTGCTCGGCTAGTTCTCTTATGCTGACGGCAACGACCGCGAAGCCCCTACCCTGTTCCCCCGCACGGGCGGCCTCAATGGCTGCGTTAAGCGCAAGCAGGTTCGTCTGCTCTGCAATCTCAGTAATAACGTCAATTATCTTGCCTATCTTCTCAGAGTAGTTGGATAGTATCTTCACGGCTTCTTCCATTTCTTTGCTTACGCTGTTTATCTTTTCTACCTTAAGCGCCGCTTGGTCTGAAATTTCCTTTCCCTTTTCAGCGGCGTTTGCTGACTCCATCGTGAACTCCGCGACCTGCTGGGTTCGAGTGCTTATCTGCTCAACAGCTGCTGAAAGTGCTTGTATATGATCATTGAGCTCGGCAATTTTCATGCTCTGTGTTTCAAGGCGGGAGATTAGCTCATTGAGATTGTCCTGTGTGTGCTCCAGGGTCTCAACTAAAGAGGAGACATCCCTAATGCTTTCAAGTTCTTTCTTGACGTCTTTAATTGCCTCCTTAATTGTCGTTAACACGTCTATCCAGTTTTTCTTGACCTCGTTGTAGGTCTTAAGAAGTTGGGAGGTTGAAGGCACTTTGCCCGTTAAGTCCCCCTCTCCAACCCGCCTCAGATCCGCCAATAGAGGGGCTACATCACTCCCACTATCGGGTTTTAATGCCGTGAGGTATTCCCTTATGTCTCCAAGCTCTGGGGGTATATCCACTCTCTCTCCCCTGCTGAGCTTCTGAAGGACTTTCTTAACCATGCTGTACTTATCCCTATGAGAGTAAGCCTTGTCTAAATATATCGTGAGTATAATGCCAGTTGCAGCTCCGCCAATAACACCTAGGGGGACTCCCCCTGTATATGTCAAAACACCGGTGACAAGCGGGGGGATTATCCCTACACTTATCGTCGAGGCCTTCATCGTCCCCCACCTTACCAATGCAGGCTTGTGATTAAGACATTGTGTTATTGATTATTGGCCAACATTTTTACGTGCCTATTGGTTAATATTCAATTAATGGCATAAAAGGTTTTCGACTGGATTTTTTTCATCTCACCGTAATCTTGATTTTGACATAGCACGTAATAGCCTACATATGCACTTACACATACACATACACGCAATAATTTTTTTAGGGCAAAAAAATATAATCCTTGTGAGCAGTCCAACTAAGAGCCTGTATAGTTTGGAATATTCCTAACCAAAAATATACGCGGGGGAAGTAAGGTATGGAAGTCAACGACAGGGGATATCAGCTTATTAAGCAGGAGCTATTCCGCCATCTGCAAGCGGACAGTAACGCATACAAGGATTCTTACCTACTTAGGAGAATAAGGGCTAGAATGAGAAAGCTGGGTATATCTGACTTTATGGAATATTACCGACTCATAAAGAAGAACAGGGCTGAGCTAGAGGAGCTTCTTCTCACCGTGGCGATAAACGTGACTGAGTTCTTCAGGGATCCCATAGTCTGGAAGACCCTTGAACGGAAAGTTCTTCCAGAGCTCATAGAATTCAAAAAGAAGCACCATAGCACCACAATCAGGGTGTGGAGTGCGGCATGCTCCACTGGGCAGGAGCCCTACTCGATAGCTATGCTCTTCAGCGAGTTTCTGGGTGATGACATAAAGCGCTATAACCTTTCAATATTGGCCACTGACATTGACAGGGAAGCCCTGAATATAGCGATTAGGGGAATCTATCCAAAGGAGACCGTTGAAAAGAGCGTCCCCAAGTACCTTATCAAGAAATACTTCCTTCCCGTGGGGGATCATTACAGGATTTCTCCGCAACTCCAGCGCTATGTAAAGTTCCAGTACTTTAATCTCCTGTCCAAGAAGTATCCACGTGGTTTTGACATGATCTTTATAAGGAACGTGCTCATTTATATGACAAGGGAAGCCCAAGAGGAAATTTTCAAGCGTTTATATGACTCTCTCGAGGATCACGGGTATTTAATCCTCGGCAAGACTGAGACGATCCTTGGAAACGCTTCCAAGTTGTTTAAGCTCTACGATTTGGTTGCTAGGATATATGTGAAAAACTTAGGAGGTGAGCTACATGGCTAGAGTTCTTGTTGTTGACGACGCGGCTTTTATGAGAATGCTGATTAAGAAGATACTCACGCAGGCGGGTCATCAGGTAGTTGGGGAAGCCAGCAACGGAAAGGAGGCAGTGGAGAAATACAAGGAGCTCAAACCGGATCTCGTGACAATGGACATAGTCATGCCTGAGATGGACGGTATAACGGCAGTCAAGGAGATCATGAAGATCGACCCCAACGCGAAGATCATCATGATAACGGCCGTTGGGCAGGAAGCCAAGGTTATGGAGGCACTCAAGAGCGGTGCAAAGGGCTACATTGTAAAACCCTTCCAGGCGCCGAAGGTCATAGAAGAGGTAAACCGCGTTCTTTCATCCTGAGGGGTGATACCATGCCCGCGGAGAAGAAAATCAGGGTACTAGTGGTAGACGACTCTGCATTCATGCGCAAAGTACTCAGGGATATCCTCGAATCTGACCCTGAGATAACGGTTTGTGCTGAGGCGAGGGACGGAATCGAGGCCATTGAGAAAGTCAAAACTGAACAACCAGACGTGGTTACTCTCGATATTGAGATGCCCAGAATGAACGGCCTCGACGCCTTAAAAGTTATCATGAGTAAATATCCGCGACCGGTTATAATGATAAGCGCCCTGACGCAGGAAGGTGCAGATGCAACGATAAAGGCCCTTGAATACGGAGCAGTTGATTTCATTCCTAAACCTTCATCCTCCATCTCAATAAACATACGGGAAATGAAGGACGAGATTATTGCCAAGGTAAAAGAGGCCGCGAAGATCCCACCCCGGCTTTTGCAGTTTAAACGTCGCAGGATCCTAAGAGAACAGCTTCAGAAGGTTAGGAAGAAGACCGAAGTGGCGAGGAGGGCGGTTGCGATAGCCGCCTCCACGGGAGGTCCTCAGTCCCTGTTGAAGGTGTTTGAGAAACTTCCCGGAGAACTGGATGCGGGCATTTTACTCGTCCAGCACATGCCACCGGGGTTTACGAAGTCCTTCGCAATGAGGCTTGATAGGATATCGAAGTTAAACGTGAAGGAGGCAGAGGACGGGGAGGAAGTTTACAATGACTGGGCATACGTTGCTCCTGGTGACTACCACATGGAAGTCGTTAATAGGGGTGGAAAGCCTACTATAAGGCTTTACAAGGGACCCAAAATCCACGGAGTGCGGCCCGCGGCAGACCCAATGATGAAGAGCGTTGCGGCATTTTTTGGCAGGAAAACCGTTGGCGTCGTCATGACGGGGATGGGACGCGATGGAGCCGAAGGACTCGCTGAGATAAAGAGGAGGGGCGGCATTACAATAGCCCAGGACAAAGAGACGTCAATAATCTTTGGTATGCCAAAGGCCGCCATAGAGCTTGGCGTCGTTGATTACGTTGTGCCCCTCGATAAAATAGCGGACACCATAGTGATGGCCCTCAAGAAGATACCGAGGTGAGGGGGACATGGAAGACATGTCCCAATACATTGAAGAGTTTCTTGCTGATGCACGGGACAGGATAGACAGCATAAGCAACGCCGTTCTAAAGCTCGAAGAAGCCGTCAAAACCGGTGATGAAGTCGCCAAAAAAGAGAGCATTGACCAGATTTTCAGGGACGCTCACACCCTCAAGGGAGCAGCGGCCACAATGGGATTCATGAAGCTCAGTGATACGGCCCACAAGATGGAGAACCTATTCGACGCCATAAGAAACGGTGTCATTGAGGCCACCCCTGAGGTAGTGGACCTTGTGCTTGAGTTTATTGATGTCATAGAAAGCATGCTAGACAACATCGAAGAAACGGGAAAAGAGGGAGATGTTGACGTTAGCGAGCTACTCTCTAAAGCCGATAAGCTCCTCAAGGGGTATAGCCGCGAGAAGAGTAAAACTCCAACGGAGACAAAGACTGAGGAACACCCAGAACCTGAAACAGAGGAAAAAGAGCCCGAAGAAGTCCAGACCGGTGGTAAGAAGTATCACATTAAGGTAATATTCCATCAAGATGCCCAGCTCAGGGGTATTAGGGCGTTTCTGATCCTCAATGATCTTGAGGAAATGGGCGACGTAATATGGACAAAGCCAGATAGGAAGATAATAGAGGACGGCTCCGCGGAGGAGTATGAGCTTGAGTTTAAGGTTGTATCCGATTTCCCAGCCGAGGAGATTAAAAAGGTCATATCCCGACATCCAGACGTTAAGGAAGTAATAGTAACCCCAGAAGGGGCCGAGACCTTGAAGCGAGAAGAACCGGAAGGAGCCATCAGATTGAGGGTCAACCTTCAAAAAGATGCCCCCTTAAAAGGTGTCCGTTCATTCCTCATTCTTCAGGATCTTAGGAAGTGTGGTGATGTAATAGAGGTTACCCCCTCTGAGACAGCTCTCCAAAACGGTGAGCTTATCGACGGGTATTACTTTGAGGTCTCCATAGTCCCCAAGAAACCCGTTGAGGAGATTAAGGAGCTGATATTAAAACATCCGGACGTTGAGAGCGTTAGCATTGTAGAACCCGGAGGAGCGAAAATTGAGGCCTCTAAGAAAGAAAAAGAAGGTAAAACAGAGAAAAAGACGGCACCACCCAAGGCTCCTGCCCCACAACGGGAAGGCATCAAAATATCAAAGCTCATCAAGGTTGACGTTGCCCACCTTGACAAACTCATGAACCTAGTCGGAGAGCTCGTTATAAACCGCGGACGGCTTGAGCAGATAGCAGAGAGGCTCGGGGACAGGGAGCTTCTCGAAAGCCTCTCGACAACGTCACGCCTCATGGCGGAACTTCAGGACGAGATAATGAAGATGCGTCTCACCCCTGTTGCAGAGGTGTTCAACAAGTTCCCACGCATGGTCAGGCAGCTTGCAAGAAAAGAGGGCAAAGAAGTGGAGTTCATCATGGAAGGTACTGACATAGAGGTTGACAGGACGATCCTAGACAAACTGGGTGATGTCCTAGTTCACCTCCTTAGGAACGCAGTAGATCACGGAATAGAGCCTCCAGAAGAGAGAGAAAAGCTTGGAAAGCCGAGAGCAGGGAGGGTTGAACTCATAGCCAAACGTGAGAGGAGCCACGTGGTCATTATAGTCAGGGATGATGGTAGGGGAATTGACCCGGAGAAGGTTAAGAGGAAGGCCATCGAGAAGGGAATCATCACTCCCGAGCAAGCCGCGGAGATGAGCGATGAAGAGGCTATAAACCTCATCTTCCTGCCCGGCTTCAGCACCGCGGACAAGGTCACGGACGTTTCTGGCAGGGGTGTCGGAATGGATGTAGTTCAGAACGTTATCAAGTCCCTCAACGGCAGCATAAGTGTCAAGACGGAGGTAGGAAAGGGAACGACGTTCATACTAAAACTGCCGGTAAGTATGGCGATTATACAGGCCCTGCTCGTCAAAGTCCTCGACGAAACCTACGCTATACCCATAAACAACATCCTCGAAACGATAGAGGTCAAAAAAGAAGACATCAAAATAATCGGAGGAAGAGAGGTAATAGTGCTCAGAGGAGAGATAATACCCATCATATCACTCCACGAGCTCTTCAACCTGGAGGCACCTGAAGTTGATAGATTCCCCGCAATCATAGTCGACTTCGGAGCTCAAAAGGTTGCCCTTAGAGTTGATGAGCTCCTTCACAAGAAGGACATCGTTATCAAGCCCCTTGGGAAGGCCCTTTCAGGCGTTAGGGGTTTTGCTGGGGCAACGATACTCGGAGATGGGAGTGTCGTCCTTATAATTGACATCAACAGTCTGTTAGGGGGTATAGGCAGTGGAATATGAGAAGGTCATTAGAGAACTGAGCGAATTCGAAAAAAGTGCCCTGCTTGAGACGTTTAACATAGGAGCCTCACGGGCAGCGGACACTTTGAGTGAGATGATAGGGCGCCCCGTGAGTATCGCAGTTCCAGAACTTGAAGTTATCTCTATTAAAACGCTACCTGAAAAAGTTGGTGAGAATGTAGTGGTAGCTGTCTACGTCAGTCTTGGAAAGGAATTCAGCGGGCATGCTTTCTTCATTCTGGACTTTGAAGATGCCTGCAAGCTCGTTGACCTTATGATGATGCAAGAACCCGGGACAACGCAAGAGCTAGATGAGATGGCGCAGTCAGCCATTGCGGAAGTAGGGAACATCCTCATCTCCGCCTATGCAAACGCCCTTAGCGAGTTTTTAGGGGTTACCATCGAGCAGAGCCCTCCAAGTGTTGCAATGGACTTCCTGCCAGCAATCCTCGACTTTGCCCTGGCAGACATCGGCCAGTACTGCGACTACACGATACTGCTCCTCACGACTATGACGATTGAGGGTGTTGAATTCAAGGAGCACTTCTTCATACTCCCTAAGCCAGAAGATATGGTCAAACTCATAAAAAAGCTCGTAGGTGAGGTAGTATGAAGGTGAACGAATGGTATCAGGACATATTCCGCGAAGCCTCAAACATAGCCATAAGCCACGCATTAACATCACTCTCGCAGATGATAGGCGGGCCAATCGAAATGGAGCCGCCAGAGGTGAAGATGATCTCCCGTGTGGAGTTCCTTAAATACCTCGCGATGAAGGGAGTGTCAAAGAGCTTTGTCGTCGCTTTTGACATCACCGAAGGCCTTAACGGTCTTACGGTTCTTCAGTTCCCAACAAAGAGCGCCATAAACCTCTCCGCAGCACTGATGGGACTCAATCCCAACGAAATAGAAGAGCTCGACGAGATGGGAAAGTCAGCCATAATGGAAGTGGGGAACATACTGATATCAGTTTATACGGACATTCTGGCCAAGCTTATAGGCGAGGCCGTCTCACTAAGCCCTCCGAAGCCAATAAATTCGCTCTATGAGATTGAGAAGGAGCTCAACCGCCCCGACTTGAGGAACGTCGAGAACGTAATACTGCTCAAAACACGCTTTTACGAGGAGAACATCGGATTCGAGAGTTACTTTTACCTCATACCTGACGAGAAGTCCTTTGAAAAGCTCGTGAAGCGACTGGAAGAGCAGGTCAAAGAAGGCTGAGGGTGGTGAGAGAAATGGAGTTTAAGAAGAAAATCTTGGCAGTATTCATACTCGGCCTAGCTCTCATAGGGACAGTAGGCGGAGTGATGGTGCTGTACTCCGGCAACAAGACAGTAGACCAGATAAATACTCGAATGCAGCCTGTGGTCGAGGAGCAGGCAAAGGAGGCCGTTCAGGCAAAAGCCGAGGCCCTCGCGAACGAGTTCGAGGCGTTCTTCAACGAGGTGGAAGCGCTAGGAAAGGTCACCCAGGAGCTGGCAGTAGTTTCTTTAGATGATCTGAAAAGTGAGGGTGTGGAGTTCGGAAGTCCCGGATATGCGGATGTCCTTAAGGAGATAATAAATGAACGTTTTGCGGTAATTGCCAAAGCAGAATCAAAGATAAGCTCGGTTTACTTCGGCGACGTCAACGGTAACATGTTCATCTACCCAGAGCAGGAGCTTCCAGAAGGCTATGACCCACGCGTGAGGCCGTGGTATCAGGAGGCTGTCCAGGCAAATGGGCCGGTGTGGAGTGAGCCCTACCAGGATGCAGTCACCGGGAAGTGGGTGGTAACGTATGCAATACCGGTTTACTATAACGGCAAGCTCGTTGGAGTCGTTGGACTTGATGTCTTTATAGACACGCTCACTGAGAAGATTGACAAGGTTAAGATTGGAAAGACTGGATACGCGTTCGTCATCGGCCCGGACGGAATGACTTACATGCATCCCGACCATAGCAACATAATGAAAGTGAACGTGTTTAATGTTGAAGCCCTGAAGCCCATAGCCGATGTAGTGCGTAGCGGTAAGGACGAAGGCGTGGTTGTGTACACCTGGCAGGGTGTAACGTCGGTTGCCGCAGGAGTAAAGATACCCAGCACGGGCTGGTACGTCTTCGCCAGGGTTCCAGAGCAGGAGATGTCCGCAGGTACCTTAGAGGTTGTAAGAACCCTGGAGAAAGATGTCCGTAGCTGGACCATTAAGGCCTCGATTATCATAGGCATCCTTGTAATTAGTATGATACTTGTGATCTACAAGCTACTGTCAGACGCCATTAAGCCACTTGAGACCCTCAGGGACGTTGCTCAGGCTTTGGCTGACGGTAGACTGAGTGAGGTGCGGAAGAAGCTCCAGCAGATACACTACCTTGAGGACGATGAAATTGGGGCTCTCATAAAGGCCTTTGAGGCAGTCGGTAAAGACCTCGTCGGAACCCTCCATGCCATAGCAAGCAAACTTGAACGCCTTGCCGAAGGAGACCTAAGCAACGGCCTCAGTGTGGAGGCAAAGGGTGAACTTAGGGAGATTATAGAGGATGTTAAGAACATGAACGCCAAGATGAAGGCTCTTATCGGCAATATAATTGACCTTACCGAAAAGGTGGAGAAGCAAGCCAACATACTCGCTCAGATCGCCAGCGACGTTACCGAGGCCATCAACCAGGTCAACGAGGCCGTGCAGCAGGTAAGTGTTGAAGCTCAGAGGCAGCAGGAGAACATAAATGAGATAACCGAGGGCATGAGGCTCGTGGCAGAGACAAGCGAAGAGAGCGTCAGGGCTATGGAGGAGTTCGAAGGAGCAGTCAACGAGGTAATCCACATAGCGGAAGATGGCAAGCAGAAGGGAGAAATCTCGGCCCGGCAGATAGAGAGCATCCAGGAGATGATGCGTGAGATAGAGCAAGCCGTCAGCAAGGTCAACGAGATGAGCAGGAGCATAGAGGAGATAACCAACGTCATCACCGGTATGGCGGAGCAGACAAACCTGCTTGCACTCAACGCGGCTATTGAAGCCGCCAGAGCGGGCGATGCTGGTAGGGGATTCGCGGTCGTTGCCCAGGAGATAAGGAACCTTGCAGAGGAGAGCAAGAAAGCCGCCGACAACATCAAGAACATAATAAACAAGATGACGGAGGAGATTAAGAATGCCGTGGAAGCTACACGCCGCGGTGTCAGCGTTGTGAGCGAGAGCTCAGAGACACTGAGGGAGACTACTGAGTACCTAACCAACATAGCCGAGCTTATAAGTGACACCGGCTCACGCCTCAGCCACGTTAAGGAGCAGATACTCCGCACACAGGAGGAAGTTGAGAAGGCACTCAAAGCTCTTGAGAACCTTGCAGCCTCGGCAGAGGAAACTACTGCCAGCGCAGAGGAAGTCAGCTCCGCCGTTGAAGAGCAGACTGCAGCAATTGAAGAGCTCAAGAGGGCAGCTGAAGAGCTTAGAAAACTCGTCGAAGCACTAAAGAAAGAGACCAGCAGCTTCAAGCTCTAACTTTCCTTTAGCCTTTTGACCGGTGGTGACGCTCGTGGAGATAAAAGTGGGAATCGGAGACTACGCGGTGGCAAAGGGGAAGGGGATAATAAGCACCTACGGGTTAGGCTCGTGTGTAGGTATTACCCTATACGATAGAGTTACCAAGGTAGGGGGCCTCCTTCACGCCCTCCTCCCCGAGAGCGCCCTTTACGGCAACAGAGGGAACCCTGCAAAGTACGTGGACACGGGACTGGAGCTCCTGATACGGGACATGATAAAACTCGGTGCATCCCCGAGGAGACTTGAGGCGAAGCTCTTCGGAGGGGCGCATATGTTCAGCAACGTTACGAGCGAAAATCTGCAAATAGGGAAAAGAAACGTGGAGGTATCCAAAAGGGAGCTCAAGCGGCGTGGTATCAGGATAGTGGCAGAAGATACAGGCGGCCAGGGAGGAAGGACGATATACCTCGACGTGAGCACAGGCAAGGTGAAAATGCGCAAAGTCTCAGGTGGAAAGGTTATTGAAAAAGTGTTTTAGGGGGGAGTTGCTATGGATATGACAACTCTGATAGTCGTACTCGGAGGTTTTGCCGGAACCGTACTGATTGTAGCCTTCCTAGTATCGCGGATGATGAGGGCATACACAGACGAAATATACCGCCTCATACAAAGCAGCGGAAGGATAGAGAGAGAAGTCCCGGCCCCTATAAGCGCTTCAACGAGCGTCACTGAAAAAGAACAAGCCCCTTCTAGCCAACAACCGGAGAAAACTACGCCAGCGGTCAACGAGGAGGAGTTCGTGAAAAAACTCCGTGAGGTCCTAAACGAGAGGATGGCAAAGATACTCGATGAGGCCAAGGCCAAAAAGGCCCGCCTCTTGACTCTCCTTGACTTTGGGCGAGGTTACGCCTTGGGTTACGTCAGCGAGGATGACTACAACGCGTTCCTTGCTAAAGTACTCTCAGAGCTGGACGAGTTCAAAAGGCTATGGCTCATGAAGTTCCCGTCCAGAAAGGACAAGGAACAGCTTGAGCTTATGATAAGCTATGTCGCAAAGACAAAGCTTCCCATAACGATCAAGACAAAGGACAAGGGTGTTATCACATTGACACATGAGGAAGCCCTCATCAAGATAACCGAGTACATCAACAGTGCGATTTCCATCCTGGATAGCCTCATCGAAAAGGCGGGAGAAAACCCCGCGATAACGCCTCTTGAGATCAAACTGTCACAGGAGGTGCAAAAGCTTCAGGAAAAGGTTAAAAAACTGGAGGAGCGCCTTGAAGAAATGAACATGTGACAGAGGGACCCGGAATGCCCATAGCGACTGCCAGAGTTAAAGTTGCAGTCCAATCCGCTTGGAAGGGTTCGGCTCGGATTAATTGGAAGGATGCGTTGGCTTACCTAGAGCGGGATAGGTTAGGGATAAAGTACCTCCGTATGGGTGAAGTCGTAGGGGAAGACGTCTTTCCATTTTCTGCCCTGGAAGATCTGGCTATTAAAATCCCGGATGAGCTTAAGCTGGATCCAGAGCTACCCCATTTTGGGCTCAAGTTTTATTTGCCATCGGGTGAGAAGACCGTCGTGCTGACAATAGGTAAAAACATGCTCATATACGACGAGGCTGCTTTTAAGCAGTTCGTTCACAAAATCTTCGAGGTTCTCATCAATGGAGCTCCCGTGAAACTCCTGCTCGCTAGGATGAGAGGTGGAGCCCTTAATATGGAAGCCAAATGGGAAGACGGCACGCTTAAGATCGTTACCGTTCGCTCCATACGTAAGGGGAGAAAAGAGATGAATATCATTGTACTCGTCGATGGGAGGCCGGTCTCTCTGTTTGCTGACATGGAAGACTTAGATGTTGAGGAAATTGACATGGGAGATAAAAAAGTCAAAGCATGGAAGATAAAGCATTTCTATGAAAATGAAAGTGTTGTATCATACCTTTTCATTGAGGATAAAAAGATCCGGCTTTATATCCTCCGCTACCTTCTAACGTACCGTCGTGACTATTTGGAGCTTCTCATAAAGGCAGCCGAGGAGTTTCCCTCAATAAAGGCGGAGTTCCAAGAGGAGCTGGAACGTGAGCTTAAGGAACTCGGGGGACTCGATGAGATTGAACAGCAAGTTCTCATGGCCCTTTACTCAGGAATGGATCCTCTAACCCTTCACGAGATGTTCGGAATCAGTGAGAAGGAACTTGAGGAGATCTACGACAGGCTAATAGATAAGGGTTTGCTTAAACTTGTAATGATAAGAAAAGTCGTGGAGCTGACTAGAGAGGGCAGAAAGCTCGTCAACAAGTTGATGAAATACGGAATGGGTATGGTATAACGCTTGTCTTCTTCAACCTGAAAAGACAACTTTCTTAAAAGTCAGCTCGTATTGTGGACTGTGAAAGCAGAAGGAACAATTGAAGCACTCAGTGAGGACGGTCTCGGTGTTCTTGTCGTCAAAAACAGGCAGATACACGTTCCTTTCGTTTACCCCGGTGATGTCGTTAGGGTTAATTCAAAAAAGAGGCGCTTTGGAAGGCTAATTGCAGGGGAGTTTGAGCTTCTCGAGCCCTCACCGCTGAGGCAGACTCCAAGGTGCTCCCACTTCGGGAGGTGCGGTGGCTGTCTCTGGCAGGGGATGAAATACAAGGAACAGCTGAGGCTTAAGTCGGAGCTCTTCGAGCGGATAACTGGGATAAGCGCACTGATTAAGGGCTCGCCCAAAATCTGGGACTTTAGGAACATCAGCAACTTCATCGTGACTACTAAAGGGATTGGTCTCAAAGAGTACGGAAACCCACTCGGCGTGGTTAGCGTTAGGGAGTGCCCTGTCTTCTCCAAAAGGACGTCTGAATATCTCTGTGCGCTCCGGGAGTTTCTGGCTGAGACTGGACTGAAGCCCTGGAACCTGCGGAAAAAGAGCGGCGATGTCCACTACCTCCAGATACGGGAGGGCAAGTTCACGGGAGAGGTCATGGTTAACATCATAGCTCATCGCAGGCCTTCAGAGGAAGTTGCCGAAGCGTTCGGGGATTACTTCTCGTTCGCCGATTCGCTCTACTGGAGCCTCAAGAGTGACGAAAGAGACGACCCACGCGGAGAGTCCGAACTTGTTGGGGGAAAGCCATTTATAAGCGAGAAAATCGGCGACGTGAGTTACCTCATCCACCCGAACAGCTTCTTCCAGACGAACAGCTACGCCCTTGAGCTTCTCCTCAGGGCCGTTGAAGGCTTTGCCGACGGCGAGAAAGTCCTCGACCTTTACTCAGGCGTCGGGACGTTTGGGGTCTGGCTTGCCAGAAGGGGCTTCGATGTTGAGGGGGTCGAGATAAACCCCTTCGCAGTTGAGATGGCCAGGGGAAACGCCGAGCTGAACGGGGTAAGTGCCAAATTCCACGTTGGAAAGGCTGAAGAAACTCCAATAGGAAACTACGACACCGTGATAGTTGATCCACCGCGAAAGGGTCTGAAAACGGTGGCGGAACTTCTCGTAAAGAGCGGCGTTGAAAGGGTAGTTTACGTCTCCTGCAATTCCAAGGCGTTTAAACTCGACTACGAGAACCACCTGAGGAAGGCTTACAGGATAGAGGATGCCGTTCTGATTGATATGTTCCCACATACGCCGCACGTTGAGGCTGTTATATTATTGAGGAGAACCTGAAAGAAAAAGAAGCGGCAGAAGCTCAAACCGCCTTCCAGAACGGGTCTTCCTTGGCCTTTACCTTTGCCGTCATCTTGAGGGCTTTTATGTCTGTTTCCTCAAGCTCGTTCCTGAGCTGCTTGGCGAGTATTATGACGTCGTTCTTGCTCAAATCAACGTAAAGGGTCTCGCCGGGGTGGATGTGTCTGCCGACGATGGCTCCTTCTATCGCTATCGCAACGGCGTCACCTTTCTTCGCTTCCTGAACGAACTCGTTCCTGTTCTTGATCGACTTTATGACACCGACCTTCTCGCCGGTTTCCTTGATCAGGGTAACTCCCGGCCTTATCCTGCCTTCGAGCACCTCAATGCCGACTATAGCCGGCTTGCTCCTCCTGAAGACGTAGCGTTCATCGGGATAGAGCCTTATGACTCCCGGGAAGGTTACGTTCTTGAGGAGCTCGCGCTTCCTCTTCTCTTCCTCCTCCTTCATCCACGCCTCATAGTCCTCGATGAGCTTGTATATGACGTTGCCTACGAAAATCGGCACCCCTTTGGCCTTGGCGACTTCCTCGGCATCTTCGTTCACCTTGACGTTGAAGCCAAGGACGACGCCGTACTTCGGCTCCTCCTCCTTAACGCTCAAAGCTTCCATGACGTCGGTCTTGCTGATGTTCCCAACATCGGCCTTTCTTATCGGGATGTTCTTCTCCTGGAGCTCCTTGCTTAGGGCCTCAAGCGAACCGAGGGTGTCGGCCTTGACTATCACACCGATTTTTCCGGTGTTTATGACGACGCTCTGTATCTGGCTGAGGATTTCCTGCTTTGCTTTTTCTATCTCCTCCTCTGAGCGGGCCGCTATGACAGGAGAACCAGCCAATGCCTCCTCAAGGCCGGGAGCGGCTATCTTAACACCAGCCGCGGCAGTTACTTCGTCAACCTGGTCGAAGCGGAACCTTGGATCTCTAATCTCGTCGAGGGGCTTCGGCTTGAGGAGGGCGCGGATTTTGGTGACTATAGCTTTGTCCTTTCCGCCGACGACGATGGTGTCGTCCTTCCTGAGGGTTCCGTCGTAGATGATGACGTCTATGGTCGTTCCAAGGCCGACCTCCTCGCGGACTTCGAGGATTGTTCCGCGGGCAGGGCCTTCAACCTCTATCTTAAGCTTCTGCTCAAGGTACTTCTGGCTCAAGCCAGCTATGAGCACGAGGAGTTCTGGGATACCAATGCCGTATTTGGCCGAAATCGGAACTATCGCCAGCTCACGGGTGAAATCCCTAACGCGGTCAAATCGGTTCGCCTGAAAGCCCATCTCGTAGAACTTCCCGATGAGATCCCAGAGCTTGGTCTCAAGCTCCTGAACTGCCCTCTGGTCCTGCTTCTTGATGTTTATCAGGAAGGGTTCGTCCTCCCCAATTACCCAGCCCTTTATCCTGTCTATCTTGTTAGCTGCCACTACGAATGGCGTTCTATACCTCCTGAGTATCTCGATGCTCTCTATCGTCTGGGGCTGGAAGCCCTCGTTTATGTCCACCACGAGGACGGCGAGGTCTGCCAAGCTTCCACCTCTGGCGCGCAGGCTTGTAAACGCCTCGTGGCCGGGGGTGTCGATGAAAAGCAATCCGGGGAGCTTTATCTCACCCTTCCAGATTTTGATGAGAGGGCCGGCTAACTGTTTGACGACCTCAATCGGAACTTCAGTTGCTCCTATGTGCTGGGTTATTCCGCCCGCCTCTTTACTTGCAACATTAGTATTTCTTATCCTATCAAGCAAAGTAGTCTTTCCGTGATCCACATGCCCGAGAACCGCTATGATGGGCTGCCTAATCCTTTTGGTCATTTCCATCACCTGAGCATAACTCAGGCGTGGGTTTTTAAATGGTTCGGGAAAGCCCCATAGTAACTCCCAACGGTGGTTGGATGATAGCGCTTGCACTCGGCTTTATTCGTTTACATAGTCGCCGGCGGCTTTTCCGGGCACCCTGATGAAAACCTCTTCGTGAGCACGCCACTCGGCGACTACCAGCCGGGACAACTCGCGGGGGTCCAAACGTTCATCGCGCTCATTCTGGCCCTCATTTACGCTGACTTCCGGGGAAAGAGGGCCCTCACGGTTGACGAGTTTCCGAGCGTTTCGCTCTTGGCATGGCTACAGTTCGCCCTCGGAATTGGACTCGCGTCCAGTGCCAGCCCACTGCTAGCCGTTCCGGGCCTCGCGCTCTACATTGCCTTCCTCTTACTCTCCGAAAGGAACCCATTCGGATGGCTCAGGGCCAATCCGTGCTCGGGAGAGCTCTCCAACTTTGTTGGGACCTTCGGGCTTACGTGCCTAACCGACGAGGAGGGCCTCATGGTTTACCGGATTAGGGACACGGTGATCATCGGGGGAAGGGTTCCCAAGGAGTTCCCGGAATGGAGAAAAGTCGTGAAGTGCGTGGTTGACGTTCCGGAGGCCGGCAAGTTGTTCCGGTGTGCCTTCCAACTCCTTCCGCTTACCCTTGTCCTCCTTTGGGGTTCTGATGGGCCATGAAATCCTTACTGCCCTGGTTCTCACAGTGCTCTCGGTTCTGCTCTACTTCGGCTTACTGTTGATCTCAGTTAAGAGAACGCACTTGGCAATGAGGGCGGACTGCAAGGAAATTATGGAGGAATATTCCAAGTTCCTCAGGGAAAGGAAGAAGGGAAAGTTTGACATCGTGATAGACTGAACCCCTCCCCAACACCACAAAGACAACGCCGGAGCAGAAGCTCGCAGAGAGGATTATCAACATAGTCGAAAGACTTCACAACATAACGGAGAAGCTCCTTCAGGACATCACCCTGCCAGAGAACTCAAGCGTGATGAAGCACTACAACCTCGCCGAAGATTACAGGAGAAAGGCAGAGGCCGCTTACCAGGATGGGGATTATGCGGGGGCGTGACTGAAGGACTCCTCGCCATGCATCAGTACAGATATGTTCTAAAGAAGTTCGGAGAAGCCAGAGAAGGAGTTTTGGTCTCTATGGAGAGGATGCGCGGGTACTTTGGAGGCAGCGCAGAGAACCATTGCAGCCGCCGACAGGGTTAACCTCAACACATCGTAGTGAAAGATATAAAGGAGAAAAACATAGAAAAAGCCAAGGAAGACCTGGAAAAGGCTAGAGAACTCAAGAAACAGCTTGACACCGAGCTCAGAGAACTCAGGAAGGAGCTGGCCTTAGCCCATTCCCACAAGCTCGTGAATGCGTTCCTTGCCAAGGGAGAGAGCTATGAGACTCGTTGAGAAAGTTATTTCAAGGGCAAACGAGACAGGGAGGGACGTTAGCGAACTCCAAGAGAGACTGAACGCCTTCAGGGCCCTATACGAGCAAGTGAAGGGCCTGGCCGACCAAGGAAACTACACGGCGGCCTTAGGCCTCATTGAGGAGAACCGTCAGACTGTAAAAGAGTTCTACAAGGCCCTCAGGTTCATCCACGATAAGTTAAGGAAGAGACTCGGACCCCGAAAGGTGAAAGGCCACACTTTGAGACTGCACTGGGCCTTCTCACCGGGGTTGAGGGGTTCGTGGTAAAGTATTTGGGGGCGTTTTTCTTTTTCTTCAAAAAAATTTCTTCCAAAAACCTTAAATACTCAAAGCCTTTATCTGCTCCGATGCCGATGAGGGGGGAGTGTCTTCTCCACCGCTGGTTGCAGAGCACCTGATTCCCCGAAGGGCTCCCCTATTCTGGAGTATAACTCACGCTCTTTTGGAAAAACCTTGAGGAGGTATGGCCATGGCTGAGCTCAACTTCAAGGCCATTGAGGAGAAGTGGCAGAAGCGCTGGCTTGAGGAAAAAATCTTTGAGCCCGACAGGAAGGCCAAGCCCAAGGAGAAGAAGTTCTACATCACAGTCGCATTCCCCTACCTTTCGGGACACCTCCACGTCGGCCACGCGAGGACTTACACTATTCCCGACGTGATAGCGCGCTTTAAGAGAATGCAGGGCTACAACGTGCTGTTTCCCATGGCCTGGCACATCACCGGCGCGCCGATAGTCGGCATAGCGGAGCGCATAAAGAACCGCGATCCAAAAACGATACGCATCTACCGCGACGTCTACAAGGTTCCCGAGGAGATACTCTGGAAGTTCGAAGACCCCAAGGAAATCGTCAAGTACTTCATGAAGGCCGCGAAGGAGACGTTCATTAGAGCGGGCTTTAGCGTGGACTGGAGCAGAGAGTTCCACACCACCAGCCTGTTTCCGCCCTTCAGCAAGTTCGTGGAGTGGCAGTTCTGGACGCTCAAGGACAAGGGCTTAGTCGTCAAAGGAGCACACAGGGTCAGGTGGGATCCAGTCGTAGGCACTCCGCTAGGAGATCACGACATAATGGAGGGCGAGGACATTCAGATCCTTGAGTACGTCCTCATCAAGTTCATTCTCGAGGAGAACGGCGAGAAAATCTACCTTCCGGCGGCGACGCTGAGGCCCGAGACAGTTTACGGCGTCACAAACATGTGGCTGAATCCGAAAGCAACATACGTCAAGGCAAAGGTAAGGCGCGGAGATAGAGAAGAAACCTGGATCGTCAGCAAAGAGGCCGCCTACAAGCTCTCCTTCCAGGATAGGGAGATTGAAGTCATTGAAGAGTTCAAGGGCGAGAGGCTCATCGGCAAATACGTGAAGAACCCGGTAACCAGCGACGAAGTCATTATCCTGCCCGCGGAGTTCGTTGACCCGGACAACGCGACCGGTGTGGTAATGAGCGTTCCGGCACACGCTCCCTTCGACCACATCGCCCTCGAAGACTTGAAGAAGGAAACCGAGATTCTGCTCAAGTATGACATCGACCCGCGCGTCCTTGAGGGAATTACCTACATCTCCCTAATCAAGCTCGAAGGTTACGGCGAGTTCCCGGCCGTTGAAGAGGTTGAAAGGCTCGGCGTGAAGAGCCAGAAGGATAAGGAGAAGCTCGAAGAGGCCACCAGGAACATCTACAAGGCCGAGTACCACAAGGGAGTATTCAAGATTGAGCCCTACAAAGGCAAGCCCGTCCAAGAGGTCAAAGAGCTCATCGCAAAGGAGCTGATGGAGAAGGGAATAGCGGAGATAATGTACGAGTTCGCGGACAAGCCGGTGATAAGCCGCTTTGGAAATCGGGCCGTCATCAAGATAATCCACGACCAGTGGTTCATCGACTATGGAAATCCCGAGTGGAAGAAGAAGGCTAAAGAAGCGCTGGCGAACATGAGGATCTACCCGGAGAGCAGAAGAGCACAGTTCGAGGCCGTGATAGACTGGCTTGACAAGAAGGCCTGCGCCAGAAAAGTTGGATTGGGAACTCCGCTCCCGTGGGACCCAGAGTGGGTAATCGAGAGCCTGAGCGACTCGACAATTTACATGGCCTACTACACCATAAGCAGGCACATGAACAGGTTGAGGGAAGAGGGCAAACTTGACCCTGAGAAGCTTGACAGGGAGTTCTTTGACTACCTGTTTCTGGAGGACTTCAGCGAGGAGAAGGAGAAAGAGCTTGCCGAGAAAACTGGCATTCCCGCCGAGACAATCCACGACATGAAGGAGGAGTTCGAGTACTGGTACCCTCTCGACTGGCGCTGTTCAGCCAAAGACCTCATTCCGAACCACTTGACGTTCTTCATCTTCAACCACGTGGCGATATTCAGGCGCGAACACTGGCCCAAGGGAATAGCTGTCAACGGCTTCGGAACGCTCGAGGGTCAGAAGATGAGCAAGAG
>Ga0256842_1000299_pt1 | contig 43661 bp, 43 predicted proteins | sample 4559240metaG_FD_185973 | JGI IMG/M metagenome (GOLD analysis project Ga0256842, IMG submission 185973) | Hydrothermal vent microbial communities from Guaymas Basin, Mexico - 4559-240 | ecosystem: Environmental > Aquatic > Marine > Hydrothermal vents | place: Mexico: Guaymas Basin | collected...
TTTCTTCTAAATATTTTATCACTCCGATGTGTGATAGTCCTTTTGCACCACCACTACCAAGAGCTAAACCTACTTTTTTCTTTTTGAAATGCTTTATTAATTCATTTTTCATATTTTTTCTCTCCTATAATATTTCCCTCAATATTTTTTACAGTGTATTCAAAATTATCAAAATTGTTTTTTATCCCTGTAAAACTATGATAATAGACAGGTCTTTCATCATATATATTCGGTAAGTCTCCCGTTTTGAAAATAGAGTGATTACTCTTATCCGAAGCAAAACGAGCAGGCCATCCGATAACTTTTGCTGAATATGTTTTATAAACAACATAGTTTGTTACTTCATACCACGCGATAATATCTGCAAAAACAACATATTCTTCTCCGAATTTTCCTTGACCTTTTTCAATGGCATTGTCTATTGCAACTTGAAAATCTATGTTTGGATTAAATTTCAGAAATGAACCGCAGGAATGTTCACCTTCAACTCTCTCCTCAGCATAAATTAATTCCTTGCCCTGGTCATTGTAACTGTCAGGTACAGAAACAAAATTTTTCTCTGTGCAACCAACAAGAAAAAGAAACGCCAAAATCATAGCGTAAATAATAACTTTGTATATTTTCATAATTCTCCTTTTGATTAATATCTTCATCAATTACGGTAATTGATACAGGTTAGTAATATTGATATTTTCTAAATCATCCCCTTTGTTGACATGGATCGTTCTTGGAATTGTAAATCCAAGTGTATCCGGATCTCCATAGTAACCAACCCTATCTGTATCCAGATCGAAAATAATATTATTGTTGGCATCATCAATTGCTACCACATAGTAATCTCCTGCACTTACTGCAACCATTGTATAATTTCCATTAGAATTCGTTATCATTCCATTTGAAAGCGAAAGACCCTGCGTTATTTCATTCCCAGCTTCTAACAATAGTACATAGGCACCTGAAACAACGTCTCCATCATGGCTTACATTCCCCGAAACAGTTGTAGTAACTGCTGTCACAACATCATCACAACCGGATATTGTTATAACTATTAAAACAGCAAGTAAAAGCAAATTTCTTTTCATCTTAATTTCCTTTTTTTGTATGAACGCTCTGCTCGTTTTTTTATTGCCTTCATATTAATTCTGAGAGGAGATAAGTATAATGAAGATTCCATTTCCGGTTTCTTGTTGATTAAAATTTTGACAACACCTTTAAAGTTATCTCTATCAATATCCTTTGATCGAAAAAGCACAACATGCTTCCCGCCATCAATTTGAATTAGTTTATACCTCCCTGTCACTTTGTTTTTTTTAGTATCAAAAGTCATTAATTCAGGTTTATTTATGATATATTTGGTCGTATATTTAACTGTAGAACCAACACCCATAAATTTGAATTCTACGGCAGATTTAACCATCTCGGCATTACCTTGTCTATCAATAATTTTTGAAACCTTTTGCCCCGGAATAAACTCAGGATAACTTTCAAAGTCAGTTATTACCTGCCATACATTATCCAATGGTGCATTTATTAGAATTGCATAATCTATATGTTTTATCCTTCCATTTTCTTCCTCAAGAAGAACTAATTCACCTTTGTTCAGTAATGCCTTTAAAGTTGATTCATCCAATTTTTGTTCTAAAAGATTAGCATAAGCATTATTTGAAATCAGCATAAATAAAAATATGGATAGTATGATTGTCGATGTTTTTTTTATCATTGTTTTTTACTCCTCTTTACGAATACAAACTTTTCACTTGCAAAAAAACTAAATATTCCCGAAAAACATAATGCCAATATGTTACATATAACGACATAAAAATGAAAAAAATGATTGATTGTAATTAGAAATCCTATTTTCAAAATAAGGGAAATTAATAATGTAAGATTATAATGTAGAAAGCGTTTTAAAAAATCAGATTTTTCATTATGAACTCTATGGTTCCATATCCAGAAATAGCAGATAACATACGTTACAGCAATTCCTAATTCATAGGAGATTGCCGGAGATAAAATATATTTTGTAAAATAGGAACGAAAGAAATATGTAGTAAGTACCCATAACACAGAAGTATCAACAACTGCTCCGGCAACTCCTCTTATTGAAAACTTAATAAAGTTTCGCATCATACTAATTCTCTAATACGAACAATAGTTTTTCTTCATTAAACATTATGGTATTCACTTTTTATCCTCTTTTTTATTGGATTCAAGATATTTTTCTTTCCAGATCGGGTCAAGGAGTTCAGCAAGTTTGTCATCGTATTGGATCATTTTGTTGTAGTAATCCTGGTCATGTAAACATACTTCTGCTGAAGGATATCCTGGCTTTGCTCCTGTTTTTATGAATAAATCATGTGCCTCTTTGTGATGATCTCGGATGAAGCAGGGTCTTATCTCGTTTCCCCGTACATCGGGTTTACGCCTGAGGTTATATGACAATTGCCAATCTCGAACTCCTTTGAACAAATCAGAATATAAAGCATCCGTTAGTGTTTTCCCTTGTTTCTTAAGATCATGGACATTATCCTTCCAGAAGGGAACAAAAACACAAGGATAAATGTTACCTAACCAGTCTATATAGAGATAACCTCCATTGCGACCACCGGCAATACAGCCGGAAGAGTAAGTTCCGCCATTCCAGAAATCAACCATAAATAAACGATCTTTTCTAACTATTTCTTGTTCTCGAGACCATATTTTTGTTCGTAGTTCAGGGGAAACCTGACGATCAACTTCCACACCTCTTCCAATAGGCATATATTGGAAAAGCCATTCATAAATTGCTCCCTGTTCATCGAAGTAGAATTTTATCATTTCTTTCGAGATAAGAAGTTCTACATTATCAGGTGTGGCGGTTACGGAGATGCCAAACGGGACACCTGCATTCCGAAGATTTTCAAAGGCAGTAAGAATTTTTTTATAAGTTCCCTTTCCACGACGTGCATCAGTTTCTTTTTCAAAACCTTCAACGGAAATAGCTGTTGTTATATTCCCGACTTCTGCTAATTTTTGTGCTTTTTCTTTATCAATGAGTGTACCATTTGTATAGATAAGGAAATATTGCTCGGGATGACGCCTTGCCACCTCAATTATATCTATATCTCCGTCTCGCCAGAGAAATGGCTCACCACCGGAAATAACCGTGAACCAGCTTCCCCACTTATCATATTTTTCATTGAGAATTCGTTCTACATCTTCAAAAGAAAGAGAGGGAAGTCCTTTGGAAACACTTGCAGCATAACAATCTTTACAACGAAGATTACAATTACCACCTGGTGAAAGAGTTATGAATGATGGTGGTATTGTACCATATTTTTTTTCAAATTTTAACATCTTTTCTTTTCTTTTGTCGCTCTTGGCCAGAAACTCTCTGAGAAACAATTTGGTCATACAATCGCGTACCGCTGGAGAGCCGTTATCATACGCTTTAAAAGCAGCACGTACAACACTTACTCCTATGTAGAATTTGTCCTCTCGTTGTCGCCGAGGACCAACTTCTATAGGATCTCCTTTATCCACAAAATGTTTGTATGCTACTTTTTCAAGAGTAGGTAACATTACTTTCCACGCTTTTGTGATTGAACTTAGATTTGCAATTTGTTTTGCAATAAATTCACTTGATTTCATTGTGCTTGTTTTCATAATTAACTCCTTATTATTTTAATTTTCCTTATGAATCACAAATGTTTTATAAAACATCTTCTCCTTTTATGCTGTTTTCTATCAAAAAATTTCCATTGTGCTTGCACTTTGCTGTTGGTCTCAAGTTCAGGATTACTTTCCGCCTTCTCGAAATTATGATTGACATAGATTTTAATAAGTTCGCGAAAAAGAAGTGAATTTACACCTTTTCCTTGCAAATCAGGACGAACAGCCACGAGATAGAGATCGACCAAATTGTTCTTTTTCAAAGCCTTCAATATATGTATAAATCCGAAAGGAAAAAGTTTACCTCTCGCCTTTTGAAAAGATTTTGATAAGGATGGAAATGTTATCCCAAAAGCAGCTACTTTGTCATTTTCATCGAGGATAATACTGATAAATTCGGGATTGGCAAAACTTATGTATTGTTCGATATAAGATCGAATCTGATTTTCACTTAGAGGAACAAATCCATATAAATCTTCATAGGATGTGTTCAATACATGGAACATATCTTCTAAATATGGCTTTATTTCTTTTACCTTAGATGCCCGAAGTACTCTCAAGTTATTTCTTTTCTGAGCAATTTTTGCTATTCTTTCAATTTTTTCAGGTACTCTCTTAGGTAATATTATTTCATATTCAACCCAATCAATATCTTTTGAATATCCACATTTTTCAAGATGTTTGGAGTAATATGGATAATTATAGATTGTAGCAATTGTCCCCAATTCCTCGAATCCTTCTATCAACATTCCTTCAGGATCAAGATCGGTAAAACCGAGAGGCCCATGAACTGCTTCCATCCCGTTTTCTTTTGCCCAATTTTCCACTGTATTAATCAAAGCTTTTGAAACATCTTCGTCATCAATAAAATCTATCCAGCCAAAACGAACAAATTTATCCTGCCATTTTTCTATGAATCGATGATTGATAATACCGGCAATTCTACCGACAATCTTTTTATTTTTATAGGCAAGCCATAATTTAACATCACAAAATTCAAAAGCAGGATTCTTTTCTTTTTGAAATAGACTCATCTCGTCTTTCTTTAATTGCGGAATCCAGTAAGTATTTCCTTTATATAGTTTATAAGGGAAATCCACAAATTTTTTTATGTCTTTTTTACTTTTGGCTTCTTTAATTAAAATATTCATTTATTACCACCTTAATATTATTTCTATTCCTTATCATATTTTCGACCACTTTGGTTTTTTATTCGAAATATACAAATAAAAAATCACTTTTTTTCTATCCCTTTGAAAAGTATTTCTAAGAGCTTATTAATGTTTGATTCAATTTCAGGAACAGAATTATTTATCGACCACGGATATTCCAAACCTTTAAGAGCGGAAGCAATTGCAAATGAAGTCAATTCAATATCATTTATTTCAAAGATTCCTTTATCTTCTCCATCTTGTAAAATTTCCCGAATAGTAAATAATTCTTCACGGCTGTTCTTCTCTCTAATTTTTTCAATGAACCCGTAATGCTCCAGATAATCATCTTTAAGTGCACTGTGAATATTAGTAAGATCTTTGAGATATTCCATTTTCTTAAGAATGTAAATCTTCATTTTCTTTTGAGGAACATCCTCATTAAGAATTGCTTCTCTAATTTTTTCTTTCAAAAATTTGTTTTCATTATCAACTACTTCTTTAAAAATATCCTCTTTGCTTTTAAAATAATGATACAACGACGCTTTCCCCATTCTAGCGGCTTTCGCAATTTCATCGACGGTTGTTTTTATTAAACCGTATTTGGAAAATATTTTTTGAGCAACTTTGACAATAATTTTCTTTTTTTCATCAGCTTTCAACTCTACCTCCAATTTTCGAACAATTTAGTTCTATAGTCGATAAATATCAGATACTAAATCTCGTCAATTCTTTTTTTCCCGTTTTGCGAATAATGGCCGAGACAGTTCAAAATCCAACTACGTTCTTATCGCCATTATTGCCGGTATTAGTTTCAACAAAGTAAAGTGAAAACATCGCGATAACGTCCCAAAATTTGGTGTAAAAAAATTGGCAAAAAAGCCATTTGTTAACTCAATGTAAAAAAAATAAAAATAACGGAGTTACAAATGGCTAATAAGAAAGAAAACTTAGAAATTAAGGGAAATTTTGTCAAATATAAAATTAGAAGATTTTATGAAGACAGTATTGGAAAAAGCTTTAAACGAAATTATTTCGCGAGAATTATCTTTAGAAATCAAAGCAGATAATTACGAACGTAGTGTAGAAAGGACAAATTATCGTAACGTTATAGGGTCCCTCAACTAATTACATCTTTGAGTAAATTAGCGATAGAAATCCCGAAAGTTCGCAAAGGTAATTATTATCCAAGTATTTTGGAAAAGTATCAGCATATTGATAGAGCTTTACTTTAGTTGTCCAGAATCTTATATAAATAGAGTTGCAACAAGAAAAATTAAAAAGTTATTTTCTGATTTAGAGATATCGGGATAAACCAAAAGTGCGGTAAGTAGAATAATTAAACCGGTAATGAAAACGGCATCACAGCGGTATAATCAAGAACTTAATTCGGAATATGTTTATGTTTGGTTAGATGGAATACGAATTATGGATAAGAGCATTCGGGACAGTTTTTGAGAAAAGTATGTGGCAACCGGCTTCTTTTGCAATTTCGTTCATAGTTGCTTTTTCAAAACCATATTTTTTAAAAATAATGTAACCGGTTTTTCTAAAAAAAATCTTTTTGTCATCTTTTTTCATTTTTTGACCATCTCCGTCTAAAAGTCAGTTTTATAACAAAATAAAAAGGAGGAAAATCCTCCTTAATATTTTATTTAATTATTGAATACCTGCCATTACATTATCAATCATTTCTTTCGCTTGATCAATATTCATCAAATTGAGAGGGAAAGTAAACAAGTAATAATTATTATGGAAAGTTTTGTAATTATATTCAAAATCTTCTGAAGTACTTAAACCAACAGGTTGATTATTATAAGTGTCAAATTGCTCTTGACTTGGATCATGAGAACCGGTACCTACGTCTTTACATTTTAATCTGTATAAAATTGTAGCGTCTGAAGTAATATTTTCTTCAGAAATGTATGAAATAACTCCAAGACCATTTACTATGTTAATTAAATTGTTATCCGAAGGCATTTCTAAATCAATTTCCGGATTATTAGTATCAACTGGTGTTGCCCCAACAAAGAAAGGATTGGCATCTGAACCAACACCTAATTGTGGTGCCATCATTGTGATTGGAGTATCAAGTTCTGTATTAATTCCAAAATGCTGAAGGAATTCTACACCACCACCGGCTTTAAGACCTTTGTAAGCACTATAAAGATTTGCAGTTGAAATAAAGATAATATTTCCACCGGTTAATCTATATAAATTAAGCACATCATACTCATTCTGGAAACTAATATCATCTTTTTTCAAATCTGAAGCACAATAAACGATTGTTTTGAAACCAATAATATCGGTTGGAGATAATACATCTCTATCAAAGTGAAGAGTATTGTAATAGATATTCGGGTCTGTTTTTAAAGCATTTCTATCAACAGAAACAGGATTATAATCAGAGAAAATGTAGTTATAAATTGAATCAATTACTGTATCCTCTTGATGTCCTGGAAAACCTTCCTTACCATCATCAATGATACAAACACCACTTTTATCACTAAAAGGCGTTGGTTCAATCAAATTAAAAGTAAATGTCTCCGGAGTCTCATCAACAACATTTTGAGTATCAACGGCTCTGATTTCAAAAGTATGGCGACCTAAACTTAATTGAGAAAGTACAGTTGATTGGAAGATATCATCATTAGAACGAACTCTTAACCATTTAGTACCATCGTCATCAGTAATAATATTTTGAGGAACTAAAGGAGGATAATTATAATAGTCCCCATCAAATCTTAAATCAAAATATCTAATGTCGCAGAAATAATTAACACCGGTGCTATCATAAACTGTTCCGTTCTTTTTCATTGCAGGATTATCTCCTACATATTCTCCGTGCCATCCCCATCTTATATAGGTTTTAAAGCTAGGATCCCAAAGTGCTGTATATTCGGCATCTTGGTTACGGAAAAATGGTGTCGAATAATGTAATCTTCCATCAGGACCATTTGTTGTCGGGATAACTTGACCTAAGGCTGAAGGTTGATAATTTGTATAGTGATAGTTACCTAAACAAAAACTGTAGTTTGGATAAAACATTGATACAGGAGCAAAACCGTCTTTAACATAAAAAGCCACCGTATCAGGTTCTGAAATAATTCCAGCTTTATCTACAACTTTAGCAATAACCAATGTTTCGGTTACCGGATCATCATTTTCATCAAATGTATCCGCTACTAAACCGGGAGTTGTATTTTCATTAATCTCTACTTTTGATACATCTTTAAAATCTTTTGTGTCATACCAATCAGATTCTGATCCTGGAATTATATCACCGGAAGCAATATCTCTCTTAGCAAGTTTAAATAGAAAATAGTAGGGATTATCTTCAACAAAAGGAATATCTCCTAATTCAGTGAAAACAAAAATAAGACCTTTACCGGTTTTACTATCATTTACTTCACCTTTAGTTGTAGAAATACTTACTGTATGCTGTTGAGCTTTACAGTTAAAGAGTTTAGTAATAACGACACTTTCTTCGCCTCTATTATCAATACATTTAAGTTGGAATTTGCTCACAACTTGTTGTGGAACACCATCAATGTTAGCAGGGAAATTAATCAAAGCACTAGGAACATCATTCCAGATAGTTTTGGAAGGTGATTCAGCTAAAGGGATATCGTGATTAGAACCTTTACTATAGTGATATACCCAACCATCACCATCGATTACATCATGACCAGGAGTAGCAATAGGGTTATCATTTTCATCAAGAATTCTGTATGCATAGCCTTTTACAACACCATCGGTATCATATGCATTCCAGTAAATTTTTTGTTGAAAAATTAGGGTGTCACCTTCAGCAGCAGCTAAACTATCAGCTCCTTCATAAGATGAAATACTAATTATTGGTTTTTGATTTGGATTTAAAGTTCCGTGTTTTCCACAGGCAGTAAAGAGTGAAATCACTATAACGGCTAAAGAAAGGAATAATACCTTCTTTTTGAATTTTAACATACATTCCTCCATGTTATTATCATTTTTACGTTTTTAATATTTAAAAACAATTAGTCAATAATTTTTATTATAAAATTGACATTTTTATTTACTATTTATTTTAAAAGCTCTAACTACATTCTTTAACAATAATGAAGTTGTTATGGTTCCAATTCCACCCGGAACCGGAGTTATCATTTTAGCAGTATCAAAACAGCCTTGATAATCAACATCTCCAACATATTTTTGAACATTATTTTTTTCAATTAAATTAATACCGACATCTATAATTATACAATCTTTTTTAATCATATTTTCTTTAATAAAATTTGCTCTACCAATAGCAGCTATCAAGATATCAGCTTTTTTTGTATAAGCAGCTAAATCTTTCGTTTTACTGTGACAAATAGTTATAGTCCCGTTGCCGGTTGAATCTTTTCTTAGCAAAAGATTTGCCAAAGGTTTACCAACAATATTACTTCTACCAACAATGACAATATCTTTTCCGGAAGTTTCTATTTTATAGAATTTCAATACTTCCAAAACAGCAGCCGGCGTACATGGAACAAATCCATCTTTACCTAAAACCAATTTTCCTATATTTTGCGGATGAAAACCATCAACGTCTTTGTCCGGAGAAATTATAGAAGTGATTTTATCGTCATTAATATGTTTAGGAAAAGGTTTCTGGAGCATAATCCCCGAAACTGATTTATCATCATTTAATTTAGCAATTAAATTAAGAATTTCTACTTCTTCTACATCAGCAGGAAATTTTAATAATTCAACATCAATTTTATGTTTAGCACCTTTTTTAATAAGATTATTAATATAAAATTTTGAAGCTGAATCTTCACCGATTACTACAATAACAAGTTTTGGATTTTCACCCAATTCTTCGATTTCAACATCTATTTGTTTATAAATCGCTTTTGCTACCTGTTTCCCTTTCAACAAAATTGCACTCATACTTTTTCCCTTATTCTAAAAATCTTTTTAGCTTTTTTAGTTTTATCATCAAATTCAATCACAACGGCATTTATCATCAAACCACCTTTAGAAGGTTCATAACGATTTGGCATACCGGTCATCATTTTTTCAATAATAATTTCTTTTTTGATTCCGATAACCGAATCATGAGAACCGGTCATTCCAACATCAGTAATATAAGCTGTTCCTTTGGGAAGAATTTCTTCATCAGCTGTTTGGATATGTGTATGAGTTCCAACAATTGCGGAAACCTGTCCATCAAAATAGAATCCAAAACTTCTTTTTTCCGCTGTTGCTTCAGCGTGAAAATCAACGAATATATAATCTGATTTATCTTTAACTTCTTTGATTAATTTTTCTAAAGTAACAAAAGGTGAGTTTGCAACATTCATAAAAGATTGACCGCAAAGATTTATAATAGCAACTTTACCTTTTGGGGTAGTTGAAATAAAATAGTCAAAACCAATTGCTTTTTCCGGATAATTTGCAGGTTTAACAATTCTTCTCTCAATTTTTAAATAAGAAAACGATTCTTTTCTATCCCAAAGATGATTGCCACCGGTTAGAACATCAATCTCATCATTAAATAAATCACCGGCGATTTTTTCGGTGATCCCGCGTCCTGAAGCAGCATTTTCACAATTTGCAATACAAAGGTCGATATTATATTTTTCTCTAAGTTCTTTTACTTTGACCTTAGTTACATGCCTTCCGGCCGAAGCAAAAATATCTCCAATAAACAGAATATTCATTATTTAGCTACCGAAGTATTTCTAGTTTCGCGAATAACAGTTACTTTTATTTGACCCGGATATTGAACCTCACGCTCAATTTTTGAAGCGATATCTTGCGATAAATAGGTAGTACTTATATCATCAATTACTGATGGGTCAACAATAACTCTCACTTCGCGACCGGCTTGAATTGCATAAGATTTGTGAACACCTTCAATTGAATTTGAAATTTTTTCAAGTTGTTCTAATCTTTTCATATAACTTTCCAACATTTCACGTCTTGCACCCGGTCTAGCTCCGGAAACAGCATCAGCAGCTTGAACAAGAACAGCATAAGGACTTTCCGGTGGAACCTCTTCATGATGAGCAGCAATTGCATTAACAATGATTTTACTTTCTCCATTTTTACGTGCCAAATTAGCACCGATTGAAGCATGAGAGCCTTCCGATTCATGGTCGAGAGCTTTTCCCAAATCATGAAGGAATCCTGCTCGTTTAGCAATTTGTTGATCCAACCCAAGTTCAGCAGCCATAATTCCGGCAATCCAGGCAGCTTCTTTACTGTGTTGTAAAATATTTTGACCATAGCTTGTTCTGTATTTTAATCTACCGATAATTTTGATTAAGTTTGGTGATATATTATGAATGTTTGTTTCCAAACAAGCTTCTTCACCAATTTTAACTAATTGATCATCCATTTCTTTACGAGTTTTTTCAATTACTTCTTCAATCCTTCCCGGATGAATTCTACCATCCAGCACTAATTTTTCGAGAGCCAATCTGGCAATTTCGCGGCGAACCGGATCGAAACCGGAAAGAACTACAGCTTCCGGAGTGTCATCAATAATTAAATCAATACCGGATGCTTTTTCAAATGCTCTAATATTTCTTCCTTCTCGGCCGATAATTCTACCTTTCATGTCTTCACTTGGAAGTGATACAACCGAAACAGTTGAATCCGATACATAATCTACCGCTAATCTTTGGATTGCGGAAACAATAATTTCAGAAGCTTTTTTATTAGCAAAAAGTTTGGCTTCTTCAACAATATTTTTTACTTCTTTAGCAGAATTGTGGCGGGCTTTTTCTTTTAAAGATTCATTTAATCTTTCCAGAGCTTCATCTCGAGATAATCCGGCAATTTTTTGAAGTTTGATTTCTTGTTCATCAATCAGTTTTTCTATTTTTTTCTTTTGTTCTTCTAATTCGTTGGCTCTATTTCTCAAATTTCTATCTTGATCTTGCAAAGATTGTTCTTTTCTATCAAGCATATCGAGTCGTTTGTCCATATTGGAAACTCGATCATTATATTTTTTTTCCAAAATGTTTAATTCTTTTTGACGGTTGTTGATTTTTTCTTCATATTTGTTTTGAATCTTAAACCATTCTTCTTTGCCTTCAACAATTTGAATTTTCTTTAATTTTTCCGCTTCTTTTTTTGCATCTTCAATAATTTGATACGCTACTTCTTTACTATGAAATATTTCTCGTTTAGCACTCTTTTCTTTGGTTTTTAGCCAATAAAAGATACTGATTGCACTAATCAAAATAAGTCCCAATAAAATATATACTATAATCATTTACACCTCGTTTTATTAAATCCTGTAAGTACCGTTTGTATTAATATTCATGAACCTTGTTTAAGGTGGGTTCTTACCTATCCGATACGATAAGTCCGTTTTCACGGCATTTACAATATCAGCAGGATCAGATCCCTATGAATATGTAGGTTCAAATACAAATAACACATAACAAATACTACAGGAAATAACTAAATATTATTTTCTAAAATAAATCTATCAGTTTTTTCATTCAATTCTTTAAGTTCTTTTTTCAGTAATTCGTTCTCTTTTTTTAAATTAAAGAATTCTTCAGCAATATTCATTCCTGTTAGTGAAAATATAACGTGATTATCAATTGTTTTAACTTGTCTTTCAACAGCTGACAATCTTTTGTTTAGGAAATTTGCATAATTTTCAATATCTTCTTTATTCTCAGCTTTAATTTTATACAATCTCCCGAAAATTTCTACTTCGCAACTAATCATCAATATCTAAACTGGCAAACAGCCCATCTAATTTTAAAGCCGCTTCTTTTGCCTTAGATTCGTAATCTGAGATTTTATTAATAGCGTTATCTTTTTCCGTTCTTAAAGCAGTTAATTCGGTTTTAAGAATGTCATTAGATGATTTAAGGTTTTGAATTTCCTGATCTTTTTGATCAATTGCTTCTAACGCCTCAAGTTGTTTGGTTTCAAGATCATCTTTTTCCATTTTTACTTTATTGTATGCAACTTTAAGATCTTGATAATTTTGAATTATTTTTTGTATTTTAGACTCTAACCCGAAAAAATTATTTTCTTCCATGTTTACCTCATTTCTATTTGGAATTTTTTCTTCAATTCCTTTATTATTTTGTCAAAAAGATTATTTAGGTTTTCATCCGTCAAGTTTTTTGTACCTGTACCAATCGTAAGATTGAATGATAAGCTTCTAAAGCCATCCGAAATACCCTTTCCTTTATACTCATCAAAAAGAATTACATCTCTGATAAGATTCCTATTAATCCCTAACATACAAGAAGTTAATTCACCAACCGAGTAACTATTTGGTACGATAAAAGACAAATCTCGATTAACAAATGGTGCCTTAGGAATTTCTTTAAATTTTATTTTTTTTATTCTGCCAAATTCCATCATTTTGTTAATATTGATTTCAAAAATAAACGCTGATTCTTTAATGGAATATTGTTCTGCAATCTTTGGATCAATTTCTCCAAAAGAACCGATTTTTTGCTTATTTAAAATAATATTAGCATTAACTCCCGGAATATAAATTTCATCTTTAGAAGTTTCTAAAGTCAATTTACCATATTTAGCAATCTCTAAAAGTCCAATTACCAAACCTTTCACATCATAAAAGTTAACTTTTCCGGTTTTATCTTTCCAATAAATATCAGCTTGATCTCCTATTAATAATCCGGTACAAAAATAATCTTCCTCAATACCTTTATCTGATAAATTAAAGCATTTTGCCAATTCAAAAATTTTTACATTTTTTTGATTATGATTAATGTTGTGCTCAGCATTTTTCATCAAATCAGGAATAAGACTCGGTCTCATTATGGAGAATGTTGACCACATCGGATTTTTTATTTTTACAAAATCTTTATCAGCAAAATTTAATTTCAATTTTTCGACATCTTCAGGATTTCCAAAACTCCAATTTATAACTTCATTAAAGCCGTTATTTACCAAATAATCCTTAATATTTCGTTTAAGATAGAACTTCTTTCTATCCATAATTGGCTTATGTTCTTTTTTGGAAGGAATGTTATTATACCCGTAAAGTCTGATAATTTCTTCTATCAAGTCAATTTCACGAGTCAAATCCTTCCTATTATAAGGAGCTAAGAAAGTAAGATCTTTATCAGTTTTTTCAATCAATTCCAAACCTAAAGCTGTCATATATTCTGCAATTTTTTCAGCGGGAATTTTTACCGAGAGAATTTTTTCAACTCTTTCCGTGCGAATTTTAATTTTTGCCTTTTCTTCTTTTACAGGATAATTATCTAAAATATTTTTAAGAAGAGAACCGCCAACATTTTCAAGAAGTAATTGAGCAGCACGATCTGAGGCAATTCTTGTTTGTTCGGAAGACATTCCTCTTTCAAAATTATATCCGGCATCGGTAAATATCTTTAATCTTCGAGAAGTTTTTCTGACAGTAGAATATAGAAAGTTTGCAGATTCAATAACAATATTTTTTGTATTTGAATCAACACATGAATTTTTCCCACCGATAATTCCGGCTAAAGCGATTGGTTTTTCTGCATCGGCAATAACAAGATCATGCTCATCTAAAATATATTCTTTATCATTAAGAGCCAATAATTTCTCACCTTTTTTAGCGTTACGAATAATTATTTCATGTCCGCTAACTTTATCATAATCAAAAGCATGAAGCGGATGGCCTGTTTCCATCAAAACAAAATTAGTAATATCAACAACATTATTAATTGTATTAATTTCTGATGCCATTAATCGTCTTTTTAACCATTCAGGAGATTCTTTCACTTTGATATCGGTGATTATTCTAGCAGTATATCTCAAGCATTTTTCAGGATTTTGATTATCTATTTTTAAAAAAGAATTTGTTTCCTTTTCACTTTCTTTGAAAGATATTCGGGGCAATTTTAGGTTTGTATTTAACAACGCAGACAAATCTCTGGCAACACCGGTCAAACCCAACAAATCAGGGCGATTAGGCGTTATTTCCACTTCATAAACAGTGTCTTTAAAATCATAGTAAGCAGCTAAATCCTTTCCTATCGGAGCATCTTCAGACAATTCCATAATGCCATCGTGATTATCGGAAAGTCCTAACTCTTTTTCTGAACATAGCATTCCAAAAGAAACAACTCCGCGGAGTTTAGCTTTTTTAATAGTAAATTCAGGAAATTTTGTCCCGATGGGGGCGTAAGCAACCAATTTTCCCGCATCACAATTTGGAGCTCCGCAAACTACTTGTTTGATATCAGTACCATCGTCAACTTTACAAATAGATAATTTATCGGCATTGGGATGTTTTTCTCTTTCAATAATTTTTGCAATTTTTATTTGTTCTAATTCTTTACCTAATTTGGTAACTTGTTCAACCTCTATTCCGGCAAATGTTAACTTATCCTGAAGTTGTTCAGGAGTAAAATCAAATTCGATATAATCTTTTAACCATTGATAACTGATATTCATAATTCTCTCGTTCGTTTATAATAAAAAAATAGAAAACAAACTAATGTGTCTTCTATTTAAATTGTTTTAAAAATCTTAAATCATTCTCGAATAATAACCTTATATCGGGAATATTATATTTTAGCATTGTAATTCTGTCGATTCCAAGTCCAAAGGCAAATCCGGTGTATTTTTCACTGTCAATTCCTAAATTATCTAAAACATTAGGGTCAACCATTCCGGCACCACCCATCTCAAGCCAGCCACTATGTTTGCAAACATTACAGCCTTTCCCGCCACAATTTACGCAAGCAATATCAATTTCGGCCGATGGTTCGGTAAATGGAAAAAAATGTGGTCTGAATCTGGATCTAATTTTAGAACCAAACATTTTTACAACAAAACCGTTTAGTGTGTCTCTCAAGTCTGCAAAAGTAACGCCTTCACCAACAACCAAAGCTTCTACTTGGTGAAAAGCCGGAGAATGTGAAGCATCCGGTTTATCATTTCTATAACATCTTCCGGGAGATATTATTTTAATTGGAGGTTCAAAATTTTCCATCACTCTGATTTGAACAGTGGAAGTTTGAGTTCTTAGCAATCTATCGTTTCCAATATAAAAAGTATCGGCTAAATTTCTGGAAGGATGATCTTTGGGAGTATTTAAAGCATCAAAGTTATGAAATTCATCTTCAATATCAAAACCTTCCGCAACTTCAAATCCCATACTGATAAAAATATCTTCAATTTCTCTCCAGATTTGAGTTAAAGGATGTAAATTACCTCTTAAAGGAGGACGACCCGGCATTGAAAAATCAACTTTATTAGACGCAATTTTTTTCTCATATTCAAGATTTTTTAATTTTTCTTCAATTTCATTAAATTTGTCTAAAATTTTATTTTTTGCGTTATTGATTGTTTGTCCAAAAATCGGTCTTTCTTCTTTTGGAAGCGAACCAAGTTTTTTCATAAAACCCATTAATTCACTTTTTTTCCCCACAAAACGGGATTTGAGGTTCATCAAATCATGATGATCCTCAAATGTATTTAAAGCGGTAATTGCTTCTTCAACAATTTCATCCAAACGTTTTTTCACTTTTAAGCATCCTGTGAATTTTTAACAACATCACATAATTTTGCAAAATCTTCAGGTTCATTCATTGCTAAAAAAGCTAAAGTTCTTCTATCCATAATAATACCGGCTTTATTTAAACCATCGATAAGTGTGCTGTATTTCAAATCATTAAGTCTTGCAGCGGCATTAATTCTAACAATCCACAATTGACGAAAAGATCTTTTTTTAGCTTTTCTATCTCTATAAGCGTATGACCAACCTTTTTCTACAGCTTGTCTCGCAGTTTTATATAATTTACTTTTGCCGCCAAAATAGCCTTTAGCTGCTTTTAACCATTTTTTCTTTCTTTTTTTAGCTGCTACATTATTGACTGAACGTGGCATAATATATCTCCTTATTTATTAACTTTTTTTAAGATAAAATCATTCTTTTAATTCTTGGAACATCCACTGAATGTGCTATTGTTGTGTGTCTAAGATTACGTTTACGTTTTGCTGTTTTCTTTGTGAAAATGTGACCGGCATAAGCATGGTTCATAATAATCTTACCTTTAGATGTTGTTCTAAATCGTTTAGCAGCACCTCTTCTTGTTTTCATTTTTGGCATAAATACCTCCTAACTATATTCATACAATCTTTATTTTTTCGAATTTTCTTCTTCCGACTGAGCTTTCTTTTTTTCAAGTATTTTATCAATATCTTTTTTAGGGGCAAGAATTGTTGTTACAGTATTTTTTTCCGCCACAACTTTGCTATCTACATCAGTAATATCTTTTAGCTTTTCAACAACTCTTTCAAGCAACTCATAACCAAGTTCTTTATGAGCTAATTGACGGCCTCTAAATCTGACAGTGAATTTAACTTTGTCGTGTTGTTTTAAAAATTTAACAGCATTATTCACTTTAAAAGTAAAGTCATGAATATCGGTATTAGGACCGAATTTAACTTCTTTAATTTGAACGTTATGTTGTTTCTTTTTTGATTCACGGCTTCTTCTTTCTTTTTGATAATAGAATTTACCAAAATCGAGAATTTTACAAACAGGTGGAACTGCGGACGGAGAAATTTCAACCAGATCAAGGTTTTCTCTTGAAGCAAGATACAGGGCTTCTTTAGTACTCACTATCCCAATTTGTTCACCATCAGAACCTATTAATCTTACCTTTGGAACATTAATTTGTTCATTAATTCTTTCTTTAGGAATGACAGCCTTCGTTTTGGCCTTTCCTCTTCTTATACGTATTATAAACACCTCCAGTTTATAAAAAAAACGGATGCATTATTTGAAATAATACATCCGCGTTTAAAACACAACGGGTCAATATACCCATTACGTTATATCTATAATTTAGACCCGGTTATAATTTTATAACTCAAGGTAGAAGCGGATGCTTCGTTTTGTTAAATAAACTTTTTTTCAAAATCTTTTAGGCTTTTATTTCAGTCAAGCATTTTATTGAATTTTCTGGCATCCCTCCGAATTTTTCAAAATAGTAGAGACGCTCAATTTGGTCGTCTCTACTTTCAAAAAAGATTTTAACAGGTTGAGGAATTAAATAAACAATCCGGCAGATTGCTCTACTCTCGCAATCTGCTTTTGTCTTTTTGTAATTTATAATATAGGATGCTCATATAAATGCACTCTTTCCCTCGACTTTTATGCATTTTTTCAGTCCGGATGTTCTCAAACGGTAATTTTTTATAGCTTTTCAAAAATATCAGCGTTATACTTCAAATAATTCAATCGGATAAAAGAATTATATCTTTATTTCTTTACTAAAATTTGCAAAAAAGAAATTTTGAATCATGAATAAAAAAAAATTAATAATATTTGATTTTGATGGAACGATAGCTGATACTCTATGTCTTGGTTATGAAATTTATCAAGATTTAGCAGAAAATTATCATTTTAGACAAATTGATAGATCTGAAATAAATAATCTTCGAGATTTAAGTACTTATGAAATATTAAGAAAGATGAAAATTTCATTGATTAAAGTCCCGTTTCTAGCAGTTCAATTTCAAAGAGAACTCAATAAACGAATAGAAGAATTACATCCAATAAATGGTATGATTGAAATTCTGAAGCAAATTGATATTTCAAAAGTAAAATTGGGAATTATTACATCAAATTCAAAAGAAAATGTAGAAAAATTTTTGCAAAATTATGATATTAAAAATCTATTTTCGTTTATTCATTCGGAAAAAAATATTTTTGGAAAAACTCATATTTTAAAAAAAACTTTTCGAGAACAAAATTATCTACCAAGCAATGTTTTCTATGTTGGAGATGAAACTCGTGATATTGATTCTTCAAAAAAAGCTCATATCCCGGTAATTGCGGTTGGATGGGGATTTAACTCTAAAAGTGCTTTGCTAAAACATAATCCTGATTATTTTACAGCTTCACCTGAAGAACTACTATCTCAAATAAATTCCTTGATATAAATAATTATGAAAAAAGATGAAGTTCCGGAAGTCAATATTTATTCAGATGGTGGAGCGAATCCAAATCCAGGTAAAGGAGGTTTTGGTGTAATCCTCACTTATAAAAAATTTAGAAAAGAACTTAACGAAGGATATCAACTAACAACAAATAATCGAATGGAATTAATGGGCGTAATTTTTGGATTAAAAAGCTTAAAGAAAAAATCAATGGTTAACGTCTATACAGATTCAAGGTATGTTGTTGATGGAATAAATAAAGGTTGGGTTGCAAAATGGAAGTTAAAAAATTGGTATCGAACTAAAGATCAAAAAGCAAAGAATCGCGATCTATGGTCAAAACTACTAAATCTTATTTCAAAGCATCAAGAAGTTAAATTTCATTGGATAAAAGGACATGTCGGTCATATCGAAAACGAAAGATGTGACAAACTTGCGACTCTGGCACTAAATGGAGAAATCTTACAGAAAGATAACGGTTATTTAAATGATGAACAATTAAGTTTAAATTTTGAGACCGAAATTAATTAAACAAAAATCACAAAAAAATATAAGGTTGAAGGCAATATGTTTAAAAAATGTGGTACCTCAACAGGTTGATATTCATTGAGTTAGTTTAGTAAATATATTAACCTACAAGGTAGCAGAAATATGAAGAAAAAAGAAACAAATAATTGTTAAGTAAAAAGATATGAAATTAGCAGAATTGAATTAACTACAGAAAATATAGATAGTTTTAAGAAATAAAAATATGTAAAACTTAAGTCAATAATATTTAAATGATTTCCAAAACGGTGAATGAAAAAATTGGGTTACAAATTGAAAATAGGTGTCATTTTATATGGTACCCCCGAGCCGATTCGAACGGCTGACCTTTTCCTTAGGAGGGAACTGCTCTATCCATCTGAGCTACGGGGGCAATTGATTCCTAAAAAATATTCGTAATTTTTATGTCAAGTTTTGCAAAATTTCAGAATCTTGCTTCTGCCAAAATTCCTAAATCTTAATTGAATGTCTTTTATTGTTCAATTAAAAAAAAAGACGCTCGAAAGCGTCTTAAATTTATTTACCGATTATTTTTCACCAAATCAGCGTATAAAGGAAATTTAGAACAAAGTTCTTTAACTTTAACTTTAATTTCGGCTAATTTTTCATCATTATTAAAATTGTCTTTCACTTCTTTGATAAATCCGGCAATAATCTTCATCTCATTTTCTTTCATTCCGCGAGTTGTAACAGCCGGTGTCCCGATTCTAATTCCGGAAGCGACAAAAGGTTTTCTCGTATCAAAAGGAACTGTGTTTTTATTTGCGGTAATACCTGCTTTATCTAAAGCACCTTCCATTTTTTTACCTGAAGGTCCGCCTTCTGATTCAGGTCCCAAATCAATTAACATCAGATGATTATCAGTACCGTCAGAAACTAATTTGAAGCCGTTTTCTTTTAAAGCATTGGCAAGAGCAGCAGCATTATTTACTACTTGTTGTTGATATTCTTTGAAACTATCATCAAGAGCTTCTTTAAAACAAATTGCTTTAGCTGCAATTATATGCATCAACGGTCCGCCTTGGATTCCCGGAAAAACTTCGCGATCAACATCTTTAGCATATTTTTCTTTACAAAGAATCATTCCACCGCGAGGTCCGCGTAAAGTTTTGTGAGTTGTAGTAGTTACAATATCAGCGTAAGGAATCGGATTCGGGTGTAATCCGGCAGCAACCAATCCGGCAATATGAGCCATATCAACCATAAAAATTGCGTCAACTTCATCAGCAATTTCTCTGAATTTTTTAAAATCGATTGTTCTTGGATAAGCGGAAGCACCGGTTAAAATTAATTTAGGTTTATGTTCTAAAGCTAACTCTCTGATTTGATCATAATCAAACATTTCCGTTTCTTTTGAAACTTGATAATGCACGATATTAAATAATTCTCCCGAAAAGCTCAAGGGATGTCCGTGAGTCAAGTGTCCGCCGTGAGATAATTCTAATGATAAGATTGTATCGCCGGGTTTAATTACACTGAAAAAAGCAGCCATATTTGCTTGAGAACCTGAATGCGGTTGAACGTTAACATGTTCCGCACCAAATATTTTTTTAGCTCTTTCAATAGCCAATTCTTCAACTTTATCAACATATTCGCAACCGCCGTAATATCTTCCATAAAGTTTGTAGTTGATTTTACCTGTTTTTTTACTCCAGCGATAAGGATATCCTTCCGCATATTTATTTGTTAAAACAGATCCGGCAGCTTCCATAACTGCACGTGAAACCATATTTTCCGAAGCAATCAGTTCAAGATTATTAGACTGACGCATTAATTCATTTTGCATTGAAGCATAAACTTCAGGATCAGCTTGTTTGATAAATTTCATCTTTACCTCATTTAATTTTTATTTTCATAATTACTTATTTTATCGATTCTTCTTTGATGTCTTCCACCCTCAAATTTTGTATTGAAAAAAATGTCAATAATATCTTTTGCCAAATACTTTGAAACAAATCTGCCCGGCATAACTAAAACATTCGCATCATTATGCATTCTGCTTAATTTTGAAAAATCGGTGCAATGACAAAGAGCGGCACGGATATTTTTTACTTTATTTGCGACAATACTCATTCCTATTCCGCTTCCGCAAATAATAATACCTTTATCACATTCTCCGCTGGAAACCGCTTCTGCAGCTTTGAAACCCGTATCGGGATAATCCATCGAGTCTGTAGAATCAGTACCGAAATCAACAACTTCATAATCGGTTAAAAAAGGTTTTATCGCTTCTTTTAAATCATATCCGGCGTGATCTGAAGCAAGAGCAATCTTGATATTTTTTTTAGGAAGTAAAGACCCGGCAAAATCAACAACGGATTTGAGAATTTTTTCTGCATCAGGTAATTTAATATTTCCTAACATTGCAAGTCTTTCTTCAACTTTTTCAGAAGCATTTTTGCTCATATTTTTAAAAAATTTATCGCGAACGCTATCATCTACAAAGTGCATCAAAACAACAATTTCTTCCAGAGTTTTACTTTTTAGAATCTTTTGAATCTTTTCATCACTCATTTTTTTTAGTATTTCTAAATTAAACATTTAATCCTCCGCCATTAAACATGATAAGGCAATACAATATAATTTTGATTTTTCACTTTCACTTCTAGACATTACGACAACCGGTTTAATTGTTCCTTGAATCAATCCTGCTAACTCTCCACCACCAAAAAGCATCAAACCTTTATAAAAAGTATTACAAGCCTCCAAAGTCGGGAAAACCAAAACATCCGCTTCACCGTTAATTGGAGTTTGTACACCTTTAATTTTGACAGCTTCTTTATCACAAGCCAGAAAAATATCTAACGGTCCATCAATAACACAATTTTTAATTTGACCTCGTTGGTTCATTTTGCAAATAATTGCATCATTAACAGTATTTTGAATAGCCGGATTAACTTTTTCCGTACAACTTACAAGAGCTACTTTTGGATTTTCAACACCAAATTTATGAGCCATATTTACCGCATATTTTGTCATCGCAATTTTTTGTTTTAAATCAGGAAAAGGAATAACGGCAGTATCTGTAATGAAAAGTAATTTGTCATATTTAGGAATATCCAAAGCACAAACATAACTCATTACCGCTTTCGGAGGCAAAAGTCCTTTTTCTTTATTTAGAACGGCTTTGAGGAATTTATCTGTCCCGATTAATCCTTTCATCAAAACATCGGCATCTCCGTTCCTTACCATTTCAACAGACAATGCAGCAGCTTTAACGTCATTTTTTTCATCGATTATTTCGAATTTTTGGTAATCTACTCCCAATTTTTTACATTCTTTGATAATAATTTCTTTATCGCCAATCATTATCGCTTGAGCAAATCCCAGATCCACAGCTTTTGAAATTGCTCCTATCGTGTTTGGATCTTGAGCAAAAGTCACCGCTATTTTTTTAGGACTTTTCCCTTCTAATGATTTGATTAATTGATCCAATTTTTTAATCGGTTGCATAAAATCTCCTAACCTAACAAAGTTGCTAAAGCTATTGAATATAATTTTGTTTCTTCACTATCACCTCGAGAAGAAAGTATTGCCGGCACTTTTGCACCTGCAACGATAGCAGCCAAAGGTGAATTTGCTAATTTTGTCATAGATTTATAAAAAACGTTTCCGGCCTCAATATTTGGAAAAAGCAAACAATCGGCATTTCCGGGAACTTCCCCTTTCAATCCTTTAATTTCAGCTGATTCTTTATCAATCGCAACATCTAAAGCTAAAGGTCCGTCAATAATAGCATTTTTAATTTGTCCGCGATCTCCCATTTTAGAAAGAATTGAAGCATCAACGCAAGCCGGCATTTTGGGATTAGCTTTTTCAGTGGCAGCAATAACAGCTAATTTCGGTTTTTCAACTCCGAGCTTAATTGTGGCATTAATCAAATAATTTGCAATTGCAATTTTTTGTTTTAAATCGGGATAAGGAATAATTGCCACATCTCCAACTACCAGAAGTCGATCCATATTAGGATTTTCCACAACGGTAATGTGAGATAAAATTGAACCTTTAGGTACAAGCCCCACTTCTTTATTTAATAAAACTCTCATATAATTATCAGTGGAAATAATGCCTTTCATAATGGCATTTCCTTTCCCTTCATTAATTAATTGAACAGCTTTCAAACCGCTTTTTATTTCTTCCGGTTCATTAACAATAGTGAATTTGTTAGGATCAATATTCATTTCGTTACAAACTTTTTTAATCTTTTTTTCATCTCCGACCAAAGTAACATCTACGATACCGAGATCAATAGCTTTTGATGTAGAACCTATAGAATGAGAATCTTGTCCATAAACGACAACAAGACGTTTTTTAGGTTTATTTTTAAGCATTTCAACTATTTGTTCCAGTTTAGTAATTAGCATTTTTCCTCCAAATTTTTTATTTCAAAATCTTTCTCATCATTTTCAGTGTCAAGGATTTCATTCTCGATAAATAAAACGTCAAAAAAACATTGACTCAAAAAATAAAGAACACAGAATTAGTTCGTTTATAATTTATAAATTTATATTAACTTAAATTTATGTTTATTATTTTTTAACCCTTAACAAAGTATGAAGGAGAAATTCATGGCTTCCGGAAAACAAATTATGTTTATTTTGATCTTAATCATTACTCTAAGTTTTTCAGTTTCTATTTTCGCTCAATCTGTGAAAAACATCAAATTTATGACAGAAAACTATCCACCTTTTAACTTTAAAGAAAATGGTAATCTGCAAGGTATTTCCGTGGATTTACTTACAGCAGCGATGAAAAAAATCGATCCAACTTTCAATCATAGTAAAATAGAATTACTTCCCTGGGCAAGAGGATACAAAATCGTTCAAAATGAAAAAAACACCTGCTTATTTGCTATGACAAGAACCGAAGCTCGAGAAAATTTATTTAAATGGGCAGGACCTTTGGCACCGGCATTAATTGTTCTCACAGCTAAAAAAAGCAATCACATCAAAATAAATTCAATTGATGATTTAAAAAAATATAACATCGGAACCGTCATTGAAGATGTTGGTGAACAATTATTAAATGAAAAAGGAATTTCTAACGATAAATTAGATAGAATTGGTGGAACAAACGCAATCAATATTTCAATCAAAAAATTAGACAAAGGAAGAATTGATTTATTCTCTTATGATTCAAATGTTTTAAAATGGAAAATTAAACAAAACGGTCTGAATCCAAATGATTATGAAACGGTTTATGTTCTCAAAAAAGGAAAATTATCTTTCGCTTTCAATAAAAACACTCCTGACAAAGTTGTTAATCAAATACAAAAGGCAATAGATGAAGTAAAAAAAGACGGAACTTATCAAAAGATATTGGATAAATATTTAAAATAGTTATTTTCAAGAGACGCTGAAATATGCGTCTCTTTTTTTTTCAAGATTTTTCAAACTTACCAATTTTTATCGAAATCAATCATTCCAAAAAACATTAAGAATTCTATTCTTCATCTTTTTAAATTTATTCGTCATAAAGTTATTGACAACAAATCTGTCGTAAATATCTTAACAACATAATTTAAAAATAAAGAGGAATTATGGAATTTGAACAAAAATTGGTTAATCTTGGAATGAATGTAAATGAAGCAAAAATCTATATTTATCTAATAAACAATAAGAATGCAACCGCAACAGAAATTGCCAAAAATGCTAAAATTTCGCGTACATTAGCTTATCAAATCCTAGATATCTTAATCCAAAAAAATTTCGTTACGGAAATCAGGGGAAATGTCCGAAAATATTCACCGGTCCCACCGGAAGAAGTAATGAATAGACTGGAAGAAGATCTCATTAATCAAAAAAAAATATTAGATGAAATCCGTCCGGAGTTGGTTAATTTATTCAATCAAAATGATTCTAATAAATCACCGTCAGACTTTATCCAAGTGCTTTATACCAAATCAAGTATTATATCTAAAATTGAATCGTTAGAGGCAAATTCCAAAAAAGAAGTTCTCGCCTTTAACAAACCACCTTATGTAATGAACATAAACAAATCCGACACCTATAAAATTTCAAACGATTTTCGCTCTTCACAAAAAAAAGCGGTTGAACGAGGAATTAAATTCAGATCCATTTATGAAATTGAAGAAGGTGATTTTACAACTTTTCAAAATAAAATAAGAATCTTCGAATCACAGGGAGAAGAAGTAAGAATTATCGAAAATTTACCTATGAAAATGTTTGTATTCGATTCAAAAACAGTTGCTCTGGCTCTGCGTAATAAAGCGGAAATTGGCGTCAACTTTGTAACCTTAATTATCGATCACGCAGATTTTGCAAAAGCAATGGAAGACATCTTTAATATTTTCTGGAAATTATCAAAAAAGAACAAATAAGGAGTTATTATGAAACGATTACTACTAACAACATTAGCAACTTTTATCCTAATATTCAGCCTCTTCGGACAATGGACAAATGATCCTTCAACAAATACCGCAATATCTACTTTACCGGGTGAAGATGCAATTCCAAAAGTTGCCTCTCTGCCAAATGGCGATACCTACGTCAGTTTTTATGCAAATGAAAACGGCAATTACAATATTCGCCTTCAAAAACTTAACAAAGATGGAGTTCCTTTTTGGGATAATAATGGAATTCTAATCAGTGATAATCCTTCTATGAGTTGGTTAACAGATTGGGATATGACTGTTTCTCAAGACAGTTGTGCCATCCTTGTGTTCCAAGATATTCGAACCGGAAACAATGATATTTTCGCTTATAAAATTTCACCAAACGGCGATTTTGTATGGGGAAATGATGGATTGCAATTAACCGATGATGTAGCTTTTGACGCTTCTCCAAAAGTTGAAGTAACAAATTCTAATAATACAATTATAGCTTGGTCTTCCGAGAATGTAACAAAGATAGCAAAAGTTTCTCCTGAGGGTGATTTACTATTTGGCGGGAATGAAATAATTTTATCTGAAAATGATATTTCCATTTCTTGGCCTCAAATTTTGCCTGTTGGTGATGATGATTTTATCTTAAAATATTATAGAGATTCGGGGCAATCTTGGTCTCCAATTCGTAAACTTTATGCCCAAAGATATGATTCGGATGGAAATACTGTTTGGGAAAACCCGACTCAAATTAATGAAGCTGCCGGAATATCAGCCTGGACGCAAATTTTAGGAATGTGCTCCGACGGAAATCAAGGATTTTTTATTACTTGGCATGATGACCGAGATATGAATAATATTTCTCAGGTATATCTTCAACATGTTCTTAATGACGGATCTCTCGGATATGCTCAAGATGGAATAGAAGTTTCAACTCGACCGGGTCGCCAAAGATACATTTCTGCAATTTCTTTTAATCAAGAAAACCGGAAAGTTAGCGTTTTTTGGAGAGAAACAAATATTGACCAAAATATCGACGGAATTTATGCTCAACAATTCGACTTGGAAGGTAATCCGCAATGGGACGCAAATGATGTTCAAATATGTCCTTTCGGTGGTAATATGTTTTATCTCATTGGCGTTCAACAAAGTCAAAATAATATATTTGTTTTTTATGAAGAAAATTTCCCTTCCTCAGCAATCAACAATATGCTAAAAGCTAAAGCAATAAATCAAGACGGAGAATTTGTTTGGTCACCTGAAGAAAGCACAATATGCTCAGTTGAAAGCGAGAAAATCCATCCGAGTATTGGTAATTTAACTCAAAATCAATGGGTTCTTGCTTGGGAAGACAGACGAAATGAATCAACTGATATTTATGCTCAAAATATAAATATTTCCGGAGAACTTGGAAATACCGTTTCACCGTCCGGAATATCAGGTCAAATTACTTTGAATGAAGGAACTGCAAATATTCAGGAAGCAAACCTCGTTATCGCCGGAACAACTTATCATCCCGATGAAACGGGAAACTATTCTGTTGAACTTGATCCGGGAACTTACACGGTAACTTGTTCTTTAGAAGGATATGAAGATTTTACTCAAGAAAATGTTGTTGTTACTGCCGAAGAATTTACCACTTTGAATATTGAGATGCAAATAATTGTTCCAAATAACGATCCTTCGGTAAATACAATTACTTCTTTGATTGGAAATTATCCAAATCCTTTCAATCCTAAAACACAGATTAGCTTCAACTTACGAACATCAGGATTAGTCAGTATTAAGATTTATGATATTAAAGGACAGAGAGTAAATACTTTGATTAATGATGTCCTTTCAGCCGGAAATCACGCAATTGTTTGGACCGGTTTAGACAGCAATAATCGAAAAGTTTCAAGCGGAATTTATTTTTATAGAATGAAATCCGGCAATTATACTTCCACAAAAAAGATGATTCTTCTTAAATAAAAATAGATCGACAATTTCAATATTAATGTAGAGACAAGGTACAACTTGTCTCTACAACACAAAACAGATATTCAATTATTAAAAATAAAATTTTATCCGAGCGAAAATATTCTTTTCAAATTGATTAAATTCAAAAAGAGACAGAAAAAAACATCCCCTTTCGGAGATGTTTGAAATAGTATAAATTGTTTTTTAGAATAATCCTTCCAGATTCCCTTTTTCATCAATATCAATTGTTTCGGCGGAAGGATGTTTTGGTAATCCCGGCATTCTCAAAATATCACCGGTGATAGGAATTAAGAAACCTGCTCCGGAAGAAATTAAGATTCTGCGAACTGTTACCAAAAAGTTTTCCGGACGACCCAAAAGTTTAGGATTATCTGAAAGTGATTTCTGGGTTTTGGCAATACAGATTGGTAGTTTTGTATAACCGTGTTTTTTAATTAATCTCAAATCTTTTTTAGCGTCAGAAGTAAAATCAATTTTTTCTGCACCGTAAATCTCTTTTGCAATAGTCGCAATTTTATCTTCAACAGGAGAATCCCATTTGTATAATTGTTTCATACTGCAAACACCGTCTTCGATAAGTTTGGTTACTTTTTCAGCTAATTCTGTTCCGCCGATACCACCTTTTTCCCAAAATTCTACGATTGAAGCATCAAATCCGTTTTTTATCGCAAAATCTTTTACGATCTGCAATTCTTCATCAGTATCTGTATAGAATTTATTGATTGCCACCACTGATCTCATTCCGAATTTTCTGATATTTTCCAGATGTTTTCCCAAATTTACCAAACCTTTTTTCAAAGCTTCAACATTTGGTTTTGTTAAGTCTTTTTTCTTAACTCCGCCGTGATGTTTAAGAGCTCTAACCGTTGCAACCAAAATTACAGCTGATGGACAAAATTCTCCGTAAGGACATACGATATCAAAGAATTTCTCAGCTCCTAAATCAAAACCGAACCCGGCTTCAGTAACAACATAATCAGCCAATTTTAAAGCTGTTTTGGTAGCAATAATACTATTTGTTCCTTGAGCGATATTCGCAAAAGGTCCCCCATGAACAAAGGCAGCAGTATTCTCGGTAGTTTGAACTAAATTTGGTTTCAACGCATCTTTAAGAAGAGCGGTGATTGCTCCTTCAAAACCCATATCTTTGACTTTAACCGGTTCATTTTTATATGTATATCCAATTGTAATGTTTCCAATTTTTTCTTTCAATTCTTTAATATTATTGGATAAACACAAGATTGCCATTATTTCTGAAGCGGGAGTTATATCAAAGCCGTCTTCTCGTGGAACACCTTGAGTTTTACCACCCAAACCGATAACTATATCTCTTAAAGCTCTGTCGTTTACATCCATAACTCGTTTCCAAGTAATAGTTGTCGGATTTATATTTAAGGGATTTCCGTTGTAGATAGAGTTGTCGATTAAAGCTGCAAGATTGTTGTTTGCTGATGTTACGGCATGCATATCTCCGGTAAAGTGCAAGTTAATATCTTCCATCGGTAATACTTGAGAATAACCTCCGCCGGCAGCACCGCCTTTAATTCCGAATATCGGACCTAATGAAGGTTCTCGAATTGCCGCAATTGCTTTTTTCCCGATTTTATTCATAGCTTGAGTTAAACCAATCGTTACGGTTGTTTTTCCTTCGCCTGCCGGTGTAGGTGTAATTGCCGAAACCAAGATAAGTTTTCCGGTTTTGTTTGATTTTAATTTTTCGATTGTTTCAAATTTGATTTTAGCTTTGTAATTACCGTATAATTCCAAATCATTTTCATTTAAACCAAGGTCTTTTGCAATCTCAGTGATTTCCTTTAATTCCGTACTTTGAGCAATTTCAATATCACTTTTCATAAATTCTCCTTATTTACCGTCTTTTTTCAGTTAGTTTTCATTATTAAACATTGTTTCGACATTAATTTTATTTCACGAGAAATATCTTTTTCTACCTTATTTTTATCATACAAATTTCTTTTTTTTACGAAATCAATACATAATAAGATAAAAACAATATCTGAATAAAAAAGAAAAATCTTTGTTTTTGGCAAGAATAATTTAGTTATATAAAGCATTTTCTGTAAATTCAAGCTGACTTCCATTTTTTGGAAAGACAAATATTCAAAAAAAAGACAGCGAAAAGAAGATCAACTAAGTTTTGAAAAATAAAGCTTATAAATGTTAAACATATTCAGCAAAATATTTGACCAAATAGTAAATGTAATAATTTTTAGATTAACTTGAGAAGGAGTGTTTTATGAAAAAGAAAATGAGAAAAAATCGCAATTTATGTTTCCTCCAAATATGGGACATTATGGGATTCAAATTTTTTCAAAAGGGAAATTTCTTAAATTTAGTTTTGATTCTCAGGATTCTTTGATTTGGCTATTTTATTACGGAATATCATAAAAAAGAAAATTGTTGGGAATGATTTTTTCACACTAAATACTATTCCAAATAATGAAAAAACATACAGAAAAGATAATCCTAAAAACAAATTCTGCGTCGGTTATTTTTACTTTTCAAAAAATAACGAAGGATTTATTCCAAATCAAGGTATATTAAAGTAATGAAAAATAATAATGAAGTTTTTTTTGAAAGTATCGTTATCAAAACACAGAAGAAAATGTTTAATTACATTCTCCGTCAAACCTCTAATCGCGAGGATACGGAAGATATTCTTCAAAGCGTTTATACTTCCGTTTATAAAAGAATAGATAAACTTGATAAGGAAAGAATAGAATCATATTTATATCGTTCAGCTCACAATGCAATTGTAAATTATTACAAAAAAAAGAAAAACAACCACGTTAGTTTTGATGACAAATATGAAATAAATTTCGCTCAACCAATTCCTATTAAAGAAAATAATAATAAAGTTTTGGAATATTTAGACGAATTGTCTCTTGATTATAAACACGTAATCGAGCTTAAATATTTTCAAAAAAAATCTTACAAAGAAATTTCTTCTATAATTGGAAAAAGTACAAAAGCCGTAGAATCATTATTAATTAGAGCTAAAAATAAATTAAGAAAAAAAATCGAAGGAAATAAGAAATGAGATTGTATAAAATAATAAAAAAAGGATGTTTAAAATGAAATGCGAAAAAGTAAAAGACAGACTACAAGCTTTTATAGACAAAGAAACTTCTCCGGAAGTTACTGAAGAAATTCGTACTCATTTATTAGACTGTATCTCTTGTCAAAACGAATTGAGAAATCTTCAGAAAGTTGATGAATTTATTCTTTCTTATCAAGAAGAAGATGTGCCAAAAGCATTAACTGAAAAACTCCTCAATATTCCTTATTCTGACAAAAAGATAAGTCACTTTTCTCCTTTTAAGAAATTATCTGTCGCTGCTTCTATATTAATCGCTTTTATTTTAGGTGCTTGGGTAAGTTCTCAAACTCTTCAAAATAGAAATAGTACAGATTCCCTCTTATCTTCAGATAATAATCTTTACTCTTATTTTGAAGGAGGTTATTAAAATGAAACGTGAAAATAAAAATATAATCTTAATTATCTCAATGGCTTTCAATATCGCCTTTATCGGAATGTTTATTTATCACGCATTTTTCATGCCTGAATTTCCGGAACATCCACCGAAACATAATCTCAAAGCAATGAGAAATTTAGTAAGAAGAATGCCGAAAGATAAGAAATTCCACGATAGAATGAAACAACTTTTGAAAGAAAGAAGAGATAAAAGAGAAGAATTTATGGAAATGATCTCTAAAAAAAATATAGATGATAAAGTCCTAAACGACAAACTAAACCAAGTCATATATCTTGAGAATAAAATCAGCAAACTTACCGGTAAATATATGATTAAGTATAGATGTCAAATGGGACCCGAAGAATTTAGAGATAGAAAAAGAAATCACAAACCAAGGAGACGAAATGAAAAAGATTAGTTTAATGCTCATCGTAGCATTCTCAGTAACAGCCATATTTGCACAAGGAATGTTCCAAAAAGGAAATCAAAGAAAATTCGGTAGAGAAAATTCTAAAAGAATGTACCAAAATCAAATGATGGGAAAAGAAATGTTCGATCAATTGAATTTGACCGAAACTCAACAAAAAAATATCGAAAATATCAGAGATGAATATCAAAAGAAACTTATTGATATCGAAGCCAAATTAGGTAAATTACAGATTGATAAAGAAAATGCTCTGAGAGATGCCGATTTTAACCAAGCTGAAAAAATTACGGACAAAATATCTGATCAAAGAGCTATAATTGCAAAAGATAGAATTAAAATTAAAGAACAAATTTTCAATATTTTGAATAAAGATCAACAAACAAAATTTCTAAATTTTAGAAAAGAACACCGTCCAATGATGAGAGAACACCGTGGTAGAAGAGAAGGAATATAAAGTAATCATATGAGAATATACCAACCGAATATGGACGATTAAAAAAATCTACGCAAAAAACTAGGGAAGTGAAAGCTTCCCTTTTTTATTTTCAAACTATTTTTTTAGAGAATAAATAAACCTCTCCCCCACCCTCCGAAATTATCCCCTAAATTACAAAAAGCCAAAAGCGGATTGCAAAAGTAGAACAATCCGCCGGATTGTTTATTTAATTTCTCAACCGGTTAAATTCTTTTTTGATAGTAGAGACGCCCAAATTGGGCGTCTCTACTATCAAAAAAATTTAGGAGGGATAGCAAGACTTATCTAGAAAATGACATTAAATTCATCTTAACAGTAATTGCTTATATTCGGAAATCTTGAAAGTTTGGAGAGAGAAAAAAATGACGAAAGGTTATAATACTTAAAAATGTGTGATTTTTCAATACTCCCCAAAATATTTATTTTACTTAATATTATTAATCTACTTCTTGATTTTTTTAATGTTTGTTTGCGTATTACTAAATATTATTAATTTTTATATTGACTTTTAAGAGGCTCTAACTTTTTGTCGATTTTAAGGAGTTATTATGAAAAAGAAATTGAAACTTTGCCCGGTATGTGGAATGGAATTGGTTATTACTAAATATAACTGTCCAAATTGTAACACATCAATTGAAGGTCATTTCCAAATTGATGATTTTGCAAATCTAACGGAAGAACAATTAAATTTCATTAAAGTATTTATTTGTTGCCAAGGAAACATCAAAGAAGTTGAAAAAGAATTAAATATTTCTTATCCAACCGTAAAAAACAAATTACAAACAATCAAAACAAAAATATGTCCAAATTCAATGACCGAATATGAGATAATTTTAAACGATTTAGAAGATTTGGAAAAGGGAAATATTGATGCAGAAGATTTATTAGTAAAACTACAAAACAGGAGGAAGTAATGCAAGAACAGACAAAAGGAATCATCCTTATTGAAACCAAACCGAACCTAAAATTTAAACTCACTGCGGAATCAATCCCAATTAAAATTAAAGGAACAGATGAAAATTCGGTCCAAATGAGTTTTCAAAATCACAACAATGAAAACACATCTTTTGAGAAAATCAAGGGAAATGTGAATTATTCTTATAATGAAGAAAACAACGCCTTAACTTTAGAAATTGAAGACCAAGATTCTATGATGGAAGGAATTTCACTTAATTTGAAAATCCCGAAACAAACCGAAATGAAAATTAAGACAGAAAATTCTCCAATTCAATTAAAATACTTAGAAGGATTTCAACAAATAAAATGTGAAAATAGTCCAATTACCGCCAAAGAAATTAACGGTCAAATCATAGTTTCAACTGAGAATGGACCAATAAATTTAAGAAAATGTACCGGTAATTTTGACATTAATTCAGAGAACGCTCCCATAAATATTGAAGAATCAACCGGAGAGAATTTCAAAATCGAAACAGAGAATGGTCCAATAAATTTACGAAAATGCACAGGTAATTTTTTCATAAAATCAGAGAACGGTCCCATAAAACTTGAAGAATCAATTGGGGATAATTATAAAATTGAAACAGAAAACGGAGGAGTTAAATCAAAAACAAATTCCTTCCTCAGCGGAAATATCAAATGCGAAAATGGTAAGATCTTATTTGATACATCTAAAACCAAAGAAGGAAATTTCTCATTAGAATCCAGCAATGGAAATACAGTCATAATTGTCAACAAAGATAAAAAAATCAATTTAGACGCCCAAACTAATTATGGTGCTTTAAATATTGATTTAGATGGAAAGATTACGAAAAATTCTACCAATGATAAAAAAAATATCAAGGTAGAGCAAGAAAATGCTAAAATCAATATCTCAGCAAAAAGCGAATATGGTGCAATCTCAACAAATGAAGATGAAAATTTCTCTTTTTCATTTGATTCAAACAATTTTAAAAGCTATATAAATGGATATATGAAAATGGTGCATAATTTAATTGGTAATGAACATCTAAAAGATTTCGTGAACGTATTCTCCGCAAAAGAAAATAAGGCTAAAGATAAAACAAAAGAAAAAGTCAGCAAAATAGTCATCAAAGTAAAAGATGAAATCGAAAAGAATCTCCCCAATAAAAAGATAATTATTGATGGGAAAGACATTTCTCAAGCTATTAAAGATAAATTAGAGAAAGTTACAGAAAAGTTGCAAAAAGAGGAGAAACAACCTGAAAAAGTCGAAGAACCTTCATCAGGAGAAAATTTCAGTGAGGCAAGAATGAAAATATTGCAGATGCTGGATGAAAAGAAAATTACGGTAGAACAGGCAGTCAAATTATTAGATGCTTTAAAATAAAAATGGAAAGGTAGAGTTAAAAAACTCTACCTTAATTTAATATCTAATTGTTTCGTTCGCCGGCTTTTGTAATTGCATAACGCGTTAAAAGCGGACCAACAATCTCAGTAATAATAGTTGTAAAAAGAAGGACATTTATCACAATCTCTGCCAATTCATTTCCTTGCGGACCGTATTGACCACCGCCAAACATTTTACCAACTAAAATCGCAAGAGCCACTGCCACACCAACTTGGGGAATTAATCCCATTCCGGTATATTTTCTAACAACGGTTGGTGCTTTTCCTAAGATAGCTCCGAGAGTTGCACCTCCCAATTTTCCGGCCGCACGTAATAAAGTATAAACCAAACCCATTACTCCGACAACAGGCAGTAATTTTATGTCTAATCTCGCTCCGGCAAGGATAAAGAAAAATGCATAAAGCAGAGGTCCGATAGAAGTGGTAATTGTTGATAAAGCCCGATTATCAAAAATAGGATTCAAATTAACCAAAGCCGAACCAAAAGCCATAATCGACAATAATTCCGAGAAATGGAATTGCTTGCTCAAACCGATAATTAATAAAATTGCAGTTGCAACTCTTATCAAAACTTGATCAGGACTTCTTAATTTTCTAAAGAAAAGATTAACCAAATAGGCAATAACAATACCGATTGTAACGGCAATAATTATTTCAACAACCGGATGTATCAAAATTTTAGCAACGGAAAGAGTTCCGCCTTTGATAAGTACTTTTGCTACTGAAACGGAAAACGAAAATATTATCAGAGATATGGCATCATCAATTCCAACCACGGCAAGAATTGTCGAGGTTAACGGACCTTTTGCTTTATATTGATTTAGAACAACAACCGTAGCTGCCGGAGCTGTAGCAGAAGCAACCGCACCCAAAACCAAAGCCTGATATAATTTATCCGGATACATAAAATACATTCCGATACTCACTAATAAAAAGGCTCCAAATGCTTCAAAAAAAACAATGAAAAATATTGATTTACCTAGTTTTTGAAACACTGATTTTTTTAATTCCGAACCGATTGTAAATGCAATCGCACCGAGAGCCAAATCGTTCAGTATATCTACATCATTAATAAATTGTTGGCTAAACAGACCAACCATGGATTTTCCGAAGATCACACCCAATAAAACATATCCGACAACAATTGGCAAATTCAACTTATTTGTAATTCTGTAAGCAAAAATTGCCAAAACAAGGGCAAGGCTTAGAATTAAAATATTATTCATAATTCGACCTTAATTTTCTGAATGCCAATCAGTATTCTCATCCACAACCATAACAGCCGGGATTACAACTAAACGTCCCACTCCTTCTTCTCTAAAATCAATATCGGCATCATCAAAAACTTCAGACAAGGCATCAATCCTATCCATAGAATCGATCGTAGTTGTTACAATTTTACAATATCTTGATGATGTGCTGTCATGAGGAATTAACCCCGTGAAAAGAGGGATATGTTGATTCAAAACATTATCGGAATTTATGCCGTCAACAATGGTTCCATTGTCAATTCCGACCGTCGTTAAAGCTAACATAATATCATCTAAATATTCTTCTTTAAAAACTTGTATGATTACATAATACATTTTTATCTCCTCTATTTTTTGTTAATTATTCTGTTCGCCTGCTTTAATAATGGCATATCTGGTTAATAACGGACCTACTATTTCGGTAATTATTGTTGTAAATAAAAGAATATTCAGAACAATTTTCGAAAGCATTTTCCCTGCTTCGCCATAATCTCCCATTCCGAATATTTTATTAACAACAATGGCCAATCCTACTGCAACACCTAATTGTGGTAATAAACCTAATCCTACATATTTTCTAACTTTTAGCGGTGCTTTCCCTAAAGTTGCTCCGATGCTTCCACCTGCATATTTCCCTAGACCACGGGCTAAAGTATAGAATAATCCCATTAAGCCGATCGTTTTGAATAGAGATAAATCTAAATTAGCTCCGGCTAAAATAAAAAACAGGGCGTAGAAAATAGGTTCGAAATGTTTTACTATTCCCGTTGATCGATTTGTTAAAATTGGATTTATATTAACCAATGTTGCGGCATAAGCCATAATTGAAAGCAATTCTGAAACATCAAGAAGATTACTTAAACCGAGCAAAATTGCTATAACAGCTGCTACCCGGATGCTTAATTTTTCAGGATTCCTTATTTTTTTGAAAAAGATATTGCTCAGGAATGCAAAAGAAATACCTAATGCCAAAGCAATAGAAATTTCAATGACAGGATGAACAATTACTTTGATAATTGATAAATGTGCTCCACTCATCAGAGATTTAGCAAAGGTGGCAGCAAAAGCGAATATTATCAGCGACATTGCATCGTCAATTCCAACCACAGCCAAGATAGTTGAAGTCAGAGGTCCTTTAGCTTTATATTGTTGAATCACTGCAATTGTTGCTGCCGGAGCTGTTGCTGAAGCCATTGCTCCGAGAATAATTGCTTGATACAATTTATCAGGATTAAGGAAATACATTGTCAATGTTACAAAAACAAAAGCTAAGCTCGCTTCAAAAAATACAATGAAAAATATTGATTTCCCCAATTTCACAAAGAGAGATTTCTTTAACTCTGCTCCAATTGTAAATGCCATTAATCCCAAAGCGAAATCGTTTATAATTGCGGTATTATTGATAAAGTCAGCACTAAAAACTCCAATCACTGATTTTCCGAAAAGTACACCGAAAACCACATAACCTACAACAACCGGCAATTTTAATTTTTCGGCAACTAGTTCTCCAAGAATAGCAACAGCTAAAACTATTCCGATCATTAAAACAGTGTTCATATCAATTTAAAAACCTCATAAACATCATCAATATTGTTAGCACTAAGTAATTTTTCTCTTTTCTTTTTACTCTTCAAAATCAATGCTACTTTTGCCAGTACTCGAAGATATTCTTTTTGTTGGCTTTCGTTTGCCGCAATCATAACAATAAAAGAAACAGGTTTTCCATCTAAAGCATCATATTCTATGCTATCTTTAGCAATTCCGATAGAAATTACAATATCTTTGATATATTTACTTCTTGCGTGAGGTATGGCGATTCCCAGTCCGATACCGGTACTCATAATTGACTCTCTTTCCCAGATATCTTTTATAAACTTATCTTTGTTTTCAACGTTATCTGATTTAGAAATCATTTCAGCCAATTTGTTAATAATTTCTTTTTTTTCACTACCTTTTTCAAAGATCTTAATTCGATCTTTTGAAATAAATTCAGATACTTTAATCATAATTCCTCCATTATGTTTAATTTTATACCGTAATTTTACTTTCAATTTCCATGTCAATTTAAAAGGTTAAATTTATTTGTACAGAGTTTTTTTAGAAGTGCAAAATTATGCTTGAACAATTTTTCCTCTGACAGACGATAGTTAAAAATTCACTTTTTAATATTTCCATTCATCCGGAAAAAGTTTTTTATATCTGTAAGTTGAAAATCTTTGGTCGATAAGCAAAATTTTACCTTTATCGGTTTCGCTTCGAATAACTCTGCCCATCGCTTGAAAAACCCGACTAATTCCGGGAATTTGATAGGCATATTCAAATCCACGCTTATTTTTTTCATCATAGTAATTTCTTATTAGATTTCTTTCTTTTGAAATTTGAGGAAGCCCCACACCGACAATAATTGCACCACTAAGTTTTTCACCAATCAAATCAATACCTTCTCCAAAAATACCTCCCATAACTACAAAACCGGCAACATTTCTTTTCTCTTCAAATTGATTTAGAAAATCCTCTTTTTCTTTTTCGGCCATTCCTGAAGATTGGATTAATATTTCCGTTTCTAAATTCTCCGCATCAATTCTTTCATAAATTTCATTCATAAATTTATAGGAAGGAAAAAATACGAAAAAATTACCGGGATTTTTAGACACGAAATTAGCGATCAATTTAGCAATATCGTCATAAAAGAAATCTCGTTGGCGATAAGTTGTAGAAATTTTAGAATTTAAGTGAATTTCCAAATTTTTGCGAGGGAAAGGTGAATGCAAAACTAATGCTGAGGTTGAAAAATCGCCCGTCAAAATTTGCTGGAAATATTCCATTGGCAAAAGCGTTGCGGAAAAAAATATTTTTGATTTAGCTCTGGCAAAAGCAGTTGCAAGCATTATTGATGGGTCCAGACAGAACAATTTTGTATTAAGGTTATTTCGAGGAAGAAGTTCATTATAGGTTATATATCCGGAATTATATTCTAAAGCTATTTTAAAATAATTTTTTAAGAGAAAATATGTATCAAGTAATTCTTTTCGATAATTTGTTTGAATGTTTTTGCTCAACCATTTTTCCGACTTATTTAAGAAATTTTTTATTTCGGAAGTTAATTTTTCATCAGGAAGGTCTTCAGTATAAAACTTATCTTGAGTTTTGGCAGTCTTTCTTTTTTCAATCAGAATCTTATTTATTTTTTCTAATGATGAAGATATTTTAGGCAAATTTTTCATAAGATTCTTTTTCAATTTCAAAATATCTTGTTTTTCAAAACTTGCGGAAAACATTTCTCTCGCCCGATCAGGCAAATTATGAGCTTCATCAATCAAAAAAATGTAATTTTCAGAAGTATTTTCAAAGAATCTTTTAAGATGAACCCGCGGATCAAAAGCGTAGTTGTAATCACAAATAATGCAATCGCTCCACAAAGCTAAATCCAGAGAAAATTCGAAAGGACAGATCTGATGTTTTTTCGCATATTCTTCAATCAACTCTCTGCTAAAACGTTGGTGGTGAAATATATCAGCAATCGCTGTATTTATTTTATTATAATATTTGCGAGCATAAACACATTCTTCAGGATCACAATTTACTTCATCTTGAAAACAAATCTTCTCTTTTGCAGTCAGCATTATGCTTTTAAAAATCAATCCGTTATTTCTCAAAATTTCCAATGTGTTGTCAGCAACCAAACGACCAACGGTTTTTGCGGTAAGATAAAATATTCGTTGCCCGAAATCCTTTTCTAAAGCTTTTAAAGCAGGAAAAAGGACGCCAATAGTTTTTCCGATCCCGGTTGGAGCTTGAACAAATAAATCCGATTCTTCCCGAATTGCACGAAAAACATACTTTGATAAATCACGCTGACCTTTTCTAAATCCGCCGAAGGGAAATTTCAAATTACGAATTGTCTCATCTCGAACAAGAAGATAATTATTGATTTTTTCAGCCCAGACACCATAATTTTTAACCAAGCCATTAATAAAACCTTCCAACTCAATTAATGAAAAAGTGTTATGTATTTCCAATATTTTTTGGGAATCAATTTGATAATAAGTCAATTGGGTTGAAATTTCAGTTAAATTTCTTTCTTTTGCAACAATATAAGCATAACATTTTAATTGCGAAAGATGCAAAATATCCGGAGATTCCTCTAAAATATCCAAATCTTTTGCAGTTGTTTTTATTTCTTCAATCACAGGTTTAGATTCATCATCATCAAAAATTCCGTCAATTCTCCCTTGAACCAAAATTTGAAAATTATTAAAAAGAAACGGGTGTTTTACTGTAACTTCCGGTTTGTAAAATCCATTGCGTGATTTTTGAATTTTTTGATGAATCTTAGTCCCAATAATTGCTCTTGAAGATGAGGAAAAGATTCCGCCCCTTAAATCACCTTTTTTCAGACTATATTCAACAAGATTTTTTACCGAAATGGAGATTATTTTTTTCATAAAAAAGAAAGAGACGCTGTTAAAAGCGTCTCTAAATTAATTGGTGATTTTTAATTGAAAACATCAATGATATTATCAAAGATATTTTTATTTTCTTCTATTTTTTCATTAGAACCAACTACTGCGATTTCTGCATTTTCTGAGATTTTTTTAATCATTTCAGAATGTTTTTTAAGTTGTTCAAATGTTGTATTTAAGACCTCGCTTTTTTCTTTTTTACGAAATTCTTCAGTAAGTTTTCTCATAAAATTATTAGCAGCGATATTTGCTTTTTGAGAAGGAGAAAGAGGTTGTTCAAGCGAACTGATCGTTCCAATAATATATTTTCTTAATTCTCTTTCATCCAAATCAATGCTTTCCACAAATTCCGGAATTTTATCATAAACATTAAGTGTTTCCATCAAATTTGGATCTCTATACGAAAGGTAGCCGATATTTCCATTTCTGGCAATTGAAGAAAATCCACCGTAAGCTCCACCTCTAACCCGAACATTTCCAAAAAGATAATCTCGACTTAGAATAGAATTTAAGACTAACAAGCTTCCATCAAAATCATATCCGAGTTTTTTGTAATTATAGCCTTTTGCTACATATTGTACTTTTGTAGGGACAATCAAAGCTTCCGATTTATGATTTATGAGAAACGATTTTTTCACAATTTCATATTTTTTATTTGGAAGAGCTTCGACTAAATTTTCAATAGCTTTTTCTTGTTTTTCCAATTCTTTTTCATCTGCGGAAAAGCTAACATAAAGATGATTTTTATTAATTAATTTTGCAGAAATGCGGTTAAGATTTTCCAAAATAAGAGAATATTTTTCCGAGAAATTTTTTAACAAATCCGATACAAAATTGTAATAAGGGATTCCATCAAGATATTCATCAAAAGCTGATATTTCAGAAAAATGTGATTTCAAACGTGTGAAAGCAACACTGTGTCCACTTGAAATGTAATGACCTTCCATATTAGTTTTAGCTCTATTTAAAATCTCGAAAATTCGTTGTTGGTCATCAAAATTAGTTTCAAGAAGGATTTCTTTTATTAAATCTAACATTAGCGGTAATTTTTCATAAACAGCTTTACTGCTTACTTTTAATTTTGGATAGTATTCTTCAGTTTGTCCGAAAATATCCATGGAGGGAGTTGAAAAATAAATTCCGCCGGTATTGATGTTAATTTTGCGAGAGAGTTTTTCAAAAGAAGTTTTATTTGTCCCAATGTTGGAATAAATGTCAGCCAAAAGATTATAGTAATGAATTTCTTCTTTATCAAGATGAGAAACATCAAAAAACATTTTGAAATAACCGATATTATTTGTAAATTGCGGATGAGTCAAATAAGTGTAATTATCTTTCTCGTTCACAGACAAAGGCAATTTTTCAACATCCATATCGATATCTTCAAGTTGAAGTAAGGGAATAGTTTCCAATTCTTCTTTAGTGTTTGGAGTTGTTTGGAATTCTTTCATATGTTTATAATCTTCAACTAATTCTTCAATTTCTTTATCGGAAAGAGATGCTTTATAATCTTGAAGTTTTTTATGAAGTTCTGAATTTATTTTTTCAGAAAGACCTTCTTCAGGAATCAGATTTACATTCGAGCAATGAGTATTATTGATGAAATATTTTTTGATTAGATTTTCAAAATAACCTTTTTTATAGTTATTCTTGATCGCATTAAGGGGTTTTTCATAAGCAAAATAATTTTTTGGGTCAGCATCATAAATCCAAGCATTTTGAGCTTTATAAACATAATACAAACCTTTTGGAAAAGAACCGTAATCTGCTTCTCGAAGTTCAAATTCTTTTTGATTTAAAGCGGCTTCGATGAGATCTTCATCTATATTTTCAGATAATTTTTCCAAAACATCATTTGTAATTTTTTCAAATTCTTTATATTTATCAAGATTGGTATTTTTCACAACGATACTTAAATATGGTTGAAACAAACTTCCGTAATACATACTGTAAACGTCTTGTCCCAAATTAGCTTCCAAAAGAGCTTTTTTAAGGGGAGCTGCCGGATTTCCCATCAAAATATCATCTAAAATTTCCATAGCCAAATTTGTCTCTGCATCGGTTGCAAAACCGGTAACATAATTTAAAGAAAGATAAGATTTATTGTTTACATCAGAATTTTTAGGAAGAGCGTATTTTTTTTCTAAGTGAAGCATTTCTTCAAAAGGTTTTTGCTCTTTAATCTGACTGTTTATCTCTATTTGGTCGAAATCAGAAAGATAATTTTCATCAACAAATTTTAAGTGCTTTTCAATATCTCCGTTGCCATAAATAAAGATTCTGGAATTCATCGGATGGTAATACATTTTGTGGAAGTTCAAGAATTTTTCATTGGTAATTGTCGGGATAAAAGCAGGATCTCCACCTGATTCATTTGAATAAGCATTTTCCGGATACAAAGATTTTTTGATTGCTGACATCAAAACTTGGTCAGGATTAGAGAAAGCTCCTTTCATTTCATTGTAAACAATACCGGTAATATTCAAATCATCATCTTTTGTCGGGAGGTCATAACGCCAACCTTCTTGCTTGAGAATTTCCGGATTATCATAAATTTTAGGATATAAAACTGCATCCAAATAGACATTCATCAAGTTAATAAAATCTTTATCATTTTGACTTGCAACCGGATACATTGTTCGATCTGCACTCGTAAAAGCATTTAAAAAAGTATTCATCGATCCTTTCAACAATTCATTAAACGGATCTTTCAAGGGAAAATTTTTTGAACCGCAAAGTACGGAATGCTCCAAAACGTGAGGAAGACCACTGTCATCGATTGGAGGGGTTCTAAAAGTAATGGAAAAAACTTTATTCTTATCATTATTGGAAAGATAAATAAGCTCCGCACCACTTTTATTATGTTTAAATCGATAATATTCACTATCAATTTCATTGATTTTTGATTTTTCAATCAGAGTATAATTTTTAAAATCCATTTTGACTCCTATTTTTTTTCTAAATATTAATTATTAAATTTCTCGTAAAGTAAAATTATTTCTGTCTAATATTTGAACAACTTATTTCTAAATTCGTTACTTAAAATATAGCGAAATCAAGATATTTTTTGGATTATCACATAAAAAAACGCATAGTTGCGTACTTTATTTTTTCGCTAATAATGGAGTGGTAATTGTCGCACTTGGTTTTTTTGGAAGCGGATCTGTGCGTTACGGGTATTCTTTCAGAAATCAGTTTTTGTCAACGGTATTCTATTTTTTTGCTACTATCCCCCCGAAATTTCCCAAATAACATAAGCTAACTTACTTATACTAAAGAAAATATATTGTAAAAAAGCCAAGAAAAAGTTTGTTAAAGATATGGTTTCAGGAATATTGAAATCCCAAAGCAGTATAGTTAGAAGAATTGCGCAAAGTCATTCAGAATCAATTTCTTTGGAAAAAGTGTGTGAGCGATTTCGCCGACATTTATCAAAGCCAAATATATCCAAACAACTTTCGGAAAATTTGTTAATCGACAACTGTCGCAAGATAAAAAAAGATGACTTGATAATTTTCGACACAAGTGATATTCGTAAAAATTATGCCGAGAAAATGGAAAATCTATCAAGGATATATGATGCAGACAAAAAAGAAACAGGTTTAGGTTACAATATTTTAGATGCTGTTTCCGTTG
>Ga0256842_1000300_pt1 | contig 43612 bp, 59 predicted proteins | sample 4559240metaG_FD_185973 | JGI IMG/M metagenome (GOLD analysis project Ga0256842, IMG submission 185973) | Hydrothermal vent microbial communities from Guaymas Basin, Mexico - 4559-240 | ecosystem: Environmental > Aquatic > Marine > Hydrothermal vents | place: Mexico: Guaymas Basin | collected...
TGCCAGAAACGAATCTTTTGCTATTGACTGGGATGTTGACTGGAGTGGAAATATTCTTGAAGGTAGTTTAATAGGGGATTTTAAACTTTGGAGACAATACTCTTTCAATGTTAGAGTTCAAGATGAGCGGAATAATCCTATATCAAATGCACAAGTTATTCTAAAAGATAATAATGGAAATATTGTTTATTCTGAAACAACAGATGAATTAGGAAGGACACCAGTTCAAGTTCTTAACTGGGGATATTACACTCTTGATGATAATAACAACTGCGTTGAGTATCCATCAACTCCTCATACTCTTGTTGTCACAAAGCAAGGGTATCAAAAGTATGAGGCAAAGATTGAATTGACCAAGAAACTGATTGATTTTCCAGTAGTTCTTAAGAAAGAAAGTATCAACATCGACCAAGAGGTGTTGTTATGAGGTATGCTAAATCGGAATCAACATACATTTTAGGCACATTCAATACAGGCGATACGGTAACGATTGATGTGTATAGGTTGTCGGATAATGCAAAGGTTGTAGATGGGGCGTCTTGCTCTGAAGTGGCAGGGACGGGAGTGTTTAAGTATTCTTTCAGTCAGACAGTTTCACAGAAGGAAGAGTATCTATGGATAATGAGCAATGGAGAGTATAGCAAGTATGGCAAGATAGTTTTGGGAGGGTGGATGGATACAGTTAATGAGAACATCGACGTTCCTGTATCTTCCCGTGCAAGCCAAGAATCGTTGACCAAGCACGATAAGAAGATGGTATCGCTAAAGTTCGTATAGCGGAGGAGGCAATGACGGAGATTATCGCAACTGTTTTAAGGCTGGTTGATAGGGTTATGGATTTCTTTAACACAGGCAACACGCTATTAAGGCTCAAAAGGAAGGAGCGAATACTCCGTGAAAGGATTAAAGAGGCTTACCAAGATGGGGATGAGGATAGGCTTACTGCTTTGTATTATAGCCTTAAGCGGGTGCGGGCACAGATACGTGACATTGAAGAACTCAAGTAGGCTGATTATCGCACCCGCAGGGAGCATTATTGTCCGCCCTGATGGGAGCAGGGAGGCGGTTAACTTCGATGGGGTTGTGGTTAGTGTGGATGAGTTAATTGAGTGATCCCCCTTACTCCTCTGGGGTAAGGTTCGCCCGTGTGGGCTGATTAAGATTCCCCCTACTCCATTATGGAGTAGGCCCCTCCGCCTCGTAAGGCGGAGGTTTTTAGTGATATAATAGAATTGCAACTACCAAAGGTAGTTGTCTGCAGAGGCAAGCGTTGAGCCAATACTAATCAACGCTGAACCCCGCCTAATTGGCGGGGCTTTCTTCTTCCTTTGCGTGCTTCCATCCGTGAATGAATGCAGTGATGTAGATGTAACGCAAGACTTCTCTTGAAAATGTATCTTCCCCCATCGCAGAAAGCAGACCTTCAAGCCATTGCCAATGTTGCTCTGCGAGGATACGGGGATTATCTTTCATTACCACCCCCAAATATCATCAAATGCCTTCTTAATGTCAAGAAGAACAATAACAATACCGCATATTAGTCCGATTATTATTCCAATAATGATTCCAATAAAAAGCATATTTCCTCTCCTTTTATTCCTTACTTGTCCAATGCCAATACTTATCTGTAAAACTTAATTGTCCTGTTTTCCTTAAGAGATTAAAAAATCTTTCCTTTTCTCGTAAGTTTCTTGGCAACCAATAAAACCCCCCAGTTGCTTCTATTTCTTTTACTCCATCTTCCTCTATTTTTGGTTCATACTCTACAAAAAAGTTATTCTCTTCAAATGAATTAAAGTTCCAGAAAAATGAATACAATATTTCCAAGCAATACTTCAAAGACCACTTACCAAAAAATCTACCTTCTAACAAACAATCAATAACAAAAGGAATGTATTTTTCGTAGACATTGATTCCTACAATGGCTTTTACTGCAAATACAGGAAAAGGTAGATATCCAAAAAAATCTGGATGTTTTTCTTCTTTCATTTCTCTTTCTAAAATGAAAACATCTAAATTTCCAGGTGGACTAAATTCTTTAATTGCATAGTAAAAAACTTCTATATTAGAAGCAGGGACAAAATAGCAAGAAAAAGTATCATTTTCATTATAATATACTTCATTCTTCCATATTCTAATTTCTTCTGTCATTTTCCATAACTGCTTAAGTTTATCTTCTGTAAAGAAATTTTTTGTAACCATAATAACCTCTTTTTGCCTTTCATCTTCCCACTTCTTCTAACACTTTCACTTTCTTTGCTCTTACTTTGCCTGCCATACACGTAATAACATCCTCTACTTTTACTTCTACTGCTATCAATGTGTCTCCTTTTTTCCAATAAAATGGAGTAGAACAATGGATCCCAGCAGAACAACTTGTTTCGAAATTTGGGTCATAATCTCTAACTTCTGTTGTCTTCCCGTCTTTATATATAATATCAGGGTCAGATAAAGAAGTATATTTTCCTTTCGCTATTTTATAAACCTTCTTATACAAAACATACTTTCCTTGGGCTGGATATATACCTAAAGAGCAAGCAATGTATTGAATCAAGTCTTCTCTAATATCTTTAGTTAGTTCGCTATATTGCACCCATGCTTCACCATAAACTCGAGCATTTCCATGAATTTCTGCATTACCGTAGATACAAGCGTCACCATAAACTCGAGCATTTCCAAAAACTTTTGCGTTGCCAAAAATATAAGAAGAACCATAAACTTCTGCTTTATCAAAAATCATAGCATTATCATAAACTCGAGCCTTTCCGAAAACTTGTGCGTCACCACAAATTGTAGCTCCATCATGAATCCAAGCATCGCAATAAACTTGAGCATTGTCATAAATTTTAGCTATATCATAGACTTGTGCATTACCAAAAACTTGAGCATTGCCATAAACCAATGCTTTATCGTAAACTTCAGCATTGTCATAAACTTTAGCATTGCCGCTAACTTCAGCTCTATCGCAAACAATCGCTTCATCATAAACCCAACAATTTCCTTTATGTGACAAGTTTTTTTGCTTCTCTATCCATCCACCTAAATCGCCTTTCTTAACTTCCCCAAAATCTCGCAAAGCTCTAATACGATGTAAAACTCTTCCACGAAACATCGTTGTTTCCCCTGTAAATTCATATTTTTTCTTCATCTTAAACCTCCTTTTATCTCCGTCTCCATCTGAACAATATCTCCATCACCGCACATCTTCTTATTCTCATCCACTATCATCACTATCCTCTTATATATTCTCTGCGGAGGGAATAAAGGACACAAAGATTGCTCATACATAGATTTGGGAATAGAATCTAAACAAAAGTATCGACCTTGCATATCTTCTACTATTGCTTTTGTCCAAGAAGGAACTTCATACTCACATCCATCTATTTTGACTATCATCTTGCACCTCCTTTTATCTCTCATCCCCATCCCCCTTTATCTTCCCTCTTGCCTGCCTATCCGCTAACTTCTTCAAGTTATCCTCCATCACCTCCGCAGGATCGAGGCCAAGTTCATAACAGAGCACTGCCCAGTAGTAAATCACATCGCCGAGTTCCTTCTTAACTGAGTATTTGAATCCGTAATATGCCTGAGCATGCATATCATCTGACAGCCTCCACCCTGTATCGTTATAGTCCCCACGCAGATACTTCTTATACTTCTCTGCTACCTCGCCTGCCTCACCAACAAGGCCAAGCACGGCACGGGTGAGACGATTCTCGCCATCCCAAGTGCGAAGGCAACCTTGTAAATAGTCGTGGATATTCATTACTTTACCTCCTCTTCTAATTTATCTGGCAAAATGATGTGTCCGTTTTTTAAAATTATGCTTCAGTATCAACTGTATTTAACTCATTCAATGCGCTAACTATTTTATTCCGTAAGGTTATATAATAATTTAACCTTCTCAAAAACTTATTTCCTTTAGTTTCAAAGAAAAACACTAAAACCCTTAATTGGTTGTTCAGATAATCCAAACTCTGCACTACCGCTTTAGCTTCTTCATAATTTAAACTTATCTGAAAGTCATCTCTTTTCATTACTCCACCTCCCTTTCCTCAGGCTTATACTCCTCCGCTACAATCCTCATAAACCCACGACATTTTGGACATCGAGGCGCCTTGAAGATTTTACCCATCGTCTCAATCTCTATCTCGTGCCCACAAAACGAACACTTTGCTTTGTATTTATTCATCTCCCCACCTCCTTTAATCCTACAAACCTGAAATATGAGGATATAGACAACCCGCATTGCTGGGCTTTGCGTTTTATCTTTTTATATTCTTCAGGCGTCAGCCTTATTGTAATGCCAATTCTTTTCTTCTTCATACCTACCTCCTGTGTTAAGGGGTGCAAGGCGAGCGAGGCAAGGGGAGGGCACGTGAAGAGGGGGCCCCGCCCGCCTTAGGGGATATTTACTTTTGCTCTGCTTTTTTTATTTCTTTAAGTATTTTGTCCATAATATCGTCTGTAACTGTTTTTGCTACAGCATCCATTTTTTGAACTGTCTTTTCTTTATCATCCCCGCCACTGCATAGCATCATCATAGGAGCCATTAACATAGTGGTTCTTACCAAACTTAGGATTTCTTTCTCTAATCTTTCTTTATTTATCTTTATCATCACATCCCTCCTTTAAAACGGTTCCTGTGTATCTGCAATCTCTTCTTGGTTAACGTCCACATCAACCCTGAGATTCATTATCGCACGTCGCATTGCCCTAAAACCTTCGAGCAACTGCTCATCTACTTTGCCGTTCAATACTATCTCAGGGACAAAGTATGAATTCTTTCCCTTCGTCTCTTGCTTGGTCCTTGCTACAATCCAGCGAGCAAAGATAGGCTCGCCTCTTGTGACTAAGTATTGCAGGGCTTGGTTGAGTTTCCGCCCTGCCCGTGCCCCTGTTCGCATAAGCGAGAGAAGGTAGGGCACTGGGTCAACGCCATCGCCTTGCTTCAGGACGATAACGTATGAATAGACTAACGCACAAGCGGGTGGCATTCGTCTGCTTGTGCCTTTGGCATCCTTCTCCTCTGACCATTTGGAATGCGGGCAGGTAGCACAGGGCATACCGTCAACGGAGACTTTGCTATCAAGGGAACGGCATACCAGCCCTTCCTCTTGGGAGAGGTATATTCTTTGATGGAATGCCTTAATCACTGCGAAGGTAAGTTCCTCCCCTAAGTCATCCTCTGTCAATGTGTTATACCAGTGCCCCAGTTTCACCTTTCCTGAGGCAACGGCACTCGACAGTCCCTGTGCGATGGCAATGCGGGGATACGCACGCTCCTCTTCCGAGAAGTCTTCAAACCCTTCGCCCGGTGTCCATACCATTGCGAGTTGCTGACTGTCCACCTTCTTGAGTTCCTTCTTCTCTGCCATACTTCACCTCCTTATGTTTACGGTGTTCTTAACGTAATAATTCACAAAGTCAGGGATTGGCTTGCCCTCGTCCAGTAAATCTTTGACAATAGCCGACAGAGTTGATGTATTTATGGTTCGGGTTGATATATCACCGATCCCTATTTCTTTCAGCCACTCTACTGCCCTATCAACGTCTGCTTTACGCACTGAGGCGTATAGCCTGCTCGCAACGTAGGCAGTGCCAATGCCGTCTATTTTGAGATTGCTTATGCCTTGCTCCAGCATTGCTGCGTTGATTTCTTCTTCAAGGGAACGGATTAAATTCTCAAGCTCCTGTAGTTCCTGTTTCTTTTCTTCCCTTTCCTGCTTCAACTCAGTCAACTTCTTAATCTTGTCCACTAACTCCATCTTTCACCTCCTTTACTTCTCATTCACTTCAACCACAAAAAACCTAAACGGTGCGGTGGCAATCTCCTCATCTGTGTATTCCCGTGCTACATCAAATCTGATTTGCGGGATTGCACAAAACAAAACGTCGCCCGGTCGCAACTCAACATTAACTCTGTTAAACTGCACCGTCTTGCCCAATCGCTTGGTCAGAATGCGAGCCGTATTTTCGTGGCTCACAACTGACACAAAATTGTCCCCCACAGCGAGGCAAAATGCCTCCTCTGTCACCTCAAATACTCGTGCCACGCCTCGCTTGAGCATTGATGGACTGAACGTCGTTCCCAACAACTTCATCCCAACACCTCCTTTGTTACGATATCCTTGAACTCCTCAAAGTCGTCTGTCCAGTAAACAGACAATCCAGCCTTCCTCATTTGCTCCATTACTGCATTTTGCAGGGGGGTAGGCTTGTTGCCTTTGCGTTTTAACTCCACGAATACTACCTTCCCATTCTTGGCAATCATTAAGTCAGGGAAGCCACCGCTGAACTTATCTTGAAATTTCCAATAGAAGCACCCCTGTGACTTAACCCACTTTATGCATTTAGATTGGAAGGTCTTCTCTGTCATAATCACTCCTTAACTCTTTTAAGAAATCTTCACCAAACTCTTCTCTCAAGAAAAGGATTGTCATTATTATGCCTATCTGAAAGGCTGCAATGTGAGAATTATCCTCTCCTTCTAACTTCAAAGAGAAAAGCAAAACAGGCAAAGTAGACTCAAGTTCATCCCTTGTCGCTTCAAGAAAATCAACGGGTAGTTCATCCTCCGTTGACACAGTATCGATTGTCGCTTGGATGAGTTCTCTTATAGTATTTATTCTCTTCATCCCAACACCTCCTTGTTGCCTCTATTCTACATCATTATGATAGCACTTGTCAAGCATTTTTAGGGCTAATTTGCAGTGCTTTAATGCACATCTCTTGCAAGGTTGCCTTTGAGTTTAAGGCTTTCCACACCACAATATCGATTGTCTTCGGAACGATGAGAAGATAATAAGTCACAGGGTTGCGTTGTCCGACACGGTGAACACGGTCTTGCGATTGTAGGAATTGGTCAAGGGAGTAGGTGAGGGAGTAGTAAATCACATCGTGGCAGTTCGTTAATGTAATACCGTGAGAGATTGTGCCGATGTTGGCAATGAGAACTCTATCCTTGCCTGACTTAAATTGCTCAATCAACCTTTGTTTATTCTTCTCCGACATTCCGCCAAGGATAGGCTCATAGCCTAACTCCTCACCTAACCGCATCGCCTCTGCCCTGAAGTTGGTCCATATTAAGACTTGTCCCTGTATCTCCTCAAGTAGGTGTTTAACTTCCTTAATCTTTGCTTCGGAGAACCACTCCACCTGTTCGCCTTCCTGAATGAACCCGCTTGTGATTTCACGGAGCCTCAGTATCTTAACGGCTTGTGTTCGTGAGATTACGAGGTCATCGCCCAACTCGGCGATTTGGTATTTACGCATTCTCTCGTAACGCTCAATCATCTCTTTGTCAGGCATAACTGAGCGGGTGATAAAGGTTTTCTCAGGGAGGTCCAGCCATTCGTCTTTACGCATAAAGATGGCATAATGTTTAACTCTATCAAGGATATATTTAGCCATCTTATCGGTTATCTTCCACTCATATCCCTGATACCCTGTAGGGTAAAAGAACCTATTTCTGAACGCATAGAAGTTATTGCCCAGACAGGCAGGTGAGATACATCGCATTTGTGCCCACAGGTCCAGCAGAGAATTAGGGGCTGGGTTCCCTGTAAGGACGTAAACATTAGGATAATTGTCTGCAAGGAAGATGGCAGTCTTGGTTCGTTTTGCTTTTGGGTTTTTGATGTAGGTGCTCTCATCAAAGATGAGACAATCACACCCTAACTTAACCAGCCAACTTTTCTCCTTGTTTATCCTATCATAGTTAATCGCATACACATCCCCATCTGTCGGCACGCTTTCTCTCTTGTTCAACACCTCCCACAAATTCACAAACCTTAACCCCACCAACTCACAATCCCTCTGCCAAGCATCAACGATGATAGACAGGGGACAAACAACAAGGGCACGCCATTGTTTCTCCTTGATGAGGGCTAACATTGTAAGCGTTTTGCCCATTCCCATCTCCATAAACAAGCCGAAACGGGGGTGTTGTCTGAGTATCTCAATTGCTTTCTTTTGATGTGGGTAGAGTGAGACGCTCATTTTCTTGCTCCTTTGCTTTTCTCTCGGCAATCTGGCACAACGTAATCCACGATTCTGTATCTTGCAACTCTTCTTTAATTGGATCCTCAATGGCATTCGTGAAGGCATTCGCAACAAACATTAAAGGGTCAAGGTCCTCTTGAATAGTATAAGGAAGGGTGTTGTAAAGTTCCCACAATGGCTTATATACTTTCTCAAGGAAGTCCTGCTTCTTCTCATCTAATCTATCAAGGTGGTATAAGAACCATACCATTGACTTGCGGAAATAGTAATACTTATTCCAGAACTCCGCATACTTTTTCCTTAACTCCTCAAAATGGGGCGTCGTCTTGGACATTGCTCTCCTCCTTGCTTATCTCACCGATTAACAACAAATCTTCAACAGCATCCTCTGTCTTGGTAAACTTAACCTTCTTGGCCTTCTTGGTATACTCTGTCATCACATCAACGTCATACCCAACCATCCTTAAATTCTCAATCTGATTCTCAAGCCAAGACCAGAATGATTTAGGTTTCAGGGCAAGTATTATCTCCTTCTCTGTCTTGGTAATATCGCTACTGCTCCGTGCAACGTCGTGCATTGCCTCAAGGATTTGTGAGGCCTTCCAGTATCTATCCCACATCGCCTTCTCATCAAGGGCCTGCAACAAAACGGTGAGATAGACACTATCGGCAAGAGAGTAAATGGCTGAGGTTTTAAGCCACCAACTGGCAATCTCCTCAATATCCCATCCTTTCACCTGACAGATAATATCAAGGAAGACGGCAAAGTCGGACATCCTTATCTTGGACGTAATCTCATTTGAAGGCTCAAATCCTTTTGTCCTGATATACCTTAATATCTCTTGGGCAGTATTTATAATTGAACCCCATATCTTCTCAGGGGAGACTTTCTCAAAGATTGTCCTCATTGGCAAAAATTTTTTCAACCTCTCCAAATTAACGAACACCGACCGCTCAACAATATCTTTCCTCCGCAATGTATTGTTCATCATCGTAAAACAAATCCACGCCACTGACCGTGCCTTCACTGTTTCAAACTCGTGGTATAACTTCCTCTTCTGGAACGTTGCCCCTGTGGAGGCCATCGCAATGAAGTCCAACATCTCACGCCCCACCCTCTCAACGTTGTCAAAGACGATAAGCGAATTTTTAGAAACAATGGCCATGAAGTTATCCGAGTTCTCAGGAACGGCACTAACATCAAAATCCTCATTTATCAAAACTTTACCTATCATCTTGGCAAGGGTTGACTTCCCTGACCCAGCCACTGACTCAAGGACAAGGATGGGCTTGGAGTAAAATAACCCATTAAACACGACGCCCATTATCCACGCATACAATATTTTCCTCTGCACCTCATACTTAATATGGAACATCTCCAAAAATCTCATCAAATAATCTTCGTTTACCTGCTCATACGTTCGCCTCTCACCCCATCCCCAGAATAACACATCCTCATCATCACCGTATTCTTTAACCTTAACTTTGTCTCCGTCCAGCACAAGATACTCTCCTTCGTGCAGGTCAATGTATAACTCTTTCTTATCCCACGAGAACCACGCATTGTGATAAATCTTAGTCTTTGAATATAAGGTGTCCATCTTAACTTTGGACTGTATCATATCAACGGTATAAGTAAAGGCCTGCTCATTTGAATAAATCCCGAACTGCGTAATCAGTGCCTGAAAGTCAGAGTTTTTAGTATGCACAGGGTAGAGCCTCCTCGTCGGTGTGTAGAAGTATAACAACACCCCATCCTCGCTGAGTATAAACTTCCCCCGCAACAACATCTCGCTCAACAGGTAGTCAGCCACTTTCCTATTCCTCGTCCTTGACTTCTCTTTACTTCGCTCCAGCATCTCCTCAACCTTGCTGGCAATCATCTCAGGTGGCCGCAGCACACTTTCGTAATTCTTAAATGCCTCAATCAAGTTAGCCTTAAACACCGTATCCTTCTGTGCCCACTCATTCACATCTTTATACAGGGAAGGGACCCTGACGACACGGAGAGATACTTGCTCTAATAATTTAGTAATGGCACCTTCGCCTGCTTGGTCGTTATCAGGGAAGTAGTAAACTACCTTCACTGTCTCAGGGAGGAGCAACTGTTTACTCGCACCGCCAGTGGCAATGTAGTTAAACTGCGGCCCGAATACGCTGAACAACGTAAGTGCGTCAATCTCACCTTCACAGACTATCCACTCTGTAGCATTATTGTAAATCTCAAATTGTCCCCTGCAGGATGGCGACATTAAGTATTTCGGCTCACCTGTAAACCTTCTTATCTTAATCCCATCTGTCAACCAGAACACCACCGCAGGCTCATACTTCATCCCGAAATGTTGTGCAATCTCTTCCGTAAATGCCCCAACAACGCCACTCTTTATCGCAGCCTCTTTAACTTTCCTATCCTCCAGATACGCCAGCACCGCAGCACTCTCCATCAAGGCACGGCGGGATTTAAACAGAAGGGTGTTATGTCGTGTCGTTATGGTATATCCACAAGCAAAACATTTGGCAACGCCTTTCTCAGGCGTTACAACAAGGTTGTCTCCTTTACTATCACCACCTGCCTGCATACACTCAGGGCAGGGCAGTAGTATATGCTTCCCTTGCGGTTTAGCCTTTGCCCATAACTCATCACCAACGACGCCCCTGACAATGTCAAGTATTCCCATTACCTCCCCCTTATATCTTTCAAGACAGCCCTGAGCACCCTCTCAACTCTAACCCCTAACAGGACTGCGAACAGGTGCAGCCACTCCGCAGGTATGTAGCCATTCTTAATTCTCTTTAACCAAGACGAGTAGTCAATCTGGTGATACTTATACCAGAGTTGGTGGAATTGTCGGAAGGTTAAATTGCGATTTGCAAGTTGTTTAGTTAGCCAGAGATAAAACTTTTCATTTTTCATAACACCAATATTATGGTAAAAAATGCCAAAGTTGTCAAGTTATTTTTGAATAAACAAGATAGACATAATAAGTATTTTTGTATAGGACTTCGGCGGGCGAACGTAGGTGCTCGCCTGTATGAATATATTTTATTTCCTTCCTTTCGGCGGGCGAACGTAGGTGCTCGAATAAATACATCGTGAGGCATAAAAAAACCCGCTGGCACGACACCAGCGGGCTTTGTTTCTTTAGAAGCAATAGAACAAGAAATAATCTTTATCTGGATATTGTTCCAACAATTGCTTAAACTCTGTAACTAATTCTCCATCTCGTTCATCTTTTTCTTCTTGGCCATTTACCTGTTCAATGTATTCCAGAATAGTATCTCTACTAATTTCCAAGAATCCACATAGATCTTCGTTTAACTGATGTAAAAGTCCTTTCTTATCCAGAAAATTAACAAAGTTCTCATCGTGCCACAAGTTAAATACAGGGCCAGTGTATTCAATCTTGGTAACTAAATGTGCTCTTATTGACATATCCACCTCCTTGTTCAATATCCAACCATCATCCCATACACTATCAATACATACAACGTCCATAAGAAAAACATAAATATGATTTTGGCTGCGTCTTTCAATATACCACCTCCTCATTTATCAACAACACCTCATCAATAATACACCCGCAATAATCGCACTGATACACATACCTACCACGAAGTTGAAACGATGTGCTTAATTTTTCGCCGCAATACGGACAGTGGAACTGGCTATAATAATCAAAGTCAGGATCAAATGCAGGGAAGTAAACTCTTGTCTTAATCTTTGCCAGTTCAGGCACCAACTTTTTGTATGCTTTGAACAATTCCTGAAATTGTTTAACATCGACGTATTCTCTTGGCGAATGCTGGTGATAATAAGCCACCGATAGATTAACGTGGCCTACACCTATTCTATCCGACAACGTAGCAACATCAGAATAGGAGCCATACTCTTTCTTGATACCGAACCGCTGCATCAATTTCTCAATCTTATCATCCTTGTCGGTATCAGAATACTGGACGTAATTTTTAAATCCAGCACGATCAAACTCAATGAAGATATTCTTCTCTCGCAATTCTTCTTCAAATTCTCTCGCAGCATCCCATGCACCAATGCCACCAGTTTCCTCAAAATCAGTCAGCAATAAATCAATACCCAACTCTTTCGCCAGCAACGTTGCCATCAGGACGCCAGCACGATCGTCTGCTCCAAGGATGCACTTCTCCGCATAAATTTTATTCCGTCGCTGGCGAACCTTAATTCTATCATTTTCTCTCACCGTATCAATGTGAGCCACAAGCACTGCAGGAATATTACCAAGATGGTAATACCACGCAGTTCGCCGATGAGTCATGCGTGGCTTCACTTGCAAATAATTTGTGACTTCAACGATTACTCCTTCTTTATCAAGGGTAAGATACTTAATTAGTTCTTTATTCATTTGTCACCTCCTCCAGTTCTACTATTTCCATTTCTTCCCTAATTTCCTCCGCACAATCGGAGCAATAATACGAATTGCCTATTCGTTCCACATTATCTTTATAGAAGGATTGATTGCATTTCTCACAAACAATGTAGTTACGTTCAAAACAATCTTCGCACACATAATAATCTCCATCATCAATGTAATACATCTGCTCACGCCAAACAGTATCTCCGCAATCTTCACACTCATCAAACAATTCATTCGCACAATTTTCACAATACAAATAACCATCAGGGCCTTCTATCATATCCTCACGTAGCCCAGTGTAGTCGCAATGACAACAAAACGTGAACAACTCGTCCCAGCAAGATTCGCAATACGGATAATCATCTGGGCCATAGTAAACCTCATCTTCTGTTAAGGCTATACCGCAACGTTCACAACGTGCATCAGCTTCTACCACCAGCGGTTCAAAGGAATGTAAATTCCTCTTCCAGATTTGTTGATCGATTGCTTCCTGAGTATATATCACCTGCGAGGCATTATCATAATATACTCTTTCAAAAAGAGTGCCCTCTGTAATCCAGTAATCAACATTTTTATCATATTGGATTCTCCAAAACCTATTCCTTCCAAGGACAGCATTATCAATCCTCATCTCAATATACCTCCTTAATCCTCGCAGTATGGCATCATCAACTCTACCATACTTGCGACCGATATAAAATTCATTCGCATTCTTGAAGAAAACCCACGTTCGCCATACTTTATCCCACGGCTTCTTATCTTCTCCTTCAAGGCCGTAGGCAATCAAAGTATTTCCGGCTTGCAGAATAACGTGTGGTGCATACTTATATTCTCCATCAGGCCTAAAACAACTCGTTGCAACATTCCAGTCAAACATCCCAGCAGCCAGTATATCAATCGGCCTCGCAGACAGATAGTGCCGCACGTTATCATTCTTTTTGCTATGCACCTGCATTTTCCTTAGCAATAAATCAAACATAGGCTGCGGCAGTTTCCTCCGCAGCTTCTTCCAAATCTTCGCTCCATTGGCTTCTCTTCCAAGGATGAGCTCCTCTCGGGAATATTCTTTGCCGAGATATTGCTTACAGATCCTTCCCATCGCCTCAATCCAGTGGTCAGGCGGCACGACCACTGGCTCAAACTCAATCCGCAGTTCAGGATTCCAGAGGCCAAGATAATCAAGCATTGGCCTTCTGGCTTCCAAGGAACGCCATATTATTTCTGCAAAATTACTCAGCGATATCTCTACATAGAAGTATAGTTTTAAGAAATTCCATGCTTCATCGATATGTTTCGCAATTGCTTCTCTCATGCTCATTTTACACCTCCTTGGTTTATCTTGACCTCTCTACACATCCTCATTCTCTTTCATCGAATAAAACCCATTCCCAACGATGATGTGATCCACAAGGGTGATGTCTATTAGTTCGCACGCTTTCTTGATTTTACGAGTTATCTCAATATCATCTTCACTGGGTTGCATATCACCGCTTGGATGATTGTGCGAAAGCAGTATCGCAGTTGCACCGCATAACAGGGCCGAACGCAACACTATGGCAACATCAACGTAAGTGGCATTCTTGCCTCCTGAAAATATGTTTTTCCAATATATTGGTTGATTCTTCGAGTTCAAAAACAAGACTACGAAATGCTCCTGTCCGTCATCCAAGGTGTCGTAAATAGGACGAAGCATCTCATAGGCATCCTGTGGCGTATGAATCTGTTTTGTGCTATACGGCTCGCCTTGCTCTTTCAGAATAAACGTTCGCATGCTCTCACCTCCTTCAATCGTTCATCCCAAGCCACGCATATACTTTTCTCTTGCTCACTGGCCTCAAGAAGGCCCTTATTCCACACCACATCGCAGGCCTGAGATAATACTGGCCTGCGGCGTCTTGGACAAGGATGTGGTTCTCAAGATGGGCAATTTCTCTCAGGGGACGACGGATTTTGGTTTTGCTTCTCATACTAATACCTCCTTTGGTTAAACGATTACTTCACTTGTTTCACCAACTCCTCAATATATTCCTCTTCGCTTTTCGGATGCGGATCAAGGATGCAATAAATCTTGGCAATTACTTTAGGTATCCATACTTTATTGACAAGGTCAGCAGGTATATCTGCCTCTACGGGTTGGCTTCGCACTACACCTGTAAATCCTCGATGCAGCAAATCAGCAAGGTCTCTGTAGATATGAAATCTACGAAATAGCTCAACTAAATCCCATTGCTCCTTTTCGCTGAACGGCGTATACTCCAAATACGGACCAACGCCGTTCCATTCAAAAAAGTAATGCAATAGGTCAGTCTTGTAGGTATGCGATACCCAAGACCGACCTTTGTAATAGCCTTCAATATAACCAAATCCCCAATACCATCCGCATTCCCACTTCGCAGGCTCGAGGTAGAAGTGGATGGTCTTGGTTTTGCCTAACAACCAGCCTCGCTTCGGACAATACTTTTTCATACTACCACCTCCTTTGTTAAATGAGTTACTACGGGTTTAGTCGCTACGCTCCTACTACGGGTTAAATGGGTTAACGGTTTATTATGCTCGTTAGGTTTATTGGGCACGAGCATGCTCGCTCGTCGCAAGGAAGGAATAAAAAAAAAAGAAAAGAGGAGGCACTTAGGCCTCCTCTTCTGCTTCGTCCTCATCTTGCTGAATTTCAACGTTGTGGCGGGACAAGATGCACAAAATTGGCTCTTGCCAACACAACCTTTCTATCTTTTCCTCTGCAGAGATTACTTTTATTTCGGTGATAATCTCATTCAGTTTCTGAGCAATGGTCTCACCATCTCCTTCAAGCCTAAAGACACCATAAGGTTCTATATCAAACCCTGCTTCTCTAAGTTTTGTCGTCAATTTCCGATCATAGTCATAATCGGCAATTGACCCATAGACTCTCTTTTTCTCTGGTTCGAGATGAAAAGTAACCGTCCCTAACTCAGTTACCATTCTTGCTCTCATCTTACACCTCCTTCTTTGCCTCCCTCCATCACCTCCTCAGGCAGGGCGGGGAGGCATCGCCTCTGCCTGAGGCTTTAATTCCATTAGGTTTATTGGTAAATTGTAGAGGCAGGGAGGAATTACTCCTCCACTACCTCAACTATTTCTTCTGGTGCATATACGACATAATCTGGAGAACGATCCGTGCGTTTGCGACTGTTCTTGGTAATTATCAGGGATGTGTCATCCGCTAACCTGATGATGATGGCCTTCTTGGATTTGCTGACCCAGCCGCTGCCAACACGGATGTTGCGGGGTTTGGTTTGTTGACGCTTGACTTTTATCGTCATCGCACACCTCCTTGTTTTTAAAAACCCAAACCTTACTTTTACTTCATTCGGTTTATTGGTTTCGGCTTTTCGGCGTTGTCGGTGTCGGCTTCGTTTCGGCGTTGTCGGTGTCGCTTTTCGCTTTTTCGGCGTTTCGGCGTTCGGCGTGGCGGGGAATTCTTTTTCTCCATTTTTCTTCTTCTCTCTCTCCCCCCTTTTTTTTCATTTAGAAAAAATATAGTCGTATTAGTAGTAACAATGCCGAAAACCAAATCTCTTATATTCCTACCCTGACGACGTATGTCCTTGTGCGACAATGGGTTGCGGCGACGAGGGCGGTTTCAGAAGCGTGGAAAAGTAGGGGTAATATTGGGGATAAAATTAGGGCGACCAGCGACGCAGGGGTGTGGGGTTCTGGGGCGGTGGGGGAGTGTCTTTTGGGTGGTCTTGGGTCGCCTCACCCCCGCAACTCTACCTTTAATTTTACCCTAATTACCGCATCCAATTTTACCCTAACTACCATATCCAATTTTATTCCCTTTACTACCTCCAATTTTACCCTCCTTACCACGCCCAATTTTGCCTTATTTACCGCCTCTAATTTTATCCTATTTACCGCCTCCAATTTTACCCTACTTACCATACCCAATTTTATCCTTAAAACTACCTCTAAAACATACCTAACCGCTACACTCAATTTCATCCTAACCGCCACATCCAATTTATCCTTAACGCTAAACCCAGCAACTCAGTTCTCAACCATCCTAATTTTAAGACAATGCCTAAGCCTGATTTCAGGGGTAGTTAATAACCCTAAAAATAGGTGCTCATTCTACTCAATTTTATACCACCCACAGCACTAAAACTTATGCTTGACACTACACTGAACTTATGCTATAGTTTAAGCATAATAGTAGTCCTAATAGCCACACAACAAAGGAGGTAGAGATGATTAAAAAGCACTACAAATCTGTATCCAAAAACAAAATAACTCAGATTGTAAAAATGCTTAAAGGTGGGATGTATGACGTAGAAGTTCAGGTGGACAAAGAGAAAAACATTATAACTACTCTTAACATCCACAAAATAGATACTGAAGGAGATATTGTTAAAGATATTGCTGAGATAATAAGGAGCAAGCATGAGGCAAAGGATGAAGAGGAGGAGGAAAGTGAGCCAGAGCCCAGTGAGCCAGAGCCTAACAGTGATAAAGGCGACACTAATACCAAATATGTATTTTTCTCCTACATTGATAAAAATGACCTTTCTGTTCTTTTCTGGGCAGTGCCAACGATATTGCACGAAGAGATGTTTATATCTTGGACATCTGGGGCGTTTGAATTGTTGCGAAACTACGTTAAAGCAGGAAAGGAGAATATAAAGAAGTATGCACAGGCCTTCCATAAATATAAACCAATGCCCGACGAAGTTAAAAACATACCACACAACACTCTCCCTGAAGATTACGTCCCTGAAATATTTACGATAGGGCTGATGGAAGTCAATGGTGATACTACTAACATTATTAATTGCAGAGATGTTACTGCTACATGGATAAAGGACATTAAAGATTGTAGTGCGGTGGCAGGGAAAATATATGATAAATATTGTAATAAGGAACGAGGAGAGTTATAATAAAATTGATGGATAATTTAAGCGACAAAATCCAGAAGCCCCTCCTTGACTTAATTGAGGAAGCGATACATACTGTGACCAATTATATAGATGGGTATGAGGGGGATAAGAGCAAAGTTGATGTTGCGTTGCGGGTTGTGCTGCAGTATATGAGGGAGATGAAGGCGGCGGAGAAAGAGGACAAGAATAAAGAAGAGAAGCCTGCCTTTGATGTTGAGAAGGTGAACAGGATAAAGAAGATGTTAGATGATTTAGGGATGTAGAGCGTCAGTGAGGAGGGAATATGGGGAAGTGGTGGATTAAGCATCCGGGTAGGATGACGAGGGAGTGTCGTCGACGTGGATATTCCAAGATGACGTTTGGGTGCATACAAGAGGTGATTAGGGATGCCAAGAAGAAACACGATACGTCGTTGTTGAGGGCTGCCTTGTTGGGGAAGAGGATATTGCGGGGTGAGTTTAGGAAAGGGAAAAAGTGAATGCCAGAGTGCAGATTGACAAAGAGAAAGAAGAGATAAGGCGAGAGTATGAGAAGAAGAAGGCTCAGTTTTTAAGGTTAAGGCAAGAGTTGATGACCCTGCCCACCATCCCTGAGGAGATACTGAGCAGGGCGAAGCGAGATTTCAATTTCTTTTGTTCTGCGTTCCTGTGGACGTATAATCCGAGAGGCGAAGAGAAAGAGATACCATTCATACTATATCCTTTCCAAGAATGGGCTGCCCTTGAGATAATTGAACATATCGTTAAGAAGAAAGATTTACTGATTGAGAAGTCTCGTGATATGGGTGCGACTTGGTTGATATTAGCCATCTTCCTTTGGGGGTTTTTATTTCACGGGTGGCACTTGAAGGTGGGGTCGAGGAAAGATGAGGCGGTGGATAGGTATGGGGATATGGATACCTTGTTTGAGAGGTTGCGGTTTATGATAAGGACGTCGCACCTGCAAATTAGGGATATGTTTAAAGAGAAGGAACATTTTAAGGAAAAGTTGATTAAACATCCGCAAGGAGTGAATGCCATTGTGGGGGAGGCAACGACGAGCACTTTCTCAAGATCGGGCAGATACAATTCCATTCTCCTTGATGAGTTTTCTTTTGTCCCACCGCAAGACAGCGATATGATATGGCAGGCGTGTGGTGACTCTACGCCGTGCAGGATTGCCTTGTCGACGCCACCTGTGCATATGCGAGGTAAGTTTGTTGATTTGCGGATGGGCGGGTATATTGATGTGTTAACGTTGCACTGGAGGTTGCACCCGTATAAGACAGAAGAATGGTATGAGGAAGAGAAGAAGAGGCGGAGTAAGAGGGAGATTGCGATTGAGTTGGATATAGATTATACCGCCTCCTCTGATGACAGGTTAGCGACGATGAGTGAAGTAAGGGAAGGGATGGCCAGAGTTGTTGATACTGAGATTGCCTCAAGGAGAGTGATTAGTGTTGACCTTGCGAGGTTTGGTGAAGACGAGACGGTGATTAAAGTAGGGTGGCTGAACAGTAAGGGGCAGGGGTATTGTGCACAGACATATACATTAAAACATAGGAAGGCAACACAAGTGTTAGGATTCCTTAGCACGATACGTCGACGAGGCGATCTTATTATTATTGATGCGGTGGGGATGGGCGAGTCGTTTATGGACTTCGTTGAGTCGTCGCTTGGTGAGGTGATACCGTTTATTGGGTCGAATAAGTCGCATAACCCTACCATCCTGAACTTAAGGGCGGAGGCTTATTTTTACCTTGCTGATTTGATTAAGAAGGGGAAGTTCAGGGATGACGATGAGAAGGCGAGGCAACAATTGGTGATGTTGTGGTATGACTATTCTGCGGCTGGGAAAAAGATGGTTGTCTCTAAGGAGAAGTTGAGGCAACAAGGGATTAAGTCGCCTGACCATGCCGATGCGATGATGATGTTGGCGTGGGGGTTAAGGTTTGTGGATGTCGTCGTGGAGGATAAGACGAATAAGTTGTGGAAGCAAATACAAGAAGAGGTGAGAATGTTTGCGGGTGGAACTAAATGGGAGGAGTTGAAGGAAGATGTCTTTGAAGAAGTTTTTTAAGAAACAAGAATGTGAGACTTGCAGAGTGTTGCGAGAAGAGTTACAATATTTTAAGGAGCTGGTGAGAGATTTACTCTTTGAAAAAGAAAGACTTATGAAGATGTTGCAGGAGCAGGGCGTTGAAGATATTGTAGAAGAGCAGGACGAAGAACGACCCGAAGGGTATGAGGAGTGGGGGAGTTAGATGTATTAACGGTTGTCCTGACGAAAGAAGTTACTGATAAGTGGGAGAGATTGAAGAAGGCCCGCCTGAACAAAGAGAAGCAGTGGGCTAAAAACCTTCTTTACCTTTTCGGCCATAACTATGTCACCGTCACGCCGATAAAAGGCGGGGCGATGAAAGGGACGCTTGACGAGATTGTATCGTATGCCTTCCAAGAGATTAAAAATTCCCGTGCTGCCAAGACGAGGCGATCTAATATTATTCTTCCGCAGTGGCGATCGTTGTTGTCGAGGATGTTGAAAAACAAGGCGGCCATTGTTGTAGAGCCGTTAACTTTTTCGGATAGAGATACTGCGGCGTCGTCAGTTGCGCAAGAAGTATTAGAAGATTGGTGGTTCAACGTTAACAAACACAATCCCTTCCTGAGAGATAAGTATGCGGGGATGTATAATGTGTTGCGATACGTGTTTGCGTATTTGTTGACGTATGGAGAATGCATTGTTCGGCCATACTTCAACCCTGATACGAAGACTGAGGTAGTTGTTGATAATGAGATTGTTGAGGCGAATGCTGGTGAGGTTGAGACTTTAGTTTTCAATCCATTCGATTACATTTGGGACCCGCTTGATAGATACGTGATAGAGCGGCAAGTAATGGATGCTGACTATGTTGGGGCGATGTATAATAAAGAAGTTAAAGGGAAAACAATCAGGCGGGAAGGGATTGAGTCGCAGTTAGAGAAAGTATTATCGTATTCAGGCATTGACACTCAGTTTGAGAATGCGGTATGGGTGTATAGATATTGGGAAAGGCCGTCACCTAAATATCCAGATGGGCGGTTGATAATTACGACTGAGACGACATTATTGTATGAAGGAGCGTTGCCTGAGGAGGCGTTTGGTGAGTTACCTCATTTTAGATTTACTTTTCAGGATTTACTTTTCGGGAATATTTCACGAGGCGTCGTAGAGGATATGATACCGTTGCAGGATGATTATAATGATACTTTATTAAAAATAGATAAGTATAAAGCACAGGCGGGGCACCTCTTGATACCTCGTGGCGCCAATATTAAGCGGGCAGTTACTGAGGATCAGACTACTGTTATTATGTATAACCCAGTTGGCGGAGAGCCACGATATATGCAACCGGGTTCGCCACCGCAATTTTTGTTTGAGAATTTGATGAGAATTAAACAAGATTTGCAAGATATTACGATGACCCACGACGTCACTAAGGCACGGGTCCCTGCGAATGTGCGGAGCGGGTATGCGATACAGTTGTTGCAGGAGAAAGATGAGGATGAGTTGGAGCCGTATCTTACTGCCTTTGAGGATAAGTTATCAACGATGTGTGAGTTTGTGTTGAAGATGATGAAGAGATTTTATGGAGAAGAAAGGATATTAAGGATTGCGGGAGAAGGTAAAGCACTTGAGGTGAGAAGATTTACAGGTAGCGATTTAGGTGGGCCGTGGAGGATCAAGATTGAGTTCGGGTCTTGGTTGCCACAATCCAAGCAAGCCAGACAAGAGATGGTCGTTAAGTTGGTGCAGTTCGGGATACTTACACCTCAAGAGGCCAAGAAACTGTTACCTCTTGGGAAACTTGACGAGAACATAATGCCACCTGATTATACTAAGGCGAAAGAAGAGTTGCAGTTGTTGATAGATGGGGTGGCTGATTATATACCTGTGAAACAATACGATAATCATAAGATACACGCTGATGTGTTTAGAGATTATATGGAGACTATGGAATTTGAGAAGTTGCCGCCGATGACTAAGATTGCGATTGAGCAACACTTTATGGAACATATAAGGGCGATGGCAGAACAAATGCCACCAACCCCGCCTGAGGGAGTGGCACAAACACAAGGAGGTATTAGATGAAAGAAGAGTTTACGCAAGAACAGATGAACAAGATTGTGGACGATGCTTTAAAAGATTTGCAAGGGGAACAGCAAACTCAGGAGCAGGAGGAGACAAAACCTCAAGAGGAGAAAGAAGAGGAACAGGCTCAACAACAGACACAAGAGGAGATTGTTGTTGAGATAGATGGTAAGAAAATCCCTCTTGAGGAGTTGAAGAAAGGGTATATGCGAAGTAAGCATTATACGCAGAGGCTTAATGAATTAGCGGAAAAAAGCAAAGAATTGGAATATCTTGAGGAGTTAGCGAAAGAAATTCCTCCAGATAAGATAGACCAGATCAAAGCCTTAATACGAGGCGACCAAAACTTGACACAAGAGCAGAAGGACGCAATGGAGGAATATCTTGAAGGGCTTGACCCTGACGATCCAGTTGCCAAGACACTTGGCCAAGTAATGCAGGAGTTGCAAGAGATTAAGAAACAGGTAGCAGAGCAAAGCCGTTTAACTGCGGCGAAGCAACAGGAAGAAGTTGTTAACTACTTGGCTGGGCTGATTAATTCTTCTATTGAGGAGGCCTCAAAAGGCAAAGAGTTCGTCAACGATGTGGAGCGGGAAATCTACAATATGTTGGTATTGTCCTCAATTGAGGCGGTGAACCCGAATGTTCCTGTTGAGACAGAGGACGATGTTAAGAAGATTGTAGAGGCGATTTGTGACAACGTGTATGACAAGATTAAGAGTTATCGTAGTGGCGTTGTCTCAACTGTGAATAAGTCAACAGTGCAGACAGGAATGGGCAACGGTGTCAAAAAGTCAGTAGCACCATCTGTGGATGATGTCATCAAGGAAAAAGGGTGGCAGGCTGCCTTGGATGGTATGATTCAGGAAGCGTGGAAACAGGTTAGTGAAAAAACGTAACGGAGGTGAAAAATGGCAACACAGGTAATGCTTGATACTATATCTGCCTTGCTGAAGAAGATAATTTATCCTGCGGTGGATACTACATTCAGCAAGGAAGTAAAACTTTATCCTTTGATTCGGGGCAACGGTGGATATACTTTAATGAATAATAAGTTCTATATCACCTTAAGGTATTCTCCTAACACTGGTATTGGGGCTATTAGTGAAGGTGGAGCCTTACCAAGCGGGAAGGCTAAATACCTTCAGATGGAGGCTCCCATTAAGTTCGTTGCTGCTGGGACTTCAGTTACTGACCAAGCCCTTGAGGTGGCTAAAACCAACGAGCAAGCCTTGAAGAATGTTGCTCAGGATTTGGTTACTAATCTTATAGATGACTTCAAGGTATATGTTAACAAGATAATGTATGGGGCTGGAGATGGTTATATTGGGAAGGCAGTTGGTGCTGGCTCAACCTCAGATACTCTTACTGTTAATTCGCCTTTCTTGGTAAGAGTATTAGGGGAAGATAGAACCTTAAGAATAGGTGCCTCTACGAATGTGACTGTGAGTGAGGTTGTTGGTGCCGACCCAATAGCAATGACAACTACAGTGAAATTAACTTCAACTGCTTCTTGGTCTGATGGTGACCCTGTATATATTACTCCAAGCGAAGATCCAATGGGGCTTAATGGATTGATTGATGATGGGTCAGTGGTTGGCACCATACAGGGTATAGATAGAACATCTGTTTATGCCGTCAACTCTTGGGTTGACGACGATGAGGAAACTTGGTCTTCCTTTGAGGTTGATACAATGACTCGGCTTTACACTATGGCCAGAGCATACGGTGGAAGTGTTAAGGTAATATTGATGAGTCAGGATATGTTTGATGCTTATGTTGCAACACTGGTTAACATCAATAATTATCGTCTTGACCCAACTAAAGAGGTAAACAGAATAACTGCAGGGTATAATCCTGAGGGTGTCTCCTTTATGGGTGGTGCAGCAAAAGTAAGTGTTGACCCTGACATACCTGCAGGCACCGTGTATGGCATATCTCCTGAGGCGTTTACCTTGGGTGAGGCATCCAATCCGTTTGATTGGTTCCCGGGCAATACTGGTCCTAACAGTGTGTTTAAGCAGCAGATAGATTCAGATGGTCGGTATCTTGCAGCGTGGGAGTGTCACGCTAAGTATTACTTCAATGTGCTTTGTAAGAACTTCTTGAAGAACTTCGCTATCAAGAACAAGACCGTAAGTTAATTATAAGTTTTGAGGGAGGGGGTAATCCCCTCCCTCTGAAACTATAAAAGGAGAAAGTATGTGGACGAGGGATAGACGAGAAGACTTCAAAAAGGATGTTGCGAAGGAAGTGACTAAGTTTTATCTTTCGCAAAAAGAGGAGAAAAGTCGGGACGCAAGACGAGAAGTTGAGAGTATAGTTACAGATGAAGCGATACATACGTATCGCCATAGAGTTAAAGGGAGGAAGTATTTTTACTTTTAAGGAGGAGACAAGATGACTAAGAAAATAAAAGACATTGTTGTAATGTTCAACCACATACGTTACGTTGCCAAAAATGGGGTTGTTTATAAAAAAGACATCCCTACAATTTGGCGTAATTGTGACCCTGCACAGGTGGAGAGATTTTTAATTAAGAAGTATGGTCCGAAAGGGCTGAAAGTAGTTGAGGCAGAGACACTTGGGGCTCAACAAGTAAGCGATAAGAAGGGGGACAAAATAGATGGCAGTAACGGCGGAAAATCTGATAGATGAGGTTGCAGTATTAGTAGGGGATAGCTCTACTAAGTTTAAAGAGAAATTACTTGTAGGGTTGAGGCAGGTATTGAGGAGGATACCTGCTTTTTTGTATCACGATAAAATTTTTACCGTTTGGACTACAAATTTGGAAAAAGATAAAGAAGAAATCACGTTAGCGGATAACATTACAAACGTTAAGGCAGTTAAAGTAAAAGATGGCAACTCTTGGTTTGAGGTTAAACGTGTTCGCCTTGAAGACTTAAATTATGGCACAACTGCGAGAATACCATCTCAATTCGCCGTTGAAGGGAACAAAATACTCTTTGATGCTCCAGCAGATAAAGAGTATTACCTACGCCTCATCGTTGCAGTGTCAAACGCTGGCAACTTATCTTGGACGACAGAATTTGACTTTACTGATGAAGTATTGTCCTTGATACACGATGGCCTTTTGTATGAGGCATATATGTATAGAGAAAGGCCAGATATGGCCAATGCTGCCTTGAACTCCTTCACTGCTACATTACGGGCAATACTTGAGATGTATGAAGAAGATAATGTGGGGAATTTGATATGGCAAGAGGAATGAACGTTTACGCATTAACATCGCCAGTTGCAGGATTGCAGGAGAGGATCCCGAAGGAATTTTTGAAAGATGTTTATTCTCCTGATTCCTTGAATGTTGAGATTTATAACGGCACAATTGCTTCTCGTCGTGGGTTGCAATTGGAAGCCAATCTCCCTGTTGAGGCAGATATAGTGAAAATGTTTTTATACCAACCTTACTCAGGCGATAGAGTTGTAATGGTTTGCACGAGGGAAGATATATTTGAGTATAACGCTACATCCAAAGTATTCCGTTTCCTCACCCCACGCTACACCACAGGCACAGTTAACGTTACGAATGGGTCAACTGTTGTGACAGGTTCAGGCACGTCTTGGAGTTCAAATGTGAAAGCAGGAGATTATTTTGGTGTTGGAGATGATATTAACAGTATAACTAAATGGTATAAAATTGCCTCCGTTGATTCAGATACACAAATTACCCTTAAAACTGCTTATGAAGAGTCAAGTCAAACTGGGGTAAATTATGTAATAAGGCAAATATTTACTACTGGAGATAAAGATGTTTGGAGAGTAACTCAGTTCGTAGATAACAACTATGGCGACATTGTTGTCTTTACGAATGGCAGAGATTATCCAGTAAGGTATAAGTTGCCAGACCCGTCGGTGGTTAGAATAAATAATGCCTATAAGTGTAAAGATTTAGTTGTATTTAAGGATAGGTTAATTGCTATTCATACAGAGGAAGGTGGAGGGTGGCAGATGCAACGATTCCGTTGGTCTGCAGTAGCAGATTGTGAGAGTTGGGATGCTCTTGATTTTCAGGATTTAGTTGATACCAAAGGGCATTTAGTTTGCGGTGCATTAAGCCAGAACGCAGATTATCTTGTTTTATTCAAAGATGATTCAAAATATCTCATTCGTTGGGTTGGTGGAGATTTTGTTTTTGACAATCAGCGTATAGATTTAGTGGGCACATTAGCCCCTAATTCTGTCATCAACGTGCCTCGTTTAGGTTTTGTTTACTTCGGTTCAGATACACGGATACGTTTATATAATGGGATGGAGGATGTTGATTTAGGGTATAACGTTTGGCCTGATATTAACAATACGAATATTAACGTTGCCTATAAGATTCATTCATTCTACGTATCCTACAAAAATCAAGTTCGCATATTCTTGCCAATTGTTGAGGATACGATAAATACTTGTTTTGTTTATGATGTAGATAACAAAGCATGGTTGAAGTGGCAGTATAAGAAAGAGATTTTATCGGCGGTGGAGTTTTGGAATGTAACAAGCTATTTTTGTGATACTCCTCCTGCAAGCGAATGGTATTGTGATGAAACGGATATATATTGCGATTCAAGAGAATTATTAGAAAATGCTCCAATGACGTTGTATGGAACAAAAGGGAAAACATATTTGGTAGATAGAGGTTTGTATGATGATGATGAGACATACGAGGTTTATTTTATAACTAAAAGATTGAATTTTAGGATGCCAAACAAAGTGAAGAGATTATGGAAAATACAGTTATGGGCCAAGACAGCAGATAGAGATGTTAACATCTTTGTGAAAGGAGATGATTATATAACGTGGCAAGAAACTGAAATTTTAGATATTCAAAGTTCTGTAAGAGAAATCGTTAAACAAGATGTTGTTTTTGATGAAAACGCTGAATGTTTTGATATAAAAGTTTCGGCTAATCCACCATTGCAAGTATTGGCTTTGTTGTTTTGGTATTCACCAAGTTATAGCGTGGTATAAGGAGGCAGTTATGGCGTATACGAGAAGTTGGGATGAAACACAACCTGTAAATCATTTATCAATAAAAGATGTTCCTCCTTGGATAAGGTATGTAAAAATAGACATCGCAGAAAGACTAAAAAATTTCTTTTATGGTTTTGTTGTGGGTGAGAATGAAGTTGGAGCCAAAAAAATAGAATTTGTTAAGCAATCAACATCTCCTAATGCGGCTACAAATAAAGGTGTCATTTTTACTAAAGAAGTGGATGGAGAAGTGGAACTTTTTTATAAAAGTGCTTCAGGCAAAGAGAAGCAGATTACAAAAAAAGGAGACTTAAACTTTGTTGCCTTTGAATCAGGGGACATTCTATTAACCACAAAAACTACTACCCCTGAAGGCTGGGAAGATTTATCTGCAACATACGATAACAGATTTATTCGTATAAGTTCAGGCACTCCACTTGAGACAGGCGGTAGTGATACGCATAATCACGGTGGCGAGACTGAAGGACATGCTTTGACGATAGATGAAATGCCTGCACACTCTCATAGTTATTTGAAATTTCGTTATGGTGGAGGTGGAACTTCAGGAAGTGATTATCCTCACGCTTCTTCTTGGGAACAAACCTCATCTGTTGGTGGTGGGCAACCACACTCACACGGTATAGCTGAAGCATCTAACGTTCCAGCATACATTCAAGTAAGGATGTTAAGGAAACTATGAACGATTTAATGCAAAACAACAACAACGAAACAGTGCCCGGTGTAGGAGTCGCAGGGCAGGTAATGTGTCCGTTTTCTTTAATGGCACCGAAGATGTGTTTAAAGCAGGGATGTGAGTTGTGGATTGAGTTAAAGTATGGGGATAAGATGGTAGGCAGATGTGCATTAAGTTGGCTGCCGATACTTATGATTGAGACGAGGCAAGCAATAGAGAGGTTGAAGGATGACGTATAAAAGGGATTGGGATAAAAACAAACCAGAAGACCATTTATTAATTGCTGAAATACCACAGGTTTTTAGGTGGTTGAAAGAAGATATTGCACAACGCTTGAAAGATTGGATATACGGTTTCATTTCAGGTGAAACTAAAATTGGTTTAAAGAAAGCACCTTTGCACCCTGTAAGTTCCGACCCTGCGACAGAATCGGATAAAGGGATATTGTATGTTAAGGAAGTAAATGGAATAAAGGAGTTGTTTTATAAGGATAGCGGGGGTAATGTGAAGCAGTTAACTTCGCAGGGCAAGTTAAACCTTACGGATGAAGGCGTTGTTTATTTAACTGGCGACCAGACAATAAATGGAGTTAAGACATTTGTTGATGGGTTGAAGGCTCCTGATCCTTCTGATTCCAACGATGTGGCAACAAAGGGATATGTAGATAATTTACCTCATCCAGATGAGAAAGTTAAAGCATCTCCTTCTGATACGACAGCAGGGTATTTGAGTGATAAAGTGGATGGAGTTACGATTGATGTTAATGCGGAACATTTGTATGTAAAAGACAGTTCTATTTCGCAGGCTAAATTGAAAACTGCAACAGGGAGTGGAAGTCATTGGGTGGGAGTAGGGGGAAATAATGTTTTGGTGACACTCCCTGGAGGGGAGTATGGATTTTATCCTCTTATAGCGGTTGATCGTCGAAGCGGGCGTTTTGAAATGGAAATGGGAAGAATAGGGTGGGCTGATGCTACTTATCGATCGAGATTGGGTTTTCATTATTATGCGACTACTAGTGGTGGTAAAGCTTCTGCTACTTTTTACTGGAAACAACGCTACATCACCGCTTCTGGATATTACCATTGGATATATCTTCTGTTAGACAAAGAAAACCGAATTAAAGGAGTTTGGGTAGCGCCTGACCATCCATCAGCGAATATTCCTGCTTTACCTGATGAGATACCACATCCGTTTAGTTTAAATGAAGGGGATAAAGTCATAGTCGTTGATGAGTCAGTAATGGACGAAGTGAAGGAATTAGTCAGGGCAAACAAAGGAAGGAAGACACCAGCAGAGATACTGACGGAGGAGTTTATCTTGGACGATTGGGAAGGACCGAAATTTAAGCCAGTTCCGATTATAAAAATAGATGAGTGGGACGCTTACGAAGGTAAGCGTGTAGCAGAGATAAAAGTTCCGCAGTGGTGTCGGGTTATGTTCAACAACGATAAAGTATGCCTCAAGGAAATAGTTGTTGATAGATTACCTTCTGGGATTGAGTTTAGGAAGATGAGGAAAAATGAAGCTCAAAACTAAACCCACATATTACACAAAATACCGAGACCAAGAGCTCAATAATTTTATCCTTGACGTATATGACGATTTTCGCCTTCTTGAACCAACATTGGTTACAGAATTACCAGCACCTGTGAAAGAGTATCGTGGCAAGTTTGTATTGAAACAGGGCGACCCTGATGAGTTGTATGTATGTGTGCAGGAAAGTGGAGGCTTCACGTGGAAAAAGGTATCATTATCGTAGCAACAACAATAATTTGTGCATTCTTAGGTGCCTATGGTGGCAAGGCAGGGACCAGTAAGGCATGGCGTAGGTTTGGAATACCGATTGCCCTGACGTTGCTTCTCTCCTCATCCCAGCACCTCCTTAAGTATGCCTTGTGTTTCTTAGGGATGTCTATACCCCTATCTCTGGGGTATGGCATCCCTGACGAACACGATGAGGGATCAACGCTGGGCGTTATCTTTTATAACATCTTTGGCGGGCGTTGGTGCGATTTTGCGTTGCGAGTGACATTGTTCATTTTGACGATGTTACCTGTAATCTTTATCGCAGATTTAGGGAGATGGCTTGTGGCAACGTTCTATGGCTCATTATTGGTGGCACCGTTTGTTGGCGATACGTTTGTTAAGAATGAGCCAGAAGTATGGGGGCTTAATTCGGAGGATTTAATTTATTATGGAACGTTAGGGTTTTGTGTATCGTGGTCAATGATAAAACTGTAAACAGGTGGGGAGTTAAGTTTGTATTGGAAGATTTGGCGTTCAGGGAGCACTGCAAAAAGTTGATGAGGTATGCGGATATGTTGAGAAAGAGAATGAGAAATAAAGAAGAGTTTTTTAGGACGATAAGTATGCGGGTATATTTCGATGTGTGGGGTTTATTCGACAAGGAGGAGCGAGATGGTAGTGTTTGCGGAGAAACTGAAAAAGTTGGTTGAGGAGGTAGGGAAATTAGCTGATAAGTTGGAAAAGTCTGTCTTGGAGACGGATAGGTTTAAGAGGAAGTTGGAATTGGATAATCAGAAATTAGAAGAAGAGCGAGCACAATTATTCCGAATGAAAAAGTTGCTGGAAGAAAGAGAAAAGGCAATAGAAGAGAAAGAGAAACAGTATGGCAAAGTCGATGAAGCATTGGCTAAAATCAAGAAAACGGAGGAGCAAATTAAAGCATTAGAGGAAGAAGCTAAAAGGAAGAAACAAGCTTTAGATGAGAAAGAAAAAGAGTTGCAGGAAAGAGAAAAAGAAATAAGTCAGCAGGAGAGGCTTTTACAAAAACAAAGAGATAAATTAAAGAAGCAATCCGAAGATTTGGCAAGGAAAGAAAAAGAATATAAGCAAAAGATAGAGAAAGAATTGCTAAAAAGATTAGGGAGGTAAAATGCACATTAGTGGTGCTATTTTTGAAATGGCAGCCAAGAATGGGATGTTCTTTATAGATTGCAAGAATAAGGGCGATGATCCTAATACGCAATATTATTCTTTCGGCAATGAGCGTGGTGACTTTTATATAATGCGGATATGCACGTTGGAGGATGGGCTGGAATGCAGGTATGCGGTTTACAGGAAACAAGCAAACTATGAAGAGATTTGGAACAATCGAGAAAACATTAGTTACGATTATATCTGGAAGGCTAAAAAATGAAGGAGGGTAACGCAGGCATGAAGGAGGAAACAATCGTGCACGTCCTTGAACAAAGGGTTAAAGGAATTGAGGATTTTTGTGCTGTCAGGAATAAGGAGACGGATAGGAAGTTTGAGACGTTGAACGATAAGATTGATAGGATTTTGGAGAAGATAATTGATTTAGAGAAACGATTGCAAAACCACTTACCTACTTGGGCAAGTTTTTTATTTGCTTTGTATTCTGCTATAATTGCGGGGTTAATAGCGGAGGTGTTGAAACGATGAGTAAGAAGAAATTGAAGTTTGGAGATGTCGTTGCAGCCGCAAAGCAAGTAGAACAAAATGTTCCCTTTTGGGCTCTCGTCCTTGCAGGAGAAGCAGCCGGAGAAGGGGAACAGGGATTAAGGGCAGTTGCCAGTGTAATGTATAACCGTGCCAAGAAAGGGAGAAAATACTGGGGAGGCTCTGATCTTGATAGCGTTGCAAGGCAGAAGGGACAATTCTCTGCTGCAACACTTCCTAAACCAAGATTGATGAAACGATATCTTGAAGTAAAACCAATTGTAGATAGGATTGTTCAAGAGATTAAGACAGGGAGATTTAAATCTAACTTGCCTGATTATGTTACTTACTATTGGCGATACGATATTGACCAAAAAATGAGGAAACAACCTTGGACTAAAAATTTAGGAACATATAAAAGAATAGGGAATCATATTTTCTATTACGAAAGGAGAGACAAGAAATGATTTACAAGATCACCAACCCACTTCTCGTTGAAAGAATAGAGCCGTTAATCAACGAGATTAAGTTTGAGTTGGACAATGAAACGATTAAGCGAGTTATCATTGAGTATTTGCAAGCAGACGAGGGAATATTGTATGCAGAAGAAAAGGATGGCGAGCCGACGGGGTTCATCTTCGCAACGCCTATTTATTACGAAGGAGAAGATGTCTTACTCATCCAATTCTCATACATTCGCAGAGGCAACCCGAACACAGGGCACGAGTTTATGGCACGGTTGAGAAAGGAATGTCAGGAGAAAGGGATTAAAAAAATGTTGTTCATAACGAAGCGGAAGCCTGATGGGTTTATGCGGAAATATAAATTTACGCTTGAAGGATATGTGTTGAGCAAGGAGGTTCCTGATGGGGTTGTTTAGTAAATTATTCGGATCTAAAAAGCCGAGAGTTGAGACGAAGGTAGTTGAGATACCAGAATATAAGAAGGTAAGGCAGAAGGTTGCCAATACCCTTCTTGGATATATCGGGTCTCCTGCTCCAAAGTATCCTTATCAGAGGATTGCTGATTTCACACCTGATGAGAAAGAATATTTCACTAAGGCAAGGCAATGGGCAAGGCAAAGTGGATTGTCACCAACGTATTCGCTTGCCAAAGGTGAGGTTACTAAAACGCTGACTAATCAATATGATCCTACCACTTCCCTGTTTTATAAGGCAATGAGGGACGCTGCCTTGTATAATTTGCAGAAATCGTTAGATAAGATATCTGACTTCTCGGCAGGCGGAGGGAGGTATTGGACAGGAGCACGAGCACGGTTGCAACAAGAGGCAACGACACAAACTACGAATGAGTTAAATAGGATATTAGGGAACCTCGCTCAGCAGGAGAGGCAAAACAGATTAGCCGTATTGCCATACGCTACATCTATTGGACAGTATGAAGAGATGTTGCCGTTACGTAGGGCTTCCGTATTGCAGGATATAGGTGAGTTGCAACGCAGGTTAGCACAGGCACGGCTTGATGAGATGTATAGGCAATGGATGTTTGAGAATATGCAGTGGCCACAGTCCTGGCTTAATCTTGGTCTTGGGATGATACAGGGCGAGCCGATAAGTATACAGAATATAGTAAGACCGGGTAGAGCGAGTCTGTTTAGCAGATTAGTAAGTCCTCTTGCCACTGCGGCAGGGTATGCCCTTGGAGGGCATTTAGGTGGGATGTTAGGTGGGGCATTAGGTGGGCCAGTCAGTAATATAGGTGGCACAGGTTTATTATCGTCTTCGCCTTATAGTCTGCAAAATCTTTACGCTGGAATATAAGGAGGATAACGATGGCATACGTAATCGGCAACACAATATCGCTCCCTGAAGCACAAGGGAACTTTGATGTTATCTCCTCAGCACTCGGGCAAGGCTTATACTCAGGATGGCAGAACTATTTAACACAACAGGCCCTGAACAGATTAAGGCAACAGTATAACCTCGTCCCTGTGACAGTGACTGATGAGAATGGGCAGTTAGCGATAAAGTGGGTATATAAGAAGCCAGCAGAGGAAAGGTTGCAGGAAGCCGTTAAGGCAGCGCAAAAATTAGGCATACCGATAACTAATGTTGGCTTGACGGAGAACGGGGATATTGTAACGCAGGGAGATTTGTTGGGTCTTACGGATAGGTATTATGCTCAAGGAGTTAATCCTGCAATCAATCCACTTTCTTTTGCAATTACATCGCAGTTTCCTCAATTATCAACTACTATTCAACAACCGCAACCACGCAAACATAGTTTATTTCAAGATGCCATTCGTAAGATTAAAAGTTTCTTCTCAACCCCAAAGGCCAAAGCACAGACAGGATTAGTCCCAACAGGGACACCTGTCCTGCCTCAAAAGGCCTCGCCCGGTCTTGTCGGACAGGCGGTGAAGTTGTTGAAGGGAGAGAAGAAAACCAAAAAGCCAAGTTCCTTCCTTGAGGTAAGGCTGAGATGGCCAAGCGGGGAGGAGCAGTGGGTAGATTACCAGACTTGGAGGCAATACAAAGATACAGATTATCAAGGTGTAAAACCGCTGGAAGTTAAGCCGAAGAATGTATCGCAGAACAACTCTTGGTATTACAAAAAATATTTCGGCTTGGAATAAGGAGGGTATCAAATGCCGATATCTCCTCTTGAGTCAATGATAAAACACGGAGGGCGTCCTACCCTTGAGCAAAATATTGCCGATATTGGTAAGGCAGTAATACGTGGCACATCTGTTGTCCCTGAGTCGCTATCTGGCATTGTCAAGATGGGAGAAGATATTACGGGCTTGCAGGGAACGTGGGATGATAGATTGGCACAAGTTGCGGAGAGGTTGAGACAAAGGTTCGCCCCATCTCCATCGTTGCAGGAAGGTGGATTTAAGTATAGACCTGTGATGTCATTGTTGTCAGGGATAGGAGAATCTACGCCCTATACCTTAGGCACTGCAGGGGCAGGTGCTCTTGTCAGTGCAGCGACACGGTCTTTGCTTGCAGGGTTGCTGACACAGATGGGATTGGTTGGCGGCCTTGCCTCAGGGCAGACATATAAGGAAGCAAGGGAAGCAGGAACTAAACCATCTAAGGCAGGCCTCCTTGCAGGGTTGCGAGGTATCGGTGAGGCGGGGCTTGAGTTTGCCCCTGCGGAGACGTTCCTTGCGAGGTTATTTGGCAAAGGTAAAGGAGGCCTTGGTAGAGCTATCCTTGAGCAAAGTTTGGCTGAGGGGATAACTGAGCCTGCACAACAGGTGTGGGAAAACTTGTTAGCCAAAGCCTATGATCCCAACCGTCCTTTAATGCAGGGTGTCCCTGAGAGTGCCATTATTGGTGGTGCGATGGGTGGATTGATGGGTGGCGGTGCTCACTTGTTCTCAGGAGCGACACCTTCCCTCGTTGAGGCAACACCGCAACCTGAGACTGATTTGATGAGGGATAAAGATTTAATTATTGAAGAGACACCGATTGAGGAAGTCAGGGCACTGCCATATTATCCGTTGATGTTGCCCAAGGGGAAGACCCCTGCCTCTGATAAGGTTATTCCATTACCGCCACCTCCTGAGACTAAGTTAGTGAGTAAGAAGCCGATAGTGTTGCCTGCACCTTCTAAAAGTGAGGTTGCGACAAAGAAAATAACCAGAGATATTATTCAGCAGAATCCAGATGTAATTTTCGTTTTTGGGGATAATGATTTAAGGAGAGGCAAAGGAGGACAGGCGTATTCTGCAAGAGGGGAGAAAAATGTTTTAGGAATACGGACCAAGAAAAAGCCTGCTACAACAGAGGATAGTTACTACACAGATAAAGAGTTTGAGCAAAATAAAAAGAAAATTATTGAAGATGTTTTGCGAGTTAAACGAGCGATCGATGAAGGAAAGAAGGTTTACCTCTTTCCCAAGATAGGAGAAGGCAGGGCGGAACTTCAGCGACGAGCACCTAAGACATATGCTTTTCTAAAGAAGGCATTGGATACTCTTAAGAAGTATGCTGCTCAAAAAGGTGCTTTAGTTACGTCGCTTGAAGAGAAGGTAACTTCTGTCCCTACCAAAACAATGCCAATGCGTTACGGAATTACAGCAGAGGATGCTTCAGGGAGAGCCAAAGAGTTTCTCCAGAAAAACTTCAAGGCAGGGCAAAGGGTTCCTCTTACAGTTTTGATGGAGAAAGGGTTACGCACTGCCACGACTCGTGCAGATAAAGGTTATTATAAAGTAGGAGATATTGTTAATATAGGAGGGAAGAAATATAGAATTAAATCAATAGAGAAACCAGACTTTTCTACACCTGAAGGAATACGGAAATGGGAGGAAAGAGAAGGTTGGTCCTTTGAAGCAATTAAACGCAAATACCCAAGTATCTATAAACAAATCACCAATCCTCAAGCACGGCAATTTGTATTGGAACCAGTGAGAGAGAAATCTTCTACCCTTAAAAGAGGTTTTACTCTTTCAGTAACTCCTGAGCCTGACAAGGTTAAAGGGCCATTTAAGGCTTCTCTTGCAACAGCGTATATAGGTTTTGGAAAACGAGATAGTTCTACTTATCGTTATGCTTTAGACGCCAAGAAGCAAGGAATACCTGTCAACAAGGGCAAATATTCTCCTGATGATGTAGTGTTTGCTTCTATAAATGGACAGCCTTCTCGTGCTGCTCTCTTGAAAACGTTCCAAGAAGTTAAGAAAGCATTAGATGCTGGAGCGACTGTTCTCACGGATTCAGACACTTATTTAGCCAAGAGTTCGTATAATCAGGGTGAAAAGATGTTGGCCCGTATGTTGCGCAAGGCAGGATATGAGGCAACTCCACATCCTGATAATACATTAGTAAACGTTTGGCGGAGAGGCAAGCCTAAAAAACTCCTCCCTGCCAAAACAAAGACATTCACCCTGCCAACTACCAAGACGGTGATACGGGAAGTTGAGAGCCCGATTTATAGAAAGAAGACGCCTCGTGAGGTATATCGGTTGAAGTTGAAGCCAAGCGGGGAAGAGATTTTGTTTGAAATAGTCAGACCATCGCAACAGTTGCCTACGGAAGAGACAATTGCACCGCAGAAAAGAATAAGAGAGAGTTACAGAGAAAAGAAGTTGGCCCCTGAAGAGAATGATTATCGCTGGCTTCAGGTAAGGCAATTAGCACATATTCTGCAGGGAGAAAATATCTCAAGAGATAATCTCATCCATATCCTTGAGAATATGGGATGGGAAGGCGATGCTGCAGAGTCAGTGGCTGACAAAATACTGGCAGGTGAGGTTAAACCGTTAGATCCTGAGAAGTTTCAGCAGATCTACGACTTTAAGCAAAAGAAAAGGTTGGAAGCACCAACGGCAGTCCGATTTAATGTATATACCAAAGATGGGGATTTAATTTATACTGGTTACGGCACTCCGAGAAAGATTCAACAGGCAATGCGAGAGATTGCTACTGAGGCAAGTCGGGGTGTTAAGTTTCAGGATATAATGAACAAGGTCAAAGAAGAGTTCCCGTCCCCTGAAGAGACGACTACTCTAACACCGCAAGAGGCTATTAAGAAGATGTTGTTAGGCGAAATAACAACGCCTGAGGCTATTCTTGCCTTGACCAGACACGGATATACTCGTGGACAAGCAGAAACAACTGTTAACGCAGCGTGGGAGAAATACGCCTCTACAAAGCCGTTCATCCAAGCCAAAGATTTGCAGGCATACATTAAGAAAATGCAGGATGAAGGGATTGATAAGAACGAGGCGGTGAAGTTGTGGATAACCAGACGTGCAATGGAAGAGGGAATGTCTGAGGCTGAGTATGCGAGGAAGGTTATAAATGAGGCATTGCAGAAACCAAAGGTAACATCGCAACTTGCCTACATCCGCAAGAATCTGTTCCCTGACCTTTCAAGAGATGACTGGAAGGCGATAAGGCAACAGGCCGTCTTGAATAATCTCATAGATTCACAGCCTCACCTTTTCTCAAGGGAGGATACCCTTGAAGATATAAAGAGAAAAATTGAGGAGAATGTCAAAGGCATTCCCAAGCAGGAAAGAGAAAAGTTAGCCAAGCAGTTATACAACCTCAAAGAATCAATCATCCCTTACGATGATGAGGTTGCCTTAACTTCAGATTTGGTTGAAGATTTGTTCTACAAGTCTGCCTTGTATGAGGCATTCCCGAAACACGGTGAAGGAGCAAGGCGATTGTTCAGGCTTTTGGAGGATGAGTCAGGGGAGATTAAGTTTGCCCCTGAGGATTTTGATTCTTTGTTTGACAAGGTGAAACTGCTCTCCACTGCCGTGCCTGTCCTTGAGGCAGCAGGGCCCGAGACTGCAGCGTTGGTGCAAGACGCAAGGGATATGTATGAAGGGATGGCAATGGGGTATTCTCAAATAACGCAGTATCACAGGAAATACTCCGACTTGATGAAATCATTACCTAAATATGCCCAAGAGAAATTGTCTCAATGGTTCAAGAGAAATTACGATAGAACGAACACAGATAGGGCTACCTTGAGAAAAGAGTTCCACACATTCTTATCCCGCAATCCTGCCATCCCGAAAGAGAAGGCGCTGAAGTTGTTTGACTTAATCAGGGATATGAATGATTTATTGAACCTGTTTTATAGCGAGATTGAGTCGCTATACGATAACGATTTGTTATTCAAAATCAACATCATTGACCCTGACGCAATACGGCTACCCAATGGTGAAGTAATATCAAGAGGGACGGCACGGGTTAAGGTGGGAACTAAAGTATTGGCACAATCTACGCCTGTTGTTCAGGCAGAGATACAATACTTCACCCAGCAGGGTATAAGGAAGCAATACATCACCCTGAAGAAAGAAGGGGATTGGTTTAAAGAGTTAGAGAAGATTGCCAGAAAGCGGTTGCAAACTGAACTGCGACCTTGGGTCAACTACATCCCACATTACAGGGAAGTGAAGGTCGGCTGGTATTGGGCAATCATTAGAGATAACACAATCAAGAAAGGCAATAAGACAATATTCGCCAAGGCATATCCTAACAAAGAGACTGCCTTGAAAGAGGCAATCAAGGAGGCCAAGAGGAGAGGGCTTGACCCTGAATCAAAAGAAGTTGAGATTGAGATTAAACAGCACCAAGAAAACCCAGATAGTATCCCTATCGATGTCCTGCCAATTGAGGTTGAAGGGTGGCTGGCACGCTTGGGTATTGACCCTGACAGTGATGAGGCAAGGAGGATTGTTAACGACCTAAAGAAGCGGAGCGGTTTCTATTCTCACTTCATCCGTTCTCGCAACATTGACGGATGGATGGACACGCTGGATGGTTTCTTGCGTGGGTTCATACAATCCTTCAACTCAGCAATGTTCACTTACCAGAGATTGTATGCCAAGAAATATATGCTTGAGAAATTGCGGAAGATTGAGAAGAATGAGAATTACTCCAAGACGATAAAAGGTTTAGCCAAGAAGTTTGTTGAGTCTTATACTGAATTTGAAAAGTTAGGGAAGTTCAGCCGAGCCTTGCTAAAGACAAGGGCATTCCTCTATATTTACGCCTTACAGAATAAGGCAACCTACGTCCTGCAAAATATCACAGAATGGATACACTCCATTCCTGCCGTAATTGACGCTTTACAGGAACGTGGGATTAGTGAGGCAAAGGCAATTCCAATTGCCTTAAAAGCATTTGCCAGAGTTTTCAAATCTCCCTCCCCTGAAATCAAGGCACTGGAGGCAAAGGCAAGGCGAAACGGATTAACTGACTACAAGACGTGGCTTAAATATGAGTTGCACCCTGACGCAATGGACACGCTTCTTGAGTTCTTGGCAGATTTGGATGTGTTAGGGAAAGAATCAGAAAAGTTTTCCTCACAGGTAACGTTCCGTGTTGGCCTTGAGGTAGCGAAGGAAATAGGCCTCAAGGGTGATGCAGCGTATAAGTTTGCCCGAGACTTCCTTCTTGGCAAGGGCAAAATATTTATGACTAAGGGGAACAAGATTGGGGCATACCTAATAGCCAACCCTGCCGTATCACGGGTGCTCTACCCTGTCTTCACCACTGTGGTGGCAGATATTCTGGGGCGTGTGTTTGTGGCACCGAAGATATCTAAGACTTTATTATTCTTGCTTATGTATGGCCTACTTGCAGGGGTAGAAGGGTTGCCCTTTGTTAATAAAAAGAAATTCTCCGAGATAAACAGTCCGCTTGAGGTGATATGGCGTAAAGGTATATTAGGGCTGGCAGGGATTGATACTGGGTTCCTGTCACTCAATCCTTTCTTCAGGGCAAAGTTCTACTTATCAGATAGGCCATATCAGACAATGCAGAAGGCTTTTGATTTACTTAAATCTGCTTTTCAAGTTGCCTCTATTGGTGCCTTCATCGATTCAATAACTCGTGCTGCAAGGATAGCAGATAAGTATGATCTATCGCTCGGGATGTTTGCGTTAATCTCCACTCCTCTTGGAGGTTTGCAACACATCATTAAAGGATTACTGCGAGCAACTTACGGCGAACGGGTATATAATAAATATAGAAAGCAATACAAAGACTTGGGTTGGAGACCATCTACCCTGAAAGACTACATCTACGAAGCATTGGATATACCTACAAGTGGCAGGTTTGATGCTTGGCAGAGATACAAGAAGGGTGCGAAGTATAGGCACAGGTTGTGGGTTATTAAACACGGAGGTGAGCGATGGAAGCGTTAATTGGTGCAATTCTGGGGTTTGTGATTAGTATTCCTGTGGTTAAGGCATTCTTGGATAAGACAGCGGTGAAGACAGAAGTTGTGTTGGATTTGTTGCTTACTGCGGTGAAAGCAATAGAAGACGGCAAGGTAACGCCAAAGGAGGTAAGAGATATAGTTGAGAAAGCGGAGAATCTGGATAAAGTTTTCCCTATCTTAAAGCAGTTATTGAAGAAGTAAGGAGGGGAGATGGCATTAGTTCCGTTTCACACAATACAGGTAAATGCCGTTGCCTTTGAGGGACCAGAGGTTGTATTTCCTTATGAAGGCAAATGGTATCGTATGGACTGGGCGGATGTCCCTGATAGGTTTAAGCAATTGTATGTTGTATCTCTTCGTCTGCAAGGCATAAGCGTGCCTTCAGCCTTGCAAGAATACATAGTTGATACGATAGATGTTGCTACTTTGGATATAGACTTTGATTTAACAAAGGCACAGGAGGTGGATGAAGAGTATCCTGTATGAGGTGGTGAGCAATGCCAATTACATACGATAGTTCAACCAACACAATAACTGTAGTCGGCGGGAGTGAAACAAGTCCGTATTCTTTCGAGGATATTTATCAGGCGGATGTTAATAATGGATGGGGTGTTGTAGAAAAGAAGGAAACAGCATACTTCATACATGCTATTATCCAACTTGGTAACAGTGATAATGACGCTTGGTTAGTTGATAAGAATAAACAGTTGTTTTTCTATGCTGATTATGCTTTTAAGAATTCTGCCAAAACAGGGCATTTGATTTTAGGTGAGATTGAAAATGAAGAAGAAAAGACAACAAAGAATGGATGTTATGTAGAATGTTACCAATATTATTTTACTGGATTTAATATTCAAGAAATCAATCTATTTGATACAAAAGTTGTTTCAAGATGTAGTGGTGGTGGCTCTTTCAGTTATTTTAGAGTTGACGGTTGTGTAGGAAAAATCTGGAATAGTGAATTGCATAGTATTTTATTGATGGGAAATGCTACGAATTTAGACATATACAATGTAGAGTTAGGAAATTTCCCTCAAGATAGTATTGTTCCTCCATTTATGTATTTTGATGTTGGTTCTGGAAGTATGGAAAAAATTACTGTTGTTAACTGTGCTTATGCAGCTATACACTTTTGGTATGCTGGGTTTACTATTAAAAACCTTGTTGCAAGAGACATCAGAAATGCTCTTGTTCTACTTAGATTTGCCAGAAACGAATCTTTTGCTATTGACTGGGATGTTGACTGGAGTGGAAATATTCTTGAAGGTAGTTTAATAGGGGATTTTAAACTTTGGAGACAATACTCTTTCAATGTTAGAGTTCAAGATGAGAGGGATAATCCTATATCAAATGCACAAGTTATTCTAAAAGATAATAATGGAAATATTGTTTATTCCGAAACAACAGATGAATTAGGAAGGACTCCTATCCAAGTTCTTAACTGGGGATATTACACTCTCAGCAATAACAATTATGTTGAGTATCCATCAACTCCTCATACTCTCATTGTTACAAAGCAAGGATACCGAAAATATAAGGCAAAGATTGAACTGACTAAGAAACTAATTGATTTTCCAATAGTTCTTGAGAAAGAAAGTATTAACATCGACCAAGAGGTGTTGTTATGAGGTATGCTAAATCGGAATCAACATACATTTTAGGCATATTCAATACAGGCGATACGGTAACGATTGATGTGTATAGGTTGTCGGATAATGCAAAGGTTGTAGATGGGGCGTCTTGCTCTGAAGTGGCAGGGACGGGAGTGTTTAAGTATTCCTTTAGTCAGACAGTTTCACAGAAGGAAGAGTATCTATGGATAATGAGCAATGGAGAGTATAGCAAGTATGGCAAGATAGTTTTGGGAGGGTGGATGGACGCAGTTAATGAGAACATCGACGTTCCTGTATCTTCCCGTGCAAGCCAAGAATCGTTGACCAAGCACGATAAGAAGATGGTATCGCTGAAATTCGTATAGCGGAGGAGGCAATGACGCAGATTATCGCAACTGTTTTAAGGCTGATTGATAAGGTTATGGATTTCTTTAACACAGGCAACACGTTGCTGAGGCTCAAAAGGAAGGAGCGAATACTCCGTGAAAGAATTAAACAGGCTTACCAAGATGGGGACGAGGATAGGCTTACTGCTTTGTATCATAGCCTTAAGCGGGTGCGGGCACAGATACGTGACATTGAAGAACTCAAGTAGGCTGATTATCGCACCCGCAGGAAGCATTATCGTCCGCCCTGATGGGAGCAGGGAGGCAGTCAACTTCGATGGGGTTGTGATCAGCATGGATGAGTTAATTAAGTGATCCCCCCTACTCCCTTACGAGGCGGAGGTTTTATTTTACATACTTCTCAAGTATAGATTCTACTGCCTTGCTAAGCAGGGTCTTTTTATTTTCTTCTTGGCATTCTTTGCAAATAATAATTGGCCTATATTTTCCTTCTTCATATATGGTTAGCCAAGCAGTAAATCCCTTCCCTTTGCATATAAAATCATTGAGGAAAACCCCTTCAATATGGTCTATTGGGTCAACCCCCCAATTTGGTATTATTTTTTCTTTTCCACATACATCGCAAATTACTCTTGTTTTGCCATCCTTCATAATTTCATACGGCATTTTCCCCTCCTTTTCAATTTTTAATACTTCGTTGAACACAAACAAAAAGTCTTTGTTTTCTTCGTATTTTTCAAACTCTTCGTGTGGAGGTTTTTCAGGAAGCGTCTTAAACTCCCACCACTCTGCTCCATCACGGCTATGGCGTTCCAGCCACCAATCATCTCCTACAACCACTAAAAATGAATTTACATATATTGTTCCGTAACCATCATCGTAATATTCATCTGCCAATTGTTTAAATTCTTCCCAAGTCATACTTCCCATTTTCGGAACACCTACCCAGCGAACATCCTGTTCGGATTTCCCGTTTTGGTGCAATTGCCATATAGTTTCTTCCAGTAAATTCATCGTAAATTTTTTCTTCTCATACGCCATTTTGCACCTCCTCTTTTGCGTGCTTCCATCCGTGAATGAATGCAGTAACATAAACATATCGCAAGACTTCTCTTGAGAACGTATCTTCCCCCATCGCAGAAAGCAAGCCTTCAAGCCATTGCCAATGTTGCTCTGCAAGGATACGGGGATTATTTTTCATCTTTCCACTTCTCCTAATACTTTTACTTTTCTTGCTCTTATTTTGTCTTCCATGCAAGTAATAATATCTTCTATTTTTACTTCTACTGCTATCAATGTATCTCCATCATCCCAATAAAATGGGGTAGAACAATGGATGCCAGCAGAACAACTTGTTTTAAAATTTGGGTCATAATGTTTAACTTCTACTATTTTCCCATCTTCATACATAAAATCAGGATTAAATAGAGAAATATATTTCCCTTTTGCTATCTTATTCACTCTTTTATACAAAATATATTTTCCATTAACTGGATATACATTCAAAGAACAAGCAATATATTGAATTAAATCTTCTTTAATATCTTTTGTTAATTCACCATATTTTACGTGTGCCATGCCGTAAACCCGAGCATTTTTACAAATTCCTACTGTTCCATAAACCCTTGCTCTACCGAAAACTTCGGCATTGCCATAAACCCAAGCATTACCATAAACTCTTGCTCTTCCATAGACTTTTGCTCTATGAAAAACTTTAGCATTGTCATAAATCCGAGCATTTTCATAAACCGTAGCTTCACCGTGAACTTGTGCATTACCATAAATCAGAGCATCGTCACAAATACGAGCATCATCATAAATTCGGGCATTACCACAAACCCAAGCTTTATCAAAAATTTTAGCATTATTATAAATTCGAGCATTGTTACAAATACGAACATTATCTCTAACTTGAGCATTGTCATAAACCATCGCTTCATCACAAACCCAACAATTTCCTTTGTGCGACAAATTATCTTCTTTTTCTATCCATCCACCCAAATCACCCTTTTTAACATCCCCAAAATCTCGCAAAGCCCTGATGCGATGTAAAACTCTTCCATAAACTATTTCTATTTCTCCTGTAAATTCATATTTTTTCTTCACCTTGCACCTCCTTTTACCTCTCATCCCCATCCCCCTTTATCTTCCCCCTTGCCTTCCTATCCGCTAACTTCTTTAAGTTATCCTCCATCACCTCCGCAGGATCAAGGCCAAGTTCATAACAGAGCACTGCCCAGTAGTAAATCACATCTCCGAGTTCCTTCTTAACTGAGTATTTGAATCCGTAGAATGCCTGAGCATGCATATCATCTGACAGCCTCCACCCTGTATCGTTATAGTCCCCACGCAAATACTTCTTATACTTCTCTGCTACCTCGCCTGCCTCACCAACAAGGCCAAGCACGGCACGGGTGAGACGATTCTCGCCATCCCAAGTGCGAAGGCAACCTTGCAGGTAGTCGTGTATGTTCAT
>Ga0256842_1000301_pt1 | contig 43417 bp, 18 predicted proteins | sample 4559240metaG_FD_185973 | JGI IMG/M metagenome (GOLD analysis project Ga0256842, IMG submission 185973) | Hydrothermal vent microbial communities from Guaymas Basin, Mexico - 4559-240 | ecosystem: Environmental > Aquatic > Marine > Hydrothermal vents | place: Mexico: Guaymas Basin | collected...
ATTATGATTTCCCAAGTTTTACAGCTGCCATACAAGTACTGCAATCAGCAGGTGCTTGTGGTGATGTTACATTCAATGTTGCTCAAGGTACATATAATGAGCAAGTGAATATCTCAGGTATTAATGCTCCTAATGGTAGTAAGATTGTATTTCAGAGTGCAAATGGTGACAGCTCTTCTGTGGTTTTAGTATCTGGTGCTGGCAATTCAACTGCAAATTATGTTTTACAGATAGATGATGTGTCTGATGTATGGATTAAAGGTATTACTATTAAATCTATAAATTCTACTTCTTCAAAAGTTGTAGTGTTTTCCGATGGAGCCTCACATAATGTTGTTACTAATTGTATTATCAGAGGCGGAGCAAATATTCAATCTAATTCTTCTTGTGCTATTGAATTTTTAAATAATGGATTGCAGAATTATAATACTATTAAGAATAATCATATTTCTAATGCTTATTATGGTATTTATGGTAATGGTAGTAGCTCGTTAAGAAATATAGGTAATATTATTGAAAATAACATTATTGATTCTGTTTCAACTTATGGAATAAAAGCTTCTTACGAAGATTCAATTTCAATTATTGGTAATAAAATTAGTATTTCAGCTGCTAATATATCCTATGGATTATATCTTAATTACAGTAATTTTTATAAAATAACAGAAAATATAATAAATAGTTATCCTTCTAATTATGCTTATGGAATTTATATTTATTATTCCGATGGTAGTTCCCAAAATCATAGTTTAACAGCCAATAATATTGTATCAATTAATGGTGGTACAGGTAATAGTTATGGTTTGTATAATTATTATTCTCACTTTTGTGATGTTTTTTATAATACTATTTCTATTAATGGGGTTTCTACTTCCAGTAGAGCATTTAATAACTATACAAACTCATCTTCTATTTATAATAATTCAATACGAATTTTGAATAATATATTTGCTGATTCAGTAGGATATGCAGCTTATTTTTCAAGTACTTCAGCTGTTGATATGTGCGATTATAATAATTATTCTTCATCCATACCAAATTCTATTAAAGTTTATTGGTCAGGATTAAAAACCACCTTGTCAGATTTACAAAATGCTTCTTCTCAAGATATGAATAGTAAAAATATTACCCCTACATTTTATTCAAATAGTGATTTACATCTATTTACAACTCAGTTAACAGGTTTTGCAACTCCATTAAACCAAGTGCTTTTTGACATTGATCATGAGATGAGAAGTGTAACGGGACCAACAATTGGCGCTGATGAGGTACCTATATTACCTCATGATATAGGAGTGGTGGCTATAAATAATATGCCAACAACTACAAATGAGAACCAATCGATTCCGGTTGCTCTACAAGTAAAAAATTATGGTACTGATACAGCTTCTAATTTTACTGTAAGCTATATAATTAATGGAGGTATTCCGGTAAGTCAAATTTGTACATCGAGTATAGCTCCCGGCCAGACTATTTCAATTACGATGAGTCCATTTGTATCTCCTGCAGGTAATTCTACAATATGTTCTAAGACTTCATATGTTGGAGATTCCAATTTTTTTAATGATAGTATTTGTTATAGTTTTTTCGGTTTTCCTGTTTGGGATGCACAAGTATCAAGTATTGAAGGTTTAGAAGAAGGTTGTGGACTAACTATGGATACAGTTAATATTTGGATAAAAAATAATGGAATTGATACAATTAATGGTTCTTCTCAATCGTTGCCCACAAATGTTAAGTTTTCTAGTAATTCTTCTACGGTAGTTTCCGAAACATTTACTACAGTTATAAATCCGGGAGATAGTCTACTTTACACTTTTACTAATTTAGTGTCATTGGCTACAAATACTACTACAGACACTATTTACAATATTGCTGCATGGATAGAATTACCTAATGATAATGTTAGTTATAATGATACAGCTTATAAGCAAATAGAATCTTTACATACACCAAATTCACCTACTGTTAATTCACCTATAAATGTCTCTTATGCCAGTAATGTAACACTTACTGCTATTTCAACTGATACTATTTTATGGTATAATAGTTTAACCTCTACAAATAGTATTGCACAGGGTCCATCTTTCACAATACCAGGTCTTTTATATAGTGATACAACTTTCTATGTTGAAGCAAGGGCTGGAGTGCCTAGTGTTAGTGTTGTGTTGGGTAATGGTACTATTAATTCATATACTACACTTACTAATGGTTGGTATAATTATAGTTGGTCAGAAAATATTTATGATGCTAATGAAATTCAATCTCAAGGCACAATAGATACGCTGTATGTGCAGTTAGCTCAGAGTGTTAGTGGGTTTACTATGAGTCAACAAACAATCTATCTGTCACATACTACTCAGAGTACTTTTGCATCAAGTGCTTACCCTGGTACTTCTGGCCAGACATTAGTATATAGTGGTACGATAACATGGTCAGGAAATGCAGGAGACTGGATTGCTATTCCATTGCAAACATCTTTTAACTATAATGGACAGGATAATCTATTGCTTCACTGGGAGAATCATGATGGCTCATATACTTCAGGATATCCTCATTTTTATTGTACTAGCAATACTGTTAAAACAATTTATGCATATCAAGATGTCAGTTTCCCAATCGGTTCGGGAAATTTCAGCTCAAATAGACCAAATTTGAAATTTAATATGGGTTCATTAGCATGTTCTAGTGCAAGAATCCCTATAATAGTTCAAGTAGCAAATCCTGCTCCTATAGATGCTGGTGTGATTAGTATAAATACACCAAATACAGGTGTAAACTTAAGCAGTAGCGAAACGGTAAATATTACTGTTAAGAATTATGGTTTAAATACTTTAACATCTATTCCGGTTGCTTATTCTCTTAGTGGAGGTGCTCCAATTTTTGATACTATCAATACTAGTTTACAGCAAGGAGCTGTTACTAATTACAGTTTTTCTGTTCCTGCTAATGTTGGTCAGGTAGGTTTGAGTTATACATTAAAATCATGGACAGCGTTAGCTAATGACGGTGGAAGCTTAAATGATACTACCTTTAAAACAATACATAATAATTTGCCTTCTTATTGCAATTCTACTGCTACATCTGCTGGATATGAAGAGATTACAAATGTTACATTAGGCAATCTTAATAATACCTCTACTGCTAGTGGGGCAAAATATACTGATTTTACTCAGACTGTTGCTCCTGCTAATTTAGCTCCTGGTGCTAATGTTTCATTATCTATTACTTCCGATTTTGCTCCTGGTTATTCTTCTTCTTATGGCTGTTATGTGAAAATGTTTATTGATTTCAATCGTGATGGTGATTTCGATGATAACCTTGAGGAGGTTTTTGCTTCCTCTACTACTTCTTCTAATACAGTAACAGGTAATGTATTTGTTCCTGGAAATGCAATTATGGGATTAACAAGGATGAGAGTAGTATTTAGAGAAGGGGGTAGTTCATCTACGACTGCACCTTGTGGTACATATTCTTGGGGAGAAACTGAAGATTATACAGTTTCTATTGCCCCAATCATTCCACAAGATGCGGGTGTTAGTAATATTATTGTTCCAACTATGGTCAGTAATTCAACTCAATCCGTATCCGTAGTAATAAAGAATTATGGTTCGCAAGTAATTAATTCTATGCAGTTATCTTATACTGTTAATAATGGGACAGCTTCCATAATTAATTATAATACTCCGCTTGCTGTTGGGGCCAGTGCTACTGTTAATATTGGTAATATAAGCTTGCAGGCAGGCTCAAATACAATTTGTGCATCAACTACTGTAACGGGAGATAATAATACTTTCAATGATCAAAAATGTAAGAATGTATTCCTACTTGCACCTCAATCCCTTAGTTATAGTGATAATTTTGAGTCAAATGATGTATGGTTGCCCGATACTATAGCTAATCAATGGGAGAGAGGGACTCCACAGATGCCTGTTATAAATGCTGCTCATAGTGGCAGTAATGTCTGGGCGATAGATTTAGATGGTAATTACCTTAATAATAGTTCAGATTATTTGTATTCTCCTACTTTTAATACAACAAATATTGATAGTGCATACTTGAGTTTTTGGCAATTTATGAATGTACAGAGTACTGTTGATTTAGGAGTATTACAAATTTCTACAGGGAATGGAACATGGGCAAATCTTGGATATATTGGTGATCCTAACGCCACTAATTGGTATAACAGCCAAACCAATGGATTACATTCTTGGTCAATGCAAAATCTTGGTTGGTTGAAATCAACCTACTTCCTGGATTTCACAGATCAATATACCGGTTATTATCAAGCTAATTCAGTTCAGTTTAGATTCTATTTTGTAAGCAATTCATCTGTGAATAATTATGATGGCTGGGCAATCGATGACTTTAAACTTATGCTTCCTGCAATTCAGTATGATGCCGGGGTGGTAAATATTAGTACATCATCTAATTCGCCTCAGATTGGTTCACAACAGATGGTTACAATTGAAGTTAAAAACTGGGGGTATGATAATTTGAATAATATTCCTGTATCATATACGGTAAATGGAGTTACAACTAATGCTAATATTCAACTTGGAGCACCATTAGCTCCGGGGAATACTACTTTTTATACTTTCCTTACCGGATTTACAACTCCTGGAAGTAATTTTACAATTTGTGCGTCAACATCATTCCCAGGGGATACTTATCTTCAGAATAATCAATATTGTAAAAATATTAATGTTTCACCTGCTGATAATGATGCCGGTATCGATTTAGTAGAGATATTCCCTACCTTTGGTACTGATTCTACAATGGTAAGTATTAATGATTCTGTGAGAATTAAAATAACTAATTATGGTAATAATACAATTACATCTTTACCTGTTAGATATTTCTTGAATACTTCTTTGTATGCTACTGAAACATGGACTGGTAATTTGCAAAGTGGAAACTCAGTTTACTATGTCTTTAATACTTCTCATCATTCACCTTTAGGTAATTATAATATTATTGCTGAGGCAATGTTGCCTAATGATGCTAATAATTCTAATGATACTGCTGTTAATTCATATATAGGTATTGTCACAGCAATTAAGTTAGTAAACGGAGGTGAATTTAGAGTTTATCAAAATCAGCCTAACCCTGTTAGAAAAACAACCAATATTAAGTATTATATTCCTCGTAGTGGTAAAATTATTTTTAAACTTTTTGATAGTCATGGAAGATTAATCACCGTTAAAGAAATAGTTAGTAAGGCATTTAATCAAACATTTAAATTAGATGTAAGTGCATACAAAAGTGGTATATATTATTACTCTATGTCATTTGAGGAATCGAATATTTCACACAAGATGATAATTATTAGATAAGAATAATTCTTTCTTTTGGATTTATATTCTTACTAAATTAAAAGTTAGAATTTGAAATGTCGCTTAATTATTTATTAGGCGACATTTTTTATTTATTAACCCGGATTATTCATAAATAATCTTGACGATTAAGTAAAACTAATAACCTCAGTTCGGCATATGATTTTCCTTACATAAAGTTTATATCTAAATATCTAACAGAGGTTAATAAAATTGAATGTTTTTTAAATACTCAAATTTGAGTTTCTTCTAAATCAGCATGTACCGAACTTGTTTCGGGAGGTTTTTTCCGCATTGTACCCAGCTACTCAATGCTTATTTATATAACTCACTTTGCTTTTGTATGAATAATACGGGCTAAGTTGAGCTCGAAATTATATTATCATACGTAAAGTCTTTAGCATTATAGATTTGTTAGTATTATCTCAACTTGCCGGCAAAGCGAGGAGCCCCTCATAAATTTGAGCCACTTAGGAATTAATTATTTGTAACTGTGTGTAAATGCTAAGACGAGTTTAGGTTACTATAGTTTTTAACAATTACTATTTTTTGTTGATAAAAAAAATATATAATAAATATCTATGGAACAACTATTTTACCGGTTGATTGTCTATCAATAACTTTATTTTATGAAATAATAGGTTTAAAATATTATATTTGCACGTTTTATACTTTATAATTACTAAAATAAGTAGTAACCATCAATAATTCATTAATTTAACTAAACATTATGAGACGAAGTATTTTTACTTTTTTGTTAGTTCTTTTTGGAATAAGTCTGTTTGCACAGAATACCGTTTTTCAAGAGAACTTTGAAAGCACACCTTTGAATGTGACTTCCACGTCAACAGGATCTGGAGTGTGGGCATTGAATACAAGGATTCAAAGCCAAGGATTAAAGAGCGACTCTTGTGTTGTAACACAAGGCTTAACAACTTATTTAACTACGAATTCATTTTCTACTGTAGGTAAGTATTCTGTAACTTTACAATTTGACCAAATTTGTAAAATTAGTTTCTTTGATACTGCACTAGTACAGTATTCGATTGATAATGGCGCAACATTTACAACCATAGATGCTGCTAATTATCTAGGAACTAGTGGCTATAGTACATATGGTAACAGATTTTGTGCTGTAAGTGATACTTCCTGGCATGCACAAGATACCACGGAAGTTACTAATAATATGTGGAAGACAGAAACTTTTGATTTATCTACAATTGCCCCAAATGAAGCAAACGTAATTATTAGGTTTGTGTTAACAGATGGTGGTTATTTAGGTCCTAATGGGTCAGAAGGTTTCCCCGGTTGGTTTATAGATAGCCTGCATGTTGAAGCTTCTTTCTCCGAATTGGTTCCTCCTACTGTTACACAACTTAGCCCAATTATTCAAGATACTGCATATTCAGCAGGTCCATATGATGTTGGAGCTTATATTTATGATGCTTCCGGATTAGATACTGCTTATTGTGTATATTCTGTTATGCCGGGGAATATTATCGATACTCTTCCTATGGTTTTAGATGTAGCTACAGCAGATTCGTTTTATTGTAGTATTCCTTTTTATGGTTTTGGTAGAACAATTAGTTATTATATAAAAGCAGTGGATGCATCCTTTGCCCAGAATGCTGATTCTACAGCAACTAAGTCATTCTTCTGTAAAAATTCACCAGGAGGTTCGTTTGTTGTTGGCGGTCTTAGTAATACCATTTCTTCAACGAATAATAATCCTTTTGGTCAGTTTTATACTGGTAATAAAGAACAGTTTCTTATTTTAGCATCCGAATTACAGGCAATGGGTGCTGCCGGTGGTAACTTAGCTTCAATTGCATTTAATGTTACATCAGCTAATGGGTCTACATCTTCAGGTTCTAATCATGATGGTTTTACTATTAAAATTAAATCCACTTCTGCTTCTGCTCTTACTTCAACATTTGAAACAGGTCTAACACAGGTTTATACAACAAGTTCATATCAAACTGTGGTAGGGTGGAATACTTTTGATTTTTCTACTCCATTTGTTTGGGATGGTGTTTCTAATATAGTTATTGAAACATGTTTTGATAATGGTTCTTCCAATTATTCAAACAACGCAAGTTTATATGCTTCAACAACTTCTTTTGTAAGTACTATATATAAATATAGTGATGCGTCATCTAACGAATGTTTAGAAATGACAGGTAATACTTCCAGTACACGTCCGGATATGCAATTAGTATTATCAGCACCAAGTGGTTTAAGTAATGATATTGGTGTTTACAGTATTCTTAATCCTACCGGTGGTGTTCTTAATGGAGCATCTTATGATATAGATGTAAATGTTAAAAACTTTGGAATAGATACAGTTACTACTGCATGGGTGAATTGGACATTTGATGGCGTTGCACAAACTCCTTATCATTTAACTGATTCTTTATTTGCTGATTCCGTATCAAACTCTTTAACACTTGATACAAAGAATGCTACTAGTGGAGCACATATAATTAAAGCTTGGACTGACAGTGTTAATGGTGGTTATGATAATGATATATCAAATGATACAGCTACTTTTAGTTTCTATGGTTGTTCTTCTCTATTGGCAGGAACATATACTATTGGGGGCTCAGGAGCTGATTATTCTACTTTTTCTGATGCTGCTTTGGCATTGAATCAATGTGGTATTAGTGCTCCTGTTACTTTTAATGTGGCAGCAGGTGTTTATAATGAACAGATAGAACTAATGCCAGTTAATGGTTCTTCTGCTACTAATACTATTACATTCCAGTCAGCTACTGCTGATAGTACTGCAGTTACTTTAGCATTTGATGCTTCTGGTACAGTTGATAATTATGTGGTGAACCTGAATGGTACAGCATATATTACTTTCAAAAATATGACTATTGAAGCACAAGATTCTACTTATGCAAGAGCATTAGTTATTACTGATGGTGCTCATGATGTTTCACTTCTTAATAATGTCATTAAAACTTCAAGTACTTCAAGTTTGAATGATAATAATATGGCATTAATATTAGCTACTGATTCTCTTGGAGCTAATATGATTGTTAATAATAATGTATTAATGAATGGTTCTTGGGCAGTTTATCTTTATGGTGATACTGCGGCAACTAATTGGCAAGTAAATAATAATATTATTCATGGACATTATGCTTTAGGTATTAGTCTTAATAACGCTATTTCAGCTGAGGTAAATAATAATGATATTATGGCTGATATAGCTTCAGATGCAGAATCATATAATGGAATTCAGTTAATAAATAATATTGGCTCTGCACAAGTTACAATGAATAAACTATTGACTAAAGCTACAAAATTTGCTTATGGAATTTCATTCGAAGGCTGTGTTTTTGATTCATTAAATCATGCGCAGATTGTAAATAACTTTGTGCAACTTAATGGCAATACTACATCTAATAACTTATCAGCAGGTATTTTGATTTATGAAACTCCTAATGTTGATGTTTACTTTAATAATGTAAGATTAAGTGGTAGCCAAACAAATGCAACTTCTATTTCTCTATATGATGCTACCGCTGGTATCACAAGGAATGTAAATGTTATCAATAATATTTTTGCAAATAATGCCGGTGGATTTATTTATTATAACAAGAATGTGGATACAGCTAATTTTGTAAATCATCATAATAATCTATATAATTATAATTTAAGTGGAGTTTTTGCATATCAAGGAGCAAATGTATCTGATTTTGCTGCATGGATAACTGCAACAGCTGCAATAGATTGTGATACTATTATTCCTTATTTCGCTAGTGCGGATGACCTTCATGTTGCAAATAATCTATTAAACGGTAGAGCAATTCCAATTACTGGCATAACAACAGATATTGACGGTGATATAAGAGATTCTCAAAATCCGGATTTCGGTGCTGATGAATTTATTCCTTCGCCATATGATGTAACAACTCTTGAAGTATTATCACCAATTGGTGATTGTGGTCTTGACTCAAATGAGGTTGTTACTATACGTTATAAGAATATAGGTAGTACAACCATTAATGGAAATTTTGATGCTAGTTATAAACTTATAGGAGGATCTACAATTACCGAAAACGTTACAGATTCTATCCTACCTGGTGATACTTTAGATTTTACTTTCAATGCAACAGTTAATTTAAATGTTCAAGCATTAGGTGTTGATTCTACTTTTGAAATAAAGGCATGGGGTGATTTAACAGGAGATAATGTTCCTTATAATGATACAACCGGTGCAAATATCTTTGCAGGTTATGTTCCTGCTGACCCAACGGTTATTGGCGACACAGTGAATTATGGTAATAGTGCTATAGTTCAAGCGCAAGGTAATTCTACATATTTTTGGGCTACTGATACTTCTAGTAATTTCTTAATTAAGGATAGTATTTATATTACTCCTATTTTATATGATACTACTACATATTGGGTAAGTGATAGAGCTGGAGCGGGTATTGACAGCGTTACAGTTGGAACAGGAAGTGTTACGAATACACATTTACCTTTGGAAATGTATTATGGATATACATATTCTCAGACAATATACAAAGCTAGTTATTTAAATAATAAAGCCGGGTATATTAAAAGTATTACATACACATATCAAGGAGGTTCTTATACAGATGCTGTTAAGATTTATGTTGGTACAACAAATAAAGTTGCATTCTCTGGAACTACAGATTGGATACCATTGTCTGATTTACAATTAGTATATGATGCTAATATGAACTTTAGTAGTGGACAATTAGTTGTTAACTTTTCAACACCATTTTATTACAATGGGGTTGATAACCTTGTAGTTGCCTGGGACGAGAATACTTCAGGTTATCACAGTAGTGCAGATGAGTTTTTAAATGATAATATGGATACAGACGTAAAAAGTATTTATTTTTATAATGATACTCAAAATCCTGATCCAGCAAATCCTCCAACTTCTGGCTTTTCATTAGGAACTTCAACAAATTCTCCTAATGCTATTTTTACAATTGATGCAGCAGGATGTTTTGGCTCAAGAGTGCCTGTTACTGTTGTTGTTGAAAATATTCCTTTACATGACATTGGAGTTACAAACATAGTAAGTCCGGTTTCTGGAATTGATATGACTGCTAATGAGAATGTTACTGTAATGGTGAAAAATTTTGCAGCAGTTAGTAAAGATACTATTCCTGTGGCTTATAAGCTTGATACTATGGCAATAGTTAGAGATACTTTATTTCAAACTCTTGCATTTGGTGATAGTGCTAGTTTTACATTTGCTCAGCAGGCTGATTTTTCGGCTTATACAACTCATAATATTAAGGTGTTTACAAGTTTAGGCTATGATCAGAATAACTTAAATGATACTTTAATGGCTCAAATAACAAATAGTATGCTTCAGTATTGTTCATGTACTGCTACTAGTACTGGTTATGAGGATATTGTTAATGTATCCTTAGCAAACATAAATAATACTACTCAGCCTATTGGAGCAATGTATAACGATTATACTACTTCTGTTCCTGCTGCGATTTTAGCGCCAGGTCAGTCATATAATATTTCTGTTTCAACAGATTTTCCTTCAGGTTATTCGTATGCATATAACACATGGATTAATGTATTTATTGACTATAATCATGATGGTACATTCGATCCTGCAACTGAATTAGTTTTCTATTCTGCAAGTAATTCGTCCAATACTGTTACCGGTACTGTAGTTGTTCCTAATACCGGATTGGTTACGGGAGTTCCTTCTCGCATGCGTGTTGTAATGCGTGAGAGTGGCAACCAAAACAATACCGGTCCTTGTGGTACATTTACTTGGGGTGAAGTAGAAGATTATACTATTATGATTGTACCTCCAATTCCTAATGATGCCGGTATTGTTGGAATTAGTCCAATGGGAACAGTTTTCACTACTAGTCCAACAAATATGTTTGTTGATGTTAAGAACTATGGTTTAGATTCTTTAGTGAAAACAAGTATCGGATGGATGGTTGATACTACCTTTATATCAAATACAAACTGGACAGGTTTATTATATAAAGATTCAGTAGATTATAATCATGCAATAGGAAATTATACATTTACTAACGGACCTCATATAGTTAAAGCATGGACTAGCCTACCTAATGACAGTGTTGATTTACATGCATTTAATGATACTCTTACAATGAATGTTTATGGATGTCCTTCTAGTCTTAGTGGTACGTATACTTTAGGTAGTCCAACATCAGACTTCCCTACATTCAATGATGCTCTTAACACTTTGCAAAATTGTGGCGTTAGTGGAAATGTTGTTATCAATATTGACTCTGGTACTTATACAGGTCAATTAGATATTGGAAGTTATCCTGGTGTTTCTGATACCTCTACCGTAGTATTCCAATCTGCAACAGGCGATAGTTCAGCAGTAGTAATCGAATATTCACCAAGTGGTTCCGGAGATAACTACATTGTTAATTTCGATAATTCTGAGTATGTTTCTTTCAAAGGTGTTACTTTTAAATCTACAAGTTCAATCTATGGTAGGATATTAGTATTCTCGGGTGATAACCGTTATTTAAGTATAGAGAATAGTGTTATTGAAGCTCCTATTGGAACTAGCTCTAATATGGTTCCTATTTATAATTCCGGTAATAGAGATACTTCGATAATGTTTATTAATAATGATATTAAAAATGGTTACTATGGTATTTATATGAGAGGTGTATCTTCATCTAGTAGAGATTTTGGTAGTGTGTTTAAAAATAATACCATTTCCGGATATTATTATTACGGTGCATACCTTTATTATCAAGATTCTCTTATATTTGAAAATAATATATTAGAAAATGATCCTGGATTAGGAGGAGCTTCAGCTTATGGTATTTATAACTATTATAATGGTAAAGCATATAGATTTACCGGAAATAAGGTTAATATTTCTGCTGGTTCAAGTACTGTATATGGTTTATATATTTACCAAGGTAATGCCATAGATACATCAAGAGCAATTGTGGCTAATAATATGATTAGTGTTGCTTCGGGCGGTACTCAATATGGTATCTATTCTAATAATTCTAGTTATGTTGATTTCTATTATAACTCAGTGAATATACATGGTTCAGGTGCTAATTCCAGAGCTTTCTACTCATATGGAGGTAATAGTCAGAGAGTAATGAATAATGTATTCTCTAATATTTCCGGTAGTGGTCATGCTGCTTATTTTTCTAGTCCTACTACAATTGATAATTCTGATAATAATGATTATTACACTACAAGTACTAATATAGCATATTGGAATGGAGATAAAGCTACTTTATCTGATTTAAGGGCTGCTAATAATATGGATACAGCTTCAGTTAGTGTAGATCCATCATTCTATACAAATAGTAACCTTCATACAACAAGTCCGGCACTCGCTGACGCTGGTATTCCGGTAGCAGAGGTTCTTAACGATTTTGATGGTGAAATGAGAGATACTATTGCTCCATGTATTGGTGCTGATGAATTTACTCCATTGGCTATAGATTTAGGTGTAGTGGCTCTTATGTCTCCTACAGCATATAAATGTTTCAGTGCAAATGAAACTGTTGAGGTCAAAGTTCGTAACTATGGTACAGATACAATTCATTTTGATGTTGATACAGTAAAGATTTATGTTTCAACAACTGGTGTTAATCCTATTACCTTCCCTGTATTTACTTTATCATCAGGGTTGTTAGCGTCAGGTTCTGATACAATAATTACAATATCTACTTCCTATAATATGTCTGTGAGTGGTTCTTATACATTTAATGCATATAGTTCAACTGCAAATGATAGCAATAGTATTAATGATAATATGAGTCCGGTAAGTATGAATGTAACATCAATTGTTACTTCATACCCATTTACTGAAGACTTTGAATCATTTACTGCAGGTTCACCGGGTGCATTAGCTAATGGTTGGTCAAGAACATTAAATTCATTTAAATGGCAACCTAATACAGGTTCAACGCCTTCTTCTTCAACAGGCCCAATGGGTGATCATACTACAGGTTCCGGAGTATATATTTATACTGAGGCTAGTAGTAGTGGTGGAGATGCAGATTTAACAACTCCTTGCCTTGACTTAACTAGCTTTACAAATCCAGTACTTAAGTTTTGGTATCATATGTATGGAACTACAATAGGATACCTATACATTCAAGCTATGGATGTTAATTCAAACTGGGTAAATATTGATACCATCATCGGTCAACAGCAAACTGCTTCATCAGATCCTTGGTTACAAAGAGCTGTTTCATTAGGTCAGTTTACTTCTGGAATAACAAAAGTGAGATTCCATGCTGTTAGAGGTAGCTCTTATACAGGTGATATTTCTATTGATGATGTTTATATTAATGAGCCTAAGCAATGGGATATTGGAGTTAAAGAAATATTAAAACCATCTACAACTTTTGCTCCTGCCGGTTCGTTTATAGATACAGTAATAGTGAAAGTAGAAAATTATGGCTTTGATACTATTACTCCAACTACCGGTGTTACTGTTAGTTATCAGTATGATGGTCAAACGCCTGTTACTGTCGCAATTACAGATAGTATTCTTCCTTATCAAAGTAGAATTATTAAAATTAATACTCCTATTAGTGTTCTTGTAGGAAATAGAAGCTTAAATGCTTATACAACTTTTGCTTTAGATTCTGTTTCAAATAATGACACTTTAAGCACTTCATTTATGGGTGTTGGAACTAAGAATTTATCTTATGACAACAACTTTGATGGTCAAGTCGATTTCTTTGGTGATAACAATTCATGCTGGCAACGTGGTATTCCTAATGGAACATACATCAATAATGCCCATAGTTCACCAAACGTTTGGATGACTAATTTGAATAATGGATATCCAAATAGTGCTTATTGCTACTTATACACTCCATTCTATGATTTTAGTTCTGTACAAACCGGTGATACTGCAACAATGAGTTTCTATCATTGGATTGATGTATCAGCAAATGATGGTGGTTTTGTTCAGTATTCTATTGATGGTGGTGTATCATGGTTAGCACTTGGTTATATGGGTATGCTTTCTTATGAAGCAACAAATTGGTATAATACTAATGCTGGTGGTACTCATATGTGGAATGCAACATCTACAGGTTGGCAATATAGTTCTATTAATTTAGGACAATTTACCGGTGCAACAGGTCCTGTACAATTTAGATTTGTATTTACAAGTAATGCCTCTGGTAATTCACTTGATGGATGGGCTATCGATGATTTCAAAATCACATTGCCACTTGTTGCTAATGACGTTGGATTTGTTAGTGTAGATTCTCCTTTGAGTACTTCACAATCTGGTTCTACTGTTACTGTAACTGGTACTATTAAGAACTTTGGTACAACTACACAAACTTCATTCCCTGTTAAGTATATAATAAATGGAACTTCTGTTTCAGAGGTGTTCACTGCTTCAGGAAGTGGTTTAATGCATGATTCTACTGAGCAATTTACATTCAATACTACTTATGTTGGTCCAAGTACAGATTATAATATCTGTCTTACAACAGCATTAGTGGGCGATGCTTATCCTCAAAATGATTCTGCATGTGCTTATATTACATCAACTGCTGCAGCTTTAGATGCTGGTGTTGTTGCAATAAGTGTTAATCCTTCATGGGGAGATACTACTAAGATGACATTTAATGATACTGTTCATATTAAGATAGTGAATTTTGGTTTAAATACTTTAACTTCTATTCCTGTACAGTATTCTCGTAACACTACTGTTGTTGGTAATGGTACATGGACTGGTAGTCTTGCTTCCGGTGATACTGTTGATTATGTATTTACTACTACATACAATTCACCAGTTGGAAATTACAATATTTGTGCTAAAACCATTCTTCCTAATGATGCAAATGCTGGTAATGATTCTAAATGTCATGGATACTTTGGTGTGAATGATGTTGGAGTTGATAATATTAACGGCTTGGTATTTAGTGTTGGTCAAAATGAACCAAACCCAGCTTATGGTACAACCAAGATTGCTTACGTAATACCTAAAGATGGAAAAGTTATATTTGAACTTCGTAATTCATTAGGACAAGTGTTAATGTCAAATGAATCAAATCGTCAAGTTGGTAGTAATATTATTAATATTGATGCTGATAAACTTGCTGATGGTATCTATTATTATACTATTGAATTTAACAATGAGAGGATAACTCGCAAAATGATTGTTAATCAATAAAAATTAAGCATCGATACTTAACTCGATGATATCTTAAAAGCCTCGACAACTGTCGAGGCTTTTTTTTTGTAATATATAGAAACTTGATAATTTTCATTATCTTTGAAACTTATATTAAAACCCGGTCACTATGAAAAATCTTCATCTTTCAATGTTTAATAAGTCCTTTGTAATACTATTCATTATTTTATTTGTTTTTGTGATAAGTAGTATTCAATTAAATGCACAAACAGTAGTTTTTCATGAGAATTTTGATGGTGTTAATGGTGCCGATAGTGTAACTTCAAATCCTACCTCAGCATGGGCAATATCATCAGCTCTTTTTGTTTCTTCTAATTCTTCTGATTCTTCTTCAGTGATTCAAAATGACACTCTTGCTCTTATTACAGATTCTTTTTCTACTTATGGGAATACAAATGTTGTTCTTACTTTTGATCAGATATGTAAAATAGAGTTCTTTGATGCTGCGGAGATTTTCATTTCAAATGATGGTGGAATATCATGGATTAAGCTTACAGCACCTCAATATCTTGGTTCAGGACAATTTGGAAATTTTAATAATAAATTTACTTCTGCCTCATATACTGTTGACTGGTCAGCATCTAACGGATATGTGGTGCCTCAAAATTCGTGGTGGAAACATGAGACTTTCGATATATCTTCTATAGCATCAAATAGCTCAAATGTAAAAGTAAAATTTAGCTTAAGAGATGGAAATGGTAGTGGGGCGGCTGGTAATTATGGTTGGCTCCTTGATAATATTAAAGTTGTTGCTGCTCCCGGAGAACTTATTCCTCCGTCTATTTCATTGCATAGTCCTGTATTGGAAGATTCCGTTTTCTTTACTGGTCCTTTCGATATTTTTGCTAATATTTTGGATTCTTCAGGAATAGACACAGCAATGCTTATTTATAAAAGGAATGCTAATAGTTTCGATACTCTGGGGATGATTAATGCTTCGGGTTCTGTTTATTATGCGCAAATTGACACTTTAACTCCATTTATTGTAGGTGATAGCATAGAATATTATATTGTTGCAATTGACAATTCCCCTGTTCATAATAAAAGTACTTATCCTTTTAATACAACAATAAAATTTAAAATTTATTCCTCACCACCACCACCGGGTTGTGTAACTCCAATATCTATTTATCCTTATAATCAAAATTTTGAAAATGGGTTTATTGTAGGTAGTGGTACTTCTTCTAGCCCCGGAATATTGCCCTCCTCATGGATAAGGTTGCCAAGTGGAGGATCAAACTATATGTGGATGGTAAAAGCTGGTTCTACTCCTTCATCAGCTACCGGACCATCAGGTGACCATACTTCTGGTAATGGCGTCTATTTATATGCTGAGGGTAGTTATGGCTCTTCTCAATCTCAAGCTCTATTACTTATGCCATGTATTGATATTAATCAGATTCAGGTTCCATATTTAGATTTTTATTATCATATGTTTGGTGCTGATGTGGGAGAACTACATGTTGATATTTATTATGGTGGAAACTGGCATTCGGATATTATGCCTCCTATAATTGGAAATCAGAATAATGTATGGCATAAGGTAAGTATAAATCTGACTCCTTATAAGAGTATTACCCAAATTAGATTTAGAGCAATTCGTGGTAGTTCTTTCTATTCCGACATTGCTATTGATGATATTAAGATTTGGCAACCACCTGCTTATGATGCAGGAATGATTAGTATTAACTCTCCTGTATCTCCTGCATCAGTAGGTTTACAAAATATTTATATGAGTTTTAAAAATTATGGGTCTGAGATATTAAATAAAGTACATGTGAATTGGTCGGTAAACCAAGTATTACAGTCGCCATATTTATGGACAGGAACACTGTTGCCGGGAAATTCTGCTGATAGTATTCTTATTGGCCAAGTTAATTTTAATAGTGGTCCTACACCTATTAAAGCGTGGACTTCTTTACCAAATGATTCCGCTGATGCTTTAACTTCAAATGATACTATATATAGTTCTATTATTGCCTGTTCGGGGCCTCTACATGGTGTGTTTCAGATTGGTGGTGCAAATTCTGATTTTACAAATTTTAATGAGGCTCTTTTCGCAATAGAGAATTGTGGTATTGATAGCGCAATTATTTTTAATGTTGCTCCCGGAACATATATAGAGCAATTAGATATTGATAGTATTAATGGAGCTTCAGCTTCTAATACTATTACGTTTCAATCTTTGAGTGGAGATAGTACAACAACTATACTTAAATATGCTGCTAATAGTACTACCGACAATTATGTTGTTAGATTTTATGGGGCTAAATATTTTATTTTCAAAAATATTACTGTGCAATCAAATAGTACTTCTTACGGTAGAGTTTTTGTTTATGAGAATGCAGCTTCGTTTAATACTGTCGAGAATTGTAGAATATTAATGAACTCTTCATTTAGTTCATATTTTAGTGGATTTTATTTTAACAACACTGTTAGCAGCGATAATAAAATATTGAATAACTATGTACTTAATGGCTATTATGCTATTTATATGCGTTCTATTGGTAGCACTACACCAGGACAAAGAAATGAAATAAGGGATAATATTTTTTATAATTATTATTCTTATGGTGCATATTTACAATATCAGGATTCTTTGATTGTTGATGGAAATATCTTTTCTAACGATACTACAGTATCTTACACCTATGGTGTATATATCTACTATGCCGGTGGTAAATTCGAAATATCAAATAACAAGATAAATTCACATGGAAGTAGTTCTGTTTATGGTCTTAGATTGTACTATTGTGATGGGCTGAATACTAATAATACTGGTGTTGTGGCTAATAATATGATTAGTATTACAGGATCTACAAATTATCCTTATGGAGTTTATTGTTACAATTCTAATTTTATTGATTTTTTCTATAATACCATTAGTGTTTCTTCTCAAGTTATTTCCCAAAACTCAAGAGTATTCTATCTTTCTAGTGGTAGTTCTATTCGTTTAAAAAACAATATTTTCTCAAATTTCTCTGGAGGTTATACATTTTATATGGCAAGTTCGACAGCAGTTGTGGAGTCAGATTATAATAATTTATATACATCAGGAGCAATATTATCATATTGGCTAGGTGCTAATTCTAATTTGGCTGCTTTGCAAGCTGCAAGTAATAAAGATTTGCATTCTATTTCACAAATGCCTTTGTTTATGTCTACGAATAATTTACATCTGACCAATGGGTTAATGAATCTCAAAGGGACTCCTATTTCACAAATTACAACAGATATTGATGGCGAGCAAAGAAATGCTGTTGCTCCTGCTATAGGAGCTGATGAGAAGCCTCCTATACCCATTGATGCTGGTGTTTTATCTATATTAATGCCTTTAAATCCTCAAGCTCAAAACGATACAGTGTCAGTGCAAATTGTTGTGAAAAATTTTGGTACAGATACTTTACCTTCATTTGATTATACATATACACTGAATAATACTGTTGGCCCAATACAAAATTATCCTTTTGGATTATTACCGAATGAAGTCGATACTGTTAGTTTTCCAAGTATTATAATTAGTCCTGGTCATAATAATATTTGTGCAAGCACTATATTAGCAAGCGATACAAATTCATATAATGATCAAACATGTAAATATTATTATGGCACTCCTTTAGTGGATATGGGTATTTCAGATATAGTCACTCCTGATTCCGGGATGTGCTATACTACAGCAGAGCCATTTATTGTCAAAATTAAAAACTATGGTAGTCAAACTTTAAATATGGCAGCTAATAATGTAACTGTTCATTCTACTGTTACCGGTATAAATACTCTTAATGTGCCTGACAAAGTAATAACAGCAGGTATTATACAGCCTAATCAAGAAATGAATGTTTTAGTAGTTAATAATCTAAATCTTGGTACTACAGGGCAGTATACTTTTAATGTATGGACATCTGTAAATCAAGATGGAGACCCAACAAATGATTCCGTTGAGACAAAAATGATAGATGTGTTTTCAACGATTACTGCATTACCATATTATCAAGATTTTGAAAACTTTATACCTTCATCTACAATGAATGACCCTGGAGTAATAGGAGAGGGTTGGAGTATCTTTAATAATTCTACAAATTATAAATGGTACGTAGGTAATGGCAATACATATACTACAGGAACAGGACCGGCTATAGATCACACTACTGGTACAGCTAGTGGTAAATATATGTATGCCGAAGCTGCTGGATATTCTCCTTCTTATGCTATATTTACAAGCCCTTGTATCAATATTTCAGCTTATTCTAATCCCACATTGAAATTCTGGTATCATATGTTTGGGGCGAATATCAATTCATTAAAGGTAGATGTTTTATCAAATGGTGTTTGGCACAACTCTGTCGGAAATATTATGGGGCATCAGCAAAATACTGCTACTGAGCCATGGAAACAAGCTATTGTTAATCTTTCGGGATATAATGGAACTATAAGATTTAGGTTTAGAGCTATTAAATCTTCAAGTTATTCTGCCGATATTGCTATTGATGATATTGCTGTGGTTAATACTTTACCTCATGATGCTGGTATTGCAACGAATTTTGTTCTTCCTAATGTGAATTATGCTATGGCAAGTACTTTAATCCCTGTGAAAGTGGAAATTCAGAATTTAGGTTTAGACACTTTAACGCATTTAAATGTGGGTTATAATGCAGGTAATGCTTTGCCTGTACTTGAATCGTGGACTGGAACCATTCTGCCTTTTGAGTCAGATATTTATGAGTTTAATACACAAATGCTTGCTCCCAATGGCGAAGTAAATATTTGTGCTTACACTAAACTCTCAAATGATAATGATAATTCTAATGATACTTCATGCATGAGCTTTACAGGAATTCCAGTATTACCTTTGCCTTATAATGATGATTTTGAAGGGGCGGGTTACTTTGTTGGTAGTGGAGGGAATTTGCAATGGCAAAAAGGGATGCCCATTAAAAGCATATTTAATACTACTCATAGTGGTAGTAATGCATGGGTAACGTCATTAAATTCCAATTATCTGAATAATAGTAATGATTACTTATATACCCCTTTCTACGATTTTTCGCAGGTTCCAAATTGTAAAATGAGTTTTTATCATCGTATCGATTCTGAGACATCAAGTGATGGAGGTTCTATACAATATTCTATTGATATGGGGCAAACATGGATAAACCTTGGGTATATTGGAGATCCGTTATCTACATCTTGGTATAATTCTAATATCGGTGGTACTCATTCCTGGTCCGGTCCTGATTCCAATTGGAGGTATTCTACTTATGATTTATCAGCTTTTAATAGTTATTCCAACCCTGTTCAGTTTAGATTTGTATTCATCTCTGATGCGAGTGTTAATAATTATGAAGGTTGGATGATTGATGATTTCTCTATCACTCCTCCAAGTATTCCAAATGATGCTGGAATAAGTAATATTTTATCACCTTCAAAATATACTGTGCCGGGTTCTTCAAATATTGTGAAGATCAGAGTCTATAATTATGGTAGTCAGACATTAACTTCTATTCCGGTTTCATATCAGTTAGATAATAATACTGCTATAAATGAAATTTGGACGGGTAATTTAGCACCAGGAAACTATACTGATTATTCATTTACAACACCATATACAGCAATACCAACTTATAAAATAAGAGTAAAGACTAATCTTGGCACAGATACTTATGCATTTAATGATACTCTTAGCATTTTTATTGATAAAGATGTTGCTTTGAAAAGTGTTCTGCTGCCACAAAATGTTGAAATTATTGGTGATTCAACGCAAGTAGCTATTGCTGTAACGAATAATGGAACTGATACTATCACTTCCCTAAATCTTGAATATGATATAAATTCACAAGGATTAGTGCAGGAAAATTGGAGTGGTATACTTATGCCTAATAGCAATTTGATTTACTATTTTAATAAATATTATAATGTGAATATGGGAATAAATAAAATATGTGCTAGAGTTATTTTAAATGGTGATACAAAAGTTAGTAATAATCAAAACTGTAAATATGTTACTGGTGTTGTTGGGGTAAAATCAACCAGTAAGAATAGTTTCTTATTGGAGCAAAATACACCAAATCCATTTTCAAAAAACACTGAAATTAAGTTTTATCTTCCATACTCAAAAGCAGTTGTACTTAATATTTTTGATATTTATGGTAGGAAGATACAAAGTGTTGATATAAAAGCTAATAAAGGTTTAAATGTATATAAATTCAATAATGAAAACCTTAACTCTGGTATATATTTCTATGAACTTAATTTTGATGATAATGTATTGCGAAGAAAGATGATTATTAGTAACTATTAGTCATGTATTAATTTGCATACAAGTTTATTATTGTTGATTTATATCTACCCAATTATAGTGGGTAATTATCTATATAAAATACAATTAGGAATTATTCTTCTAAATTAGTACTGATATACTGATGATAAATAGCCTTTTTTGCACCTCCAGATAAAGTCATTTTTATTACATTAAAATAATAAAATATGATATCTGTCAATTCTTTTTATGAACTTAGTAAAGTTTAACAAATATTCATCAGTTTCCGGCTATTGATACTAAAAAGATAGCATAATTTTACTATATTTGGGCTCCTTAAATCAAACTTAATATCTTTTCTTATTTTGTTGATTAATAGGTTTTTGAATATTGGTTCTTCTCTTTTAAGTACGAAAAATTTTATAATATGTCCTACGAAATATTAAAAACTCAAATCCAAGAAGGCATTGCAATGGTGACTATAAGTCGTCCCAAAGCAATGAATGCTTTAAATACAGCATTTTTTGATGAAATGAATGCTTTGCTCGACGAGCTAAATTCCAATGATGAAGTTAAAGTGATGATTATAACAGGAGAAGGAAAAGCTTTTGTTGCCGGTGCTGATATTGCTGAAATGGTTAATAAAAATCAGGATGAGGGACAAGCATTTTCTGAATATGGACAGCGCACATTTGATAGAATAGAAAATATGCCTTTCCCTGTAATTGCGGCTATTAATGGGTTCGCTTTGGGTGGAGGTTGTGAGTTGGCAATGAGTTGCGATTTTAGAATTGCTAGTACTAAAGCTAAATTTGGACAACCTGAGGTGAATTTGGGTCTTATACCAGGTTATGCTGGAACTCAAAGAATGGCTAGATTGATTGGAAAAGCTGACGCTATGTACCTTTTGCTGACTGCTGATATGATTGGTGCTGATGAGGCTCTAAGATTAAAACTTGTTCAGAGAGTTTTTGAACCGGAAACACTTATGGATGAAGTGATGAAAATTGCTAAAAATATAGCCTCAAAAGGCCCTCAGGCTATTAGAAAAGTAAAAGAAGTAACGAGTAAAGGACTTAATACTAGTTTTAGTGAAGGAGCTGCTTTAGAAGCGAAGCAATTCGGTACTTTGTTTGGAGAGAATAGCGAAGGCAAAGAAGGAATGTCAGCATTCTTAGAAAAACGTAAGCCAAATTGGTAAAAAATAACCCTGTGTTGCTTTATATAAGTAAGTATCGTTCTTATTGCAGCAGGTTTAATTTAAGTATATAAACAAATAAACACATAATATAAATATATATGAAATACGAAGAAAGATTACAAAACGTAACCGTTTTGGGAGCAGCAGGAAAAATGGGTAGTGGTATTTTACTCCTTACTGCCGTTGAAATGGCTGATTTGAGCCTTTTGCCAGAAAATAAAGATAAAACTTTTGTCCTTAATGCTGTCGATGTTTCAGATGAAGCTCTTCATGGATTGATGGGTTATTTGAGAACTCAAGTTCGTAAGATTGCAGAAAAGAAAACAGTTTTATTACGAAAACTTTATGCTGATAGAGCTGATTTAATAGAAAATTTCGATATTATAGATGAATATATCTTTGATGTGCTGAATATTGTACGCCCTGTTAATGCAATGGAAGTGGCTTATAATTCTCATATGATATTCGAAGCTATAAAAGAAGATCCTGCATTGAAAGTAAAAATATTTACACAGATAAAAGAGAACTCTAATGTTGACCCATGGTTCTTTACCAATACATCATCAATTCCTATTACAGAGATTGACGAGAAAGCTAATTTAGGTGGTAAAGTAATTGGTTTCCATTTTTATAATCCTCCAGCAGTACAAAAACTTGTTGAGGTTATTAGAGCAAAAGAAACTTTAGATGAAGTTAATGATTTTGCAATGACATATGCTAAACGCCTACGTAAAGTAGTTGTGCCTTCAAATGATTTTGCCGGTTTTATTGGTAATGGGCATTTTATGCGTGACGCTCTCTATGGAATTCAACAAGCTGTTAAGATGAAAGACGAATTTGGCGGTCTTGTTCAATCAATTTATGCTTTTAATAAAATTACTCAAGATTATCTTATCCGCCCAATGGGAATTTTTCAATTGATTGATTACGTTGGTGTTGAAGTTTGTTCGTATATAATGAGTGTTATGAATCCGTATCTCGAAAATGAAGACTTACATTCTGATATTCTCGATACTATGGTTGAACAAGGTATTACCGGTGGCCAATATTCTTCAGGAGCTCAGAAGGATGGCTTCTTGAAATATGAAAAAGGTCGTCCTGTTGCAATTTGGGATATTAACAAGAAAGAATATGTATTAATAGCTGACATATCTGCTGATGTTGATGCTAGATTAGGGGATATGCCAAAGTTAATGAAACCATGGAAAGCTGTTAACTTCAATAGAGGTAAAGCTGCTATCTTAGATGGCATTTTTGATGAAATGAATAAAATGGATAGCTTGGGAGCAAAATTAGCTAAAGATTATAATAAGCGTTCCAACGAAATAGGAAATCTATTAGTAGATTCAAATGTAGCTAATAACACTGATGATGTAAATACTGTTATGTTAACAGGTTTTTATCATGCTTATGGCCCAATTAATAATTATTTGAAATAGAAAAACATTTAAGATATGATACCACATAAAAAAGTATATATGTACGGTGGTTATAATACCATCTCATTAGGAACAGGACGTAAAGAATTTAATCCAAAAAAAGAACGTCCAGGATTAGAACATTATATTAAAGAAGCCGGTCAAGGAGTTTTAAAGCAAATTGGTGGAGCTGAGAATGTAGATGAAGGTGTTATTGGTAACTTTATGGCAGCGCGATTTAATAATCAAGCAAATTTGCCAGGATTCTTACCAATGATAGATGAAGGTTTATCTATGAAATATGGAACATCAGTTGAAGGGGCTTGTGGCTCTGGCGGATTGTCATTACAAACAGGTATTAGAAATGTACTTGCCGGGACTTCAGATATTACTCTTTCTCTTGGTGTAGAAGTTCAAAATACGATGAAAGCAATTTATGGTGCCGATGTATTAGCTGGTGCTGGTTGGTTTAAAAAACGTAAAGATGGACATGCATATTTCTTCCCAGGACAGTTTAGCGATAGAGCTGGTGCTTACTTCGAAAAATATGGTAAAGATTATGCACGAAAAGGAATGAGTCGTTGGTATGCCAATGCCATTGAAAATGCACGTCTCGACCCAACAGCACAAGAATATCATAATACAAATCCAAACCCTTATGAAGCTTGTTTGAAGATGGAGCCAAATGGTAAATTCTTTGTTGACAATCTTAATGTTCTAGATTGTTCTAAGGTTTCTGATGGAGCTTCAGGAATTGCTATTTGTTCTGAAGAAGGTCTTAAGAAGATTGGTGTTGATAAATCTGAAGCTGTTGAGGTGGTAAGCTTTGTTCACTCAGTAAGAGATATTACTAAAGATCCTAAAGACTTAACAGAACTTGAAGCTATTAAATATGCTTCTCGCAAAGCATTGAAAGAAGCTGGAATTACAGCTCAGGATTTAGGTACTATCGAAGTACATGACTGTTTCTCAATTGCTGGAATACTGGCAATGGAAGCCCTTGGATTAGCAGAACCAGGTAAAGGTGCTCAGTTTGTTTTTGATGGAAATACGGCCAGAGATGGTAAATATCCAACAAATACTTCTGGTGGATTAATAGGATGGGGACACCCTACTGGCGGTACAGGTGTTCATCAAGCGGTTACTATTTGGCAACAATTAACTGGTAAAGCCGGTGATTACCAAGTGAAAATTACCGATGAGCGTCCTTATGGTATGACTATCAATATGGGAGGTGATGACGTTACTATTTCTGCAATTATCTATAAGAGAGGATAATATACGTTTATTCATAATAGATAAAGACAAACAATTAATAAAGACTATTTATTACAAACAACAAACATTTAAACATTAAAACATGTTAGTAGATATGAATTTAGTTCGCTCCGTTTATAAAAAAATGGAAGAGAACGTTGATGCAACGCGAGAAAGACTTGGACACCCAATGACTTTAGCAGAGAAAATCCTTTACTCTCACCTTTACGAAAAAGAAGATACTATTTTTGAAAGAGCAAAAAGTTATGTTAACTTTAAAGTTGATAGAGTTGCTATGCAGGATGCAACAGCTCAAATGGCTTTATTGCAGTTTATGAATGCAGGTAAACCAAAGGTAGCTGTCCCTAGTTCAGTACATTGCGATCACCTTATTCAAGCTTATAAAGGAGCAAAAGATGACCTTTCAGAGGCTATAATTACAAATAAAGAAGTATATAATTTCTTAGAATCTGTATCCAATAAATATGGAATAGGTTTCTGGAAACCTGGTGCCGGTATTATCCATCAAGTGGTTTTAGAAAACTATGCCTTCCCTGGAGGATTAATGATAGGAACTGATTCTCATACAGTTAATGCTGGAGGATTAGGAATGGTTGCCGTTGGTGTTGGTGGTGCAGATGCTGTTGACGTAATGGCTGGTATGCCTTGGGAACTTAAATTCCCTAAATTAATTGGTATTAAACTTACCGGTAAATTAAATACTTGGACTGCACCAAAAGATATTATTCTTAAGGTTGCTGGTATCCTTACTGTTAAAGGTGGAACTGGTGCTATTGTTGAATATTTTGGTGAAGGTGCTAACTCTCTTTCTGCAACTGGTAAAGCAACTATTTGTAATATGGGTGCCGAAATCGGAGCTACTAACTCTGTTTTTGCTTATGATGAGAATATGGCTGCATATCTTGAAGCAACAGGAAGAGCTGACGTCGTTACTGAAGCAAATAAGATAGCTAATCATCTTCGTGCTGATGATGAAGTATATGCTAATCCGGAAAAATATTATGATGAAGTTATAGAAATTAATCTTGACGAATTAAAACCTCATTTAAATGGTCCTTTTACTCCAGATAGAGATACTCCTGTTGAAGATATGCATAAAGTAGCTCGTGAAAATGACTGGCCTCTTAAAGTAGAGTGGGGACTTATTGGTTCTTGTACTAACTCATCATATGAGGATTTATCTCGTGCTGCTTCTATTGCAAAGCAAGCTATTGATAAAGGGTTGAAAGTAAAAGCAGGGCTTGGTATTAATCCTGGTTCTGAGCAAGTAAGATATACTGCCGAAAGAGATGGACTTCTTCAAGTTTTCGAACAACTTGGTGCTACTATTTTTACCAATGCTTGTGGCCCTTGTATTGGACAGTGGAAACGTGATGATATAGAAGGTGATCCTAAAAATACTATTGTTCATTCATTCAATCGTAACTTTACTAAACGTGCCGATGGTAATCCTAATACCCATGCGTTCGTAGCTTCTCCTGAGATGGTTACAGCTTTGGCAATCGCTGGTCGTTTGGATTTCAATCCAGAAGAAGACACTATTACCAATGATAAAGGTGAGGAAGTAAGATTAGATATTCCTGTTGGAGACTCCCTTCCTCGTAAAGGTTACGCTGTTGAAGATGCTGGTTATCAGGCTCCGGCAGAAGATGGTAGTAAGGTTGAAGTAAAAGTTTCTCCTACTTCTGATCGTTTACAATTACTTACTCCTTTTGCTGAGTGGGATGGTGAGGATTATTTAGGTCTTAATTTACTTATCAAAGCTAAAGGCAAATGTACTACCGACCATATTTCTATGGCAGGTCCATGGTTGAAATATCGCGGACACTTAGATAATATTTCTAATAATATGCTTATTGGTGCGGTTAACTATTTTGGTGAAAAAGTTAATTCTGTTAAAAATCAAGAAACAGGTGAGTATATTCCTGTTCCTGATGCTGCTCGTTACTATAAAGAGCACGGAAATGGTTCTATTGTTGTCGGTGATGAAAACTATGGCGAAGGTTCTTCTCGTGAACATGCTGCTATGGAACCTCGTAACCTTGGTGTAAAAGTTGTTTTAGTTCGTTCTTTTGCTCGAATTCATGAGACAAACCTTAAAAAGCAAGGTGTTTTAGGACTTACTTTCGATAATCCTTCTGATTATGATAAAATATTAGAGGATGATAGAATTGATATTGTTGGTATTAAAACTTTAGCACCGGGTAAACCTCTTCAAGCTGTTTTACATCATGCTGATGGTAGTTCTGAAGAGATAGTTGTTAACCACACTCTTAACCAAAATCAAATTGATTGGTTTAAAGCAGGTTCAGCATTAAATCTAATTCGTAAAAATAATAATTAATTTTTTATTTGAAATGCCTCTATTGAGGCATTTCTTTTTAAAACATATCCTATGAATAATACAAAAATCACATGGACAAAGGTAGATGAAGCTCCAGCCTTGGCTACCTATTCATTATTACCAATTGTAAACGCTTTTACTAAAGCTGCTGGCGTTGAAGTGGAAACAAGAGATATATCTGTTCCAAGTAGAATATTAGCTACTTTTTCCGATTATTTAACTGAAGACCAAAAGCAAGAAGATGGCTTAGCTTATTTGGGAGAATTAGTACAAAAACCAGAAGCTAATATCATTAAGTTGCCTAATATTAGTGCTTCTATTCCTCAACTTAAGGCAGCTATTGCTGAATTGCAAAGTAAAGGATATAAAATTCCTGATTATCCTGAAGAGCCAAAAACAGAGGAAGAAAAAGAGCTTAATGAAAGATATTCTAAGTGTTTGGGAAGTGCTGTAAATCCAGTACTTCGTGAAGGTAACTCAGACCGTCGTGTTGCTCCTTCTGTAAAAGCTTACGCTCAAAAGAACCCTAAGAAATTGGGCCCTTGGTCCAAGGACTCTAAATCTCATGTTGCCTGGATGAATGATGGCGATTTTTATGGAAATGAGAAATCAGTAATATTCGATAAAGCTGATAAAGTAAATTATGAATTTATTGATGAAAATGGTAATAAAACTATTTTTAAAGAAAATATGCCAATTCTTGAAGGTGAGGTTCTTGATGGTACATTCATGAGTGCAAAGGCGTTAAGGTCGTTTATTGCCGAGCAAGTTGCTGAAGCTAAAAAAGAAGGTGTTCTTTTCTCTGTGCATTTAAAAGCTACTATGATGAAAGTTTCCGACCCTGTTATATTCGGACACTTTGTATCGGTATTCTTTAAAGATGTATTTGAAAAACATGCTGTTACTTTCGAAGAACTTGGAGTAAATCCAAATTTAGGTTTAGGTGATTTATATAAGAAAATAGCTAATTTGCCAGCAAATGTTCGTAAAGAAATAGAAGACGATATTGATGCTGTTTACGAAGATGCTCCTGCATTAGCAATGGTAAATTCAGATAAAGGAATTACTAATTTACATGCCAGTAATGATATTATAATAGATGCTTCTATGCCTGTTGTAATCCGCGATAGTGGAAAAATGTGGAATGCTGAAGGAAAACTTCAAGATACAAAAGCTATAATACCAGACCGATGCTATTCAAGATTCTATCAAGAGGCTATCTCTTATTGCAAAGAAAATGGAGCTTTTGATCCTTCTACTATGGGTAATGTTTCTAATGTTGGCCTTATGGCTCAAAAAGCAGAAGAGTATGGTTCTCATGATAAAACTTTTATTATCCCTTCAAAAGGTGTAATGCGTGTTATTAATGCTGCTGGTGATGTTGTAATGGAACATGATGTAGAAGAAGGCGATATATATAGAGGTTGTCAAGCTAAAGATATTCCTATTCAAGATTGGGTTAAATTAGCAGTAAATCGTGCTAAAGCTACCGGCTATCCAGCTGTTTTCTGGTTGGATAAAAATAGAGCTCATGATGCAAATATGATTACTAAAGTAGAAAAATACCTTAAAGATCATGATACTCAAGGACTGGAAATTCATATTATGTCACCTGAAGATGCTATGAAATTTACTCTTCCTAGAGTTAGTGCTGGCAAAAATACTATTTCTGTGACTGGTAATGCTTTAAGAGACTATCTAACAGATTTATTCCCAATCCTGGAACTTGCTTCTAGTTCAAAAATGCTTTCTATTGTTCCATTATTAAAAGGTGGAGGACTTTTTGAAACTGGCGCGGGAGGATCTGCTCCAAAACATGTTCAGCAGTTTAATGAAGAAGGTCACTTACGTTGGGATTCTTTAGGCGAATTCTTAGCATTAACAGTATCATTGGAGCATCTTGCTAATAAATTTGATAATCCTAGAGCTATGGTGCTGTCTAAAACATTAGATGTGGCTGTGGCTCAATATCTTGATAATAAACGTTCTCCTTCTCGAAAAGCTGGTGAGATTGACAACCGTGGAACTCATATGTTCTTGGCACAATATTGGGCTGTTGCTTTGGCAGAGCAAAATGAAGACAAAGAGATGAAAGATGTGTTTATTAAAGTTGCTGAACAATTGAAAGAAAATGAAGCTACTATCTTAGCTGAAATTGCTGCTGCAGAAGGTAAGCCTACTGACATTGGTGGTTATTATATGCCTGACGATGAACTTGCTTTTAAAGCAATGCGTCCTAGTGCAACTCTAAATGCAATCATTGATAATATCTAAATAGATAAATATTTGTAATAGCACCGGATATTTATTCGGTGCTATTTTTTTTAATTTATATCTTTGTTTTATTACTTAATTTATTTGTCTGAGAAATGTTTGAGAATAATAGAGTATCAAATTTTTTTAATATAAAATATCCTATTATCCAAGGAGGAATGATTTGGTGTAGTGGTTGGCAATTGGCTTCCGCTGTTTCCAATGCTGGTGGTCTTGGACTATTGGGAGCTGGTTCAATGGAGCCAGAGCTTTTAAGAGAACATATAATTAAGTGTAAATCAGCAACTGATAAGCCATTTGGAGTAAATATTCCTTTATTATATCCTTATTCAGACGAACAAATAAAAATAATTATTGAAGAAAAGGTTCCTATAGTTTTTACTTCAGCGGGAAACCCTAAAAAATATACTTCATATCTGAAAGAAAATGGAATAAAAGTAGTTCATGTTGTATCAAATCTTAAGTTTGCCTTAAAATCTCAAGAAGCAGGTGTGGATGCTATTGTTGCTGAAGGTTTTGAAGCAGGAGGACATAATGGGAGGGAAGAGACAACAACTATGGTTTTGATACCACAAATTGCCAAATATATTGATATACCTTTAATTGCAGCAGGAGGAATTGGAACAGGAGAAACTATGTTAGCTGCTATGGCTTTAGGCGCTGATGGGGTACAGATTGGAAGTAGATTTGTTGCCAGCGAAGAATCTTCAGCCCATAATGATTTTAAAAAGAAAATTGTAAGTGCTAAAGAAGGAGATACTAAATTACAATTGAAACAATTAGTTTCTGTTAGATTGTTAAATAATGATTTCTCTTATAGAATTAGCTTATTGCAAGATTCTGGAGCAACAGTGGATGAATTAAGTAAAGCTTTAGGTAAAGGTAGAGCTAAGCTCGGGATGTTTGAAGGAGATTTGCGAGAAGGTGAACTTGAAATTGGCCAAGTATCGAGTTTAATAGAAAATATCAAACCAGTGAATGAGATTATTGATGAAATTATAAGCTCTTATAATGCAAGAGCTGATGAATTATTTAAATCATAGAAATAGAATACAAACTAAACACAACATAAAATGAATTTTGAATTTACAGAAGAACAAGAGATGATTCGTCAAGCGGCAAGAGATTATGCCAGGCGTGAATTAACAAAAGATGTTTTGGAAAGAGATGAAAAAGCTATATTCCCCACTAAGCATGTTAAAGCATTGGGAGAATTAGGTTTTCTAGGAATGATGACCGACCCTAAGTGGGGAGGTAGTGGAATGGATACAATATCTTATGTATTAGCAATCACTGAAATAGCAAAGATTGACGCATCCCTTGCTGTAATTATGTCTGTTAATAATTCCCTTATCAATTATGGTTTAGAGGCTTATGGTAATGATTTTCAAAAGGATAAATATCTTCGGCCATTGGCTGATGGAACTGCAATTGGAGCTTTTCTTTTGTCTGAGCCTGAAGCTGGTTCTGATGCAACAAAACAAAGAACAATAGCAGAAGATAAAGGCGATTATTACTTGCTAAATGGAACTAAAAACTGGATTACCAATGCAAACTCTGCAACAACATATTTGGTAATGGCTCAAACTGACCCAACTAGAGGTCATCGTGGTATTAATGCTTTTATTGTTGAAAAAAATAGCCAGGGAATAACATTGGGACCTCATGAAGATAAAATGGGAATGCGTAGCTCTGATACTCATTCAGTGATGTTTAACGATGTGAAAGTGCCTAAAGAAAATAGGATAGGAGAGGAAGGGTTCGGATTTAAGTTTGCAATGAACCTTTTGAATGGAGGTAGAATTGGTATTGCTTCACAAGCAACTGGAATTGCATGGGGAGCAATGGATTTAGCATTAAAATATTCTAGAGAACGCAAGACCTTTGGTACAGAAATCTTCAATCATCAATCAATAGCTTTTAAATTGTCAGATATGGCTGTGAAAGTAGAAAATGCACATAATTTATGTTTAAAAGCTGCTTGGCTACGTGATAATAATAAAAGAGCTAATAAAGCTGCTGCAATGGCAAAAAGATATGCTGCGGATATTGCTATGGAAGTTACAACAGAAGCTGTTCAGATTCATGGAGGATATGGTTATGTAAAGGAATATCATGTGGAAAGGCTGATGAGAGAAGCTAAACTGACACAAATTTATGAAGGGACTTCTGAAATTCAAAGAATAGTTATTTCTAGAGAGTTGGTAAAAGGATTATAAAATATTTTTTAAAAAAAGTACGCTTGCGTACTATTATTTACTATCTTTACACTCTCAAATATTAACACAAATCTGTTATTTTTATAGTAATATAAACAAAGACAATATGTTATTGTCCAAATAACACAAAACACATTTAATATGAATATTTTAGTATGCGTATCTAATGTACCGGATACAACAACCAAAGTAAAATTTGATGGAACGCAGCTTATCACTGAAGGGGTACAGTGGATAGTTAATCCTTGGGATGAGTTAGCCATTACTAGAGCACTGGAACTAAAAGAGTCAGGTGCTGGTATTGACAAAATAACAATAGCTACAGTTGGATTAGTAGGTGCTGAACCTACTATTCGTAAGGGGTTGGCAATGGGTGCAGATGATGCTTTTAGAGTTGATTCAGAACCAAAAGATGCTTTTTATACTGCTAGTCAGTTAGCTGAAGTAGTGAAAGCAGGTAATTATGACCTTATTATGACAGGTTTCGAAAGTGCTGATTATAATGGTATTGCTGTGGGAGCTATGTTGTCAGAAATATTAGGTTATGCATCAGTAGGAGCAGTTTCTGGAGTTAATGTGGTTGATGGTAAATTACAAATTGATAGAGAAATTGATGGAGGTAAAGAGGTCCTTTCCGTAGAAACACCTGTAGTAGTTTCAGTACAAAAAGGAATAGCTATCGATCCTAGAATACCTGCTATGCGTGGTATTATGATGGCTCGAAGAAAGCCTTTAACTGTAGTTCCACCGGTGGATGTTGATGTATTTACTGAAATAGTGGAAATTGAACTTCCTAAACCTAAATCTGCTGTTAAAATGTTTGATGCAGAGGATGTTGGTGGTTTAATAGATGCTTTACGAAATGAAGCCAATGTAATTTAACAGTTGAAAACATTGTGAGTTATTGAATTATATTATTAATTCTAACTTATCTTCAATATTCAACTAGTCATTAACAACAAACAAAAAACTCTAAAAACAAAGAATTATGTCAGTATTAGTATATACAGAAAACTGGGAAGGTAAATTTAAGAAAGTAAGTTTCGAATTACTGTCCTATGGTAAGAAATTGGCTGATGATATGGGTGTTCCTATGTATGCTTTATCTCTTGGTAAAGTTGCCGATGAAGAATTAAAAACATTAGCATCATATGGTGCAGATAAGATTTATAAATCAGAAGATGGTTTTGAAAATTTAGATAACGAAGTTTATGCAGCAGCAATAGGTCATGCAGCAGAGCAACTTGAAGCTACAGTAGTATTGTTTTCTCAAGATAATGTAGGAAATGCTCTTGCCGGTCATGTTGCAGCAAGATTAAAAGCAGGTTTAGTTTCTGCAGTTTCTGCTTTACCTGTAAGCTATGATCCTTTTATTATTAAAAAGAAAGTTTACACTAACAAGGTATTTGGACATGTAAAAGTAAATACTCCTCAAAAGGTATTAAGTTTGTCTAAAAATACTTTTGAAATAATAGAGAATGCAGCAGCTGGTGATATTGAAAGCATTTCGTTAGAGATTCCAACAGCTAAGACAAAGGTTGAAAGCGTGGATGTTGTAAAAGGAAAATTATTGCTTACAGATGCAGAATTAGTTGTTTCCGGTGGTAGAGGTTTGAAAGGGCCTGAAAATTGGGGCATGATAGAAGAATTAGCTGCAAAGTTAGGCGCAGCAACAGGTTGCTCACGTCCTGTTAGTGACGAAGGATGGCGCCCTCATACAGAACATGTTGGTCAAACAGGAAAAATTATTGCTCCAAATTTATATATTGCAATAGGTATTTCTGGTGCAATTCAACATGTGGGTGGTATCAGTAATTCAAAATACATAGTTGCTATTAATAAAGATCCTGATGCCCCTATATTTGAAGTTGCAGATTATGGAATAGTAGGAGATGCATTTAAAGTAGTGCCTGAATTAATCAATGCATTATAACTAGAACTACAAGTTGATAAAATAATAAAAGGCGTTCTAATTTAATAGAACGCCTTTTTTATGTATTGTGTGTGGTGAATAATTCTATAAGACAATTTTCTTTGTAATAATTTTATCAGAATTTGTAAGTTTGATAAGATAAATACCGTGGGAATAATTATATTTATCAAAAGTGATTATTTCATTATCACTTTTTTGTATTGCTTTGGACGCATAAATTTTGCCGTCAAGACCAATTAATTTAATACTACCATTGCCACCAGTATTTGAAATGTTTAACACAATTTTTTCTTCTGAATTTAATAAGTTAATAATACTTAAGCTTTCTCTATTATTAGCTATATAGATTGGTGTTGAATAAGATGACTTGCCATCGAAATCAACTTGTTTTATTCTGTAGTAATAATTAGTGTTTTCTTCAATGGTTTTATCAAGATACTCATAATTTATTATGCTATTGGAGCTACCGGAACCACTTAGTTTATCAATAGTATAATAGTTAGAATTATCAACTGACCTTTCAATATTGAAATAATCATTATTAAGCTCAGTGGCTGTAGCCCAATTCAAAACATTTGCTGTTTTTATATTTTTACCGGTAAAAGAAATTAAACTAATAGGTAAATTTGAATCATCTTTCGTATTGAGTTCAGTGCCTGTTACGTCATAAGTTTTCGAAGAATTATTGTATGTCCCAATTTTAACATAATATTTATTTTCATCATTAAGATTTGTTACAGTAATATTACTTGATTTACTACTAACACCGGCATAAACAACATAAGTATTATTTCCAAGGTCATCGCCACTTCTAAAAGTTGTATTCGCTGTGTAACTGCTTCCATTAGCAGGGTTATCTATTATACTGCTGCCTTCTTTTATATATATAATGTTCGCATCTCCTGAGCCAGTTTGGAAGTAAATTGTTAACTGACCACTTGCAGTTGAAACCATTGAATCAATACTAGCATTAGTAGTTGCTGTAGTAGAAAAAGATTTGGTTACTGAACTATAGCCATCACCTGTAGAATTTGTTGCATAAGCTCTAACATAATACTTTGTTAGTTGTGTTAATGAAGTAATATTACCATTATAAGTTGCTAATCCATTTGTAATTTGTATTTTAGTATCAGCAGTTGATGGTGTGCTGTTTGTTGCAACTACAAGTCCACATTCAGTAACACTACTACCTCCATCACCAGTTACTTCATTATTTGAATTAGTAGCAGATTGATCAGTGATATTTGTAAAATCTGTACCTATATTAACTGTTGGTACAGTTGAATTTAATGTAGTAAAGTTTTTTGAAGTGGCAGTAATTCCTCCTCCTGTAACAGTAGAATATCCCACAGTTACTCTTACAAAATAGGTTGTATTTGGAGTTAGTCCGGTAATATTGTATGATACATTACTAGGTGAGCTAAAATTTGTACCTTCCGAAGGCCCGTATGTGTCTGAATCAGTGAAAGAACTATTATCTGCTATTTCAAATTCGACACCGTAAAATGTTCCTGTACCTGGATCAACATATCCTTTTAGAGTAGCAGTTGTTTGTGCTACATTTGAGGTTGAGTAGGTTGTAACTGTTTGAGCTTTTAGTTGAAATGCCATAAATAGCATTGCAACAACAATGATAGTTGCTTTCATAGATTTAAAAAAAAATTGTCTGTCAATTGAGCTTAGGAGATAGTTTTGGAGAATCCTAAGTGAAAGCACAAAGATAATAATATTATTGTAATTTTTATAGTATTTTTAAAAAAAACTTTTTAAATAAATTCATTAGTGTCCGATAAAAAAAATTAAGACAAGGGAATATTTTTTTCAAATAGTTCCCTTGTCATGGTTATATTTGTAATTCTGACCAAACAAATAAACCATGAGCAAATCTACAAAATTTAGTGGCCAACCAATCATAAAGCAAGTATTAAGTTTTATTGACAACAAAATTATTTATCGGACAGCCAAAAAGTATAATAGCGATAAATACACCAAAAAATTCACAACGTATGAGCATTTGGTAACAATGATATTTACTGTTATCAGTGGCTGTAGTTCATTACGAGAGGTTACAAGTATCATGTTGGCTTGTGAAGGTAAAATCAATCATTTAGGTTTAAAACATTTCCCTAAGCGAAGTACATTGTCCGATGTTAACAAGCGAAGAAGTAGTGAAGTTTTTGCTGATATTTACTATCAATTATATAAACGATATAGAGCTTTTTTATCGGACAGCCGTCCTAAAGACCCTGCACAAAAAGGATTAAAGATAGTTGACTCCTCTACAATAACACTCTTTAGTGATATTCTTAAAGGTGCTGGCCGTAATCCTCTAAGTGGAAAAAAGAAAGGCGGAATAAAAATGCATACTATGATAAACGCAATGGAAGACGTGCCTTGTTTGGTGAAGTTCTCAAGTGCAGCTACGCATGATCATACTTTTCTTAAAAAATTAGACTTAAAGAAGGGCTCCTTTGTTGTATTTGACAAGGGTTATGTAGATTATCAACAATATGAAAGTTGGTCTTTAGATGATATTTACTTTACTACTCGGCAAAAACACAATGCAGTTTATACAAGTATCGAAGAATTTGATATTGGTGATGAAATAGACAATGGAGTGCTAAAAGATGAACGTATTAATCTTAAAAAGAAGAATGGTGATGAGTTTGAACTAAGACGAATAGCTTACTGGCATGAGCCTAAGCAGAAGGTTTACGAATTCATAACAAACAATTTTGTCTTACCTGCTGATACCATTGCTGAAATTTATAAAAATCGTTGGCAGATAGAAACGATGTTTAAGCGACTTAAACAAAATTTCCCTTTGAAATATTTCTTAGGTGACAATCAAAATGCAATTGAAATACAAATATGGGTAAGCTTAATTATTCAGCTAATTATGCTTGTAATACAACGCAAAGCTGAACGAAAATGGGCTTATTCCAACATGGTGTCTGTTATTAGGTATCACCTAATGACCTATATGAATTTATTTAAATTTCTGAAGAATCCAGATTCTGATTGGGAAAAACTAACTACAAAACCTTCAGGACAATTATTGCTTTTTGATGGCTAAGGGGCTTCTGTTTTGCATTCTTAATGCATGTTCAATAAAATCAATGCATGTAGCTCCTATTCTTGTTATCTTTGTTTTTTATCGGACAACAATGAAATAAATTCATTATTAAAGAAATATATAATAATATTCTATTTTCTCGTGTGTTAATTTGTAGATTGTGATAACTTGATTTAGTCATAATTTTTTTTGTGAGATAAATCTTACGTTGAATTCAGGATATTAGTATAAAATATATACATTTGCTAAATGAAAATACGCAAGCAGTTTAAAATAGGATTATTTTTTGTTAGTTTATTAATTATTTCAATAGCATATAGTTGCAAGGATCAAAAGCAAACAATACGTGAAGAGATAAATTTGGGTATAAAAGCTACTTATGCAAATGAGTGGAAAATTGCTATAGACCATTTTAATTATGTAATTTCGTTAGATTCAAATAATGCTGAGGCATACTTATATCTTGGCAGGACATATATGGGAAAAAGAAATTATAAGTTAGCTCTAAAACAATATAATAAATCTATTGAGTTAAATCCTAAGTTTGGCGAAGCGTATCGTTCTAGAGCTCAGGTGTATGCCATACTTGGGGATAAAGATGCCGCCTGTAGGGATTATGTGAAAGCTGAAGACCTAGGTGTTGAGAATTTATATAATTATACTAAGTTTTGCAGATAATAATCATTTTCATAAGCATCTTATTTTCATTATTTATACTTTAATAAAATAGAGTTAAATAAGATAATATAAATTACAAAGCTTCTTGTTTATTCAGAATTCTTTTTACTAGAATAGCGAATAATGTCAGATATGTAAATCCGGCAACTGGTACCCAATACGAAACTGTTATATTAAATATATCTGCAATTTTACCTTGCAATGGAGGTAGAAAAGCACCTCCTAAAATCATCATTACTAAAAAGGCAGAACCTTGGGAAGTGTATTTCCCTAAACCTTGTATTGATAGAGAAAAGATAATTGGCCACATTACAGAGCAAAATAAGCCACCACTTACAAAAGCAAATACTGCCATGCTACCACTAGTGTACATTCCTGTTATCATTGCTGATATTCCCAGTAATCCAAAAATCATTAATGTTTGAGCCGGTTTGTCATTGCCAAGGAAGAACCCAATAATTTGTAATAGAATAATTCCTGCGTATGGTAATATATCTATTAAATCAGCCTTACTTACGCCACCAATATAATTGGAGGTTAAAATAACAAGGAATGCAATGTAAGGTACAATAATTAAAGCCATTTTTCTTGCTTTTGATTTAAGATCAAAAGCTGAAATAGCTCCGGCCCACCGGCCTATCATTAAGCTTCCCCAATATAGAGAGATTAGCAGAGGCGTTAACTCAGCCCAATGACCTTTTACTGTTTTTGACATTAATAAGTCTTTGTATTGAAGGTAGTTAATATTTGTATTTGTTTTTAAATATGTTATAAAATCTAGATGATTTAAATATTCACCTAGATTGCTTTGAATGGTAACTTCTGTTCCTACATATGTAAAAATTCCTATCATTCCCAAAACAAGCTGAGGGTATTTAAAAGCACCCCAGCCATTTGGATTTCTTTTAGCACTGAGATTGCCTAATAAAAGGCTAAAAACTAAAGCTGCTATTCCTCCAATTAGTAGGTATAAGCCAATTTTGCTTTCGTGGTCAACACCTTTGCCTGTATTTTGGTAAAATATTAATGAAATAATAATGACAAGAATTATACTAATAAAACTGATTAAACCGGTTGCCTTAGATTCGTTTTCTATGGAAGCATCAGCTTTCATAGCTGGTAGCTTTTTAGAGAATTTAAATAATAAAGCCGCAGTAAGAAATGCGATGCCTACAACAACGTAAAGCCACTGGACACTAGATAAACTTAGTTGAGCAATTAAGCTGCTATCCATTTTTGTTGTTCCTAAAAGAGCTAGTGCAAATACTATTGGACCAATGGTTGTACCAAAAGAGTTAATGCCCCCGGCTAAGTTTAATCTATTAGAACCAGTACTAGGGTCTCCTAAAGAAATAGCAAATGGGTTTGCCGCAGTTTGTTGTAGCGAAAATCCCAGCCCTATAATAAATAAGGCGGCGAGTATAAAACCAAAGGTGTTTGACGCTAGTGCCGGAAACATTAGGAATGCCCCAACTACTGAAATCATTAGACCATAAACAATTCCATTTTTAAAACCCCAGCTATTTAATAGATCTTTTTTGCCAATTACAGACAATATAAAAAGTAAAAAAGCTCCAATATAATAGGCAAAGTAGAATGCTGAGTCTATCAACTGACTTTGAAACTGTGATAAATCAAATTTTGATTTACTAAAAGGAATGAATACACCATTACTGGCAGCTATAAAGCCCCAAAAGAAAAATACACCAATAAGTGTGTATAGAGCAGGGTAATTTGTTGGTTTAAGTTTACTCATCTTAGTCGTTATTTGAAAGTAAATACTGGCGATACAACTGGTGAACCATGCCATCAGCAAGTCCTATCTTTGGAACAGCAATGTGTTTTGCTTCAATTATATTCATTATTTTGATGTATATTTTTGCAGCTGGTACAATTACATCTGCACGGTCTTCTCTCATTCCATATTTGTTCATCCTTTCTTGTAAAGTCATTTTTGAAAGTATCTCTTCGGAATTTTTAAGGTCTTTGATATTTAAAAATATATTATTCTTTTTGCCAAAGAGCTTATTTATTTTGTTGATGTTGCCTCCAGACCCAACCACATTCATTTTATTAAAATCGGTTTTAAATTCAAGAAGCCATTCGTTAATCTCTGTCCATACATTTTTATCATATTCATCATTTAGGAGTCTAATTGTACCAATCATAAAGGATTTGAGTTTAATTAATTCTCCGTTTTTTTGAGCAGAAATCTCTGTACTTCCGCCTCCTACGTCAATAAAAATTGTTAATCTATCTGGTTTTTTAAATACAATTCTATTGGTATTTCTAATTATGGAAGCTTCTTCTGCTCCGGGAATTATTTCCAATTCTATTCCAGTGTGTTTTTTTATGGAATCAACAATTTTCTTACTATTACTTGCCTCACGCATAGCTGCAGTAGCACAAGCTCTAAATCCTTTAGGCTTATAAACATCCATTAGTAGCTTATAGGCTTTCATGGTTTTAATAAAATTCTTTTCCTTCTCTTTAGAAATTTTGCCTTTACTAAACACATCTTTCCCAAGTCTTAGAGGAATTCTTATTAGTGTGGCTTTTTCTACACTAATGTTGTCAATGTCGCCATAAGCATTGGCAAACAATAGTCGTGCAGCATTCGAACCTACGTCTATTACAGCAAATAACATATTGTATATGTGTTTAAAAATAAAAGCTTAAAACTATGAAAATTTACTATATATTTTGAAATAATAATATAATCAGCAATTTTTATTTTTAAGATATTCGTAAATAGCTATTTGAGAATTTAATTTTGGAAAATTCTTATTCCTTCTCGTATATTTATTTATTTCACCATAGTTTAGAGAACGATATTTTTCTGTGTCGTTTTGTTGTAGTTTAATCGTTTGCATTACTTCTTCTTGAATATCTTTATCAAGAATAGGACATATTATTTCGAAACGATGATCTAAGTTTCTTCCCATTAAATCGGCAGAGCCAAAATAATATTCTGGATTTCCACCATTAGCAAATATAAAGATTCTTGAATGTTCTAAATATCGTCCTACTATGCTAAAAGCATTTATGTTTTCAGTTTCATTAGGTACTTTTGTAGGCATAATATTTATGCCTCGAATTATCATATCAATTTTAACTCCAGCTTGTCCTGCTTGCTTTATCTTAAAAGCAATCTCTTTATCGGATAAGCTATTTAGCTTTAATATTATCCAGGCCTCTTTGCCTTCTTGATGATTCTTAATCTCTCTCTCAAGTTTTTCATCAATAAAACTTCTAATATGAAATGGACTTATATATGATAATTTAAATTTTGGGGGAAGATATCTTGATTCTATTAGCTCGAAAAAGTTATATACATCGTAGCCAATATCTTGATTGGCAGTTAGTAAACTTATATCAGAATATACTTTTGCTGTTGATTCGTTAAAATTTCCGGTACTTATATTGCTAAAAAAGAAGTTTTTTCCTCCGTCCTTATATTTAATAATTATTAATTTTGAATGTACTTTCATGCCTGGAATTGTGGGTAATACTTTCACTCCTTCACTTTGAAGTTTCTGTGTCCACATAATGTTTGCTTCTTCGTCAAAGCGTGCTTGTAATTCCATAAACACAGTAACGTGCTTGCCATTTCTGGCTGCATTAATCAAAGCATTCATTGCCAATGAGTGTTTAGCAACTCTATAGAAAGTAGCTTTTATGCTTTTTACTTTTGGGTCTATTGACGCTTCCCGTAGAAAATCTATAATAGGGTCGAATGAGTGATATGGAAAATGTAAGAGCACATCTTTCTTTCTTAAGACTTGAAAAATACTCTCATTTTCTTTTAAGTCTCTATGTCTTAAGTTTTCTTGTTTGCTATACATCAATTCCTTTTTTAAGCCGGGAAATGACATTAAGTCTTTAAAGTTATGATATCTACCACCACCTCTGAGCTGATAGTTTTTGGTAGTTATATTAAGCTTTTTAATTATTTTCTCAAGTAGGGCATGAGGAATGGTTTTATCATAAATAAACCTTACAGGGATTCCTTTTTTTCGCTTTTTTACACTTTCTTCCATTATCTCAAGAAAACTCTTTGAAACATCATTGTCAATGTCTAATTCAGAATCCCTAGTGAACTTAATAATATGTGCTGTGATATTGTCGTAATCCCAAACTGAAAATAAATCAGCCAGGTTATATCTTATTATATCTTCAAGAAACATAAAATATATCTTTCCATCATCGGAATTTAATTGTTGAAATCTTGGAATTTTAGAGGGGACTTCAATAAGTACATGCCTGTCTTTTTTTCTCTTGTCACTATCCGATAGATTTACAGCAAGATATATTGTAGTGTCATTTAATACTTGGCCGGTTTCAAAATAATCAATCATTATTGGAAACAGGAATGGCCTTACCTTTGTTTTGAAAAATGATTTTACGTATTCACCCTGGCTTTTTGTGAGTTCTTCTTCATTAACAAGAAAAATATTCTCTTTTCTTAGCTCTTTTAGAATCTTTATAAATGCTAATGTGTATGCTTTCTCTTGATGTTCAACAATATTAAGAATTGATTCCAGTTCACTATTTAATAGCTTTCTTTGTTGACTATCTTTTTTGGCAATATTTATCATCCTTCTTAGCGTAGCTATTCTTACTCTGAAAAATTCGTCTCTATTATTTGAGAATATTCCTAAGAATTTAATCCTTTCAATTAGAGGATTCTTAGTATCAACAGCTTCCTGAAGAACTCTTCCGTTAAAATTAATCCAGCTTATTTCACGATTTTCGAATTTCATTGTTTAAGCTTCTTTGGTGATACAACAAAATTTAGCTTTTTATCTGCTAGTGAAAATTCACTCCAACTATTAGTGTAGAATCTACAACTAGCAATTCCTGATGTGTGAAATTGTTCAATAGTATTACTAAAATATTCTTGAGCAAAATAAGATATTCCGGGATTGTGAGCTACTATCATTACATTATTTAATGAATCGTCTACACTGATTATTGAGTCATAGATTTCATCACTACTGCATGGATATAGGTTTCTGTGAATAATAGGTTCTGGTAGATTTAATGATTTGCAGATAATATTTGCTGTGTTTAACGCTCGAACTGCCGGGCTACTAATAACTATATCTATTTTTACGTTTATTTCTTTAAGGTAATTTGCAATTCTTTGTGTCCTTTGTATGCCTTTTTTTAGTAGTTTTCTTTTAATATCCTGAATCTA
>Ga0256842_1000302_pt1 | contig 43379 bp, 59 predicted proteins | sample 4559240metaG_FD_185973 | JGI IMG/M metagenome (GOLD analysis project Ga0256842, IMG submission 185973) | Hydrothermal vent microbial communities from Guaymas Basin, Mexico - 4559-240 | ecosystem: Environmental > Aquatic > Marine > Hydrothermal vents | place: Mexico: Guaymas Basin | collected...
AAAAAAAAAAAAAAAAAAAAAAAAAAAAAAAAAAAAAAATAAAATAATCGTAACTATAAAAAAATAAAATAATCGTAGCAAGCGGATTTTTATTTTTTTATAGTTACGATTATTTTATTTTTACATTTATTTTTACATTTATAGAGATTTTTACATAAAACGGTTGAAATACTGCATTAATTATAGGGAACGGTTGAAATCCTGCATTATTTTGAAATTCTCTAAATAAAAAAAATAAAATTAATTAAGTAGCAAATATTTTAGTTTAATTAAGCCTCCATTTATGGCGGTTTATAAAATTAAAATAGGAGATGAAATTATGCTTATAATCTCATATCAACAACGAAGCGGTGCTATTAATACAATTAGCACAAAAAATAAAAATAAAAAAGGTGAGATACTTAATTTATTAAGTAGATTAAACTACAAAATTATAGAAATAGAGGAGAAATAACATGTTTGAAGAAATAAGAGAATTAATGGAAAGCGGGAACTGGAGTATTGCAATAGCAAAATTTAAAGAAATTAATCCGACGCCACGGGAATTTCAAGATTATCTAGATAGTTTAGATTATCTAGAAACTGAGACTCTAAAAGATTTTGCACTGCTTGGTTTTTATGCAAGAGAATACACAGGAGGGAATTAAAATGATATTAGATTATACAGATTATGAAATAACAATATGGGACGCAATGGATGAATTTGAAATAATTCATAACTTTATATTTGAATCAGGAGAAACATTATGAAAATCAGACAAATAGCGAATAATCAATTTACAGTTAATACAGAGAAAGGTGTATATTTTCAAAGTTACGACAGTATAGTATGTTTTAAACCTTATGATGGAGGTAAAATACTTTTAAGTACACACTGGAGCTACAGCCGAACTACTATGAAATATTTAGGGCAATTTTTAAATGATGCCAAGAAACCTGATATTTTAAAATTGATTAAAAGCGGTAAAGCTGAGGTTATAGAAACTGACAGCTTGCCAATAAAATAAACACTTAAAGGGCTTTTAGGAGTCCTTTATAGTGCTTATTTATAAGTACAAAAAATTATAAGGAGTCATTAATGGCTGGATTAACATTAGATTTAAGCGGAGTGGTAAATTCTGCAATAGATGAGAAGATGAAAAGCTTTGATATTGAGGGTCAAATTAAAGAATTATTAGGTGATGTTGCGAAATCTGCATCTAAAATTCTTGAAGTTAAATTAAAAGGCGATGAAAAAGGCACTAAACTGCCTTTGGTTCATAAACAATTTGAACAATTACTCAAAGTCGCTCAACTAAAAGGTGTAAATATACTTTTAACGGGTGGAGCTGGACTTAGTAAAAGTACAGCGGTTGAGCAAGTTGCGGCTGCTTTTAAACTTGAACTGGCGTCAATATCCTTTAGTAATCAGACGACAAAAACTGACTTATTAGGTTTTATAGATGCTAACGGTGTTTATAGAATGAGCAGCTTTGTAGATGCTTTCAAAAATGGCAAAATATTTTTAGCCGATGAAATGGACGCGTGTTCCTCAAATGTACTGGTACTATTAAACAGTGCAATAGCAAATGGGCGATTAGAATTACCAAATAATGAAGTAGTATTTGCCCACGATAACTTTAGATTTATTGCAACAGCAAATACAAACTTAAGAGGTGGTAAAAATGGTTTTACTGCAAGAAATAAACTAGATGCGGCAACTATTGATAGATTTGTAGTTATAGACTGGAAATTAGATGAAGATTTGGAACAAAAGCTCACTAATAATGATGCTTGGCTAAAAATAGTAAGAAAGTGTAGAGTAGTTGCGGAAGATAGTTTAGATGGTGTTGTTATAACGCCCAGAAGTAGCTATGACGGTGCAAAACTACTTAAGATGGGTATTGATATAGACTTTGTAATTAAGAGTACTATAATTAAAGCTATAGGTATTGATGAAGAAAAAATACTCTTAAAAGCAATTACAGCTAATATGAAAAAAGAAGCTACTAAAAATACTAAAGTGGATGAAGTAACACCTAAAATTTCAGAAGATGATGAAATAGATGAAATTTCAGAAGATGATGTAGATGATTTTAGCTGGTAAGGAGATATTATGGAGATGATAGATAAACCTGAATTACATGAAGATTTTAAAATCTTAATGAAAAAACCTGAGTGGTTTAAAGATAAAAACCCTAAACAAATGCTTTATTTGCGTTCGAGGTCTTTAGACTCTTGGAGCAATTATATGCTTACAAACAAAAATACCAAGAAATCTAGTATGAGTAACGATTATGAAAAATGGTCTGGGTGTACTACTTGGAAAGATTATCTTAAAATACTTGAAAATGGTGATGAAGATATAGTAAAAAAAGTTAAAGTAGCTACTCAAAAGGCTACTAAAGAACTTGAAAAAGAACATGAGAAGATAATTGTGGGTTATAAATTTGATGTGACAGGTGAACAATTTGATATCGGTCTTGTTTTGAGTGGTGTTCCTGAAGTATGGTTAGAACCTGAGGAAATAGATAAAGAGATACCTAAAGTTACTATTAGACTTAATTTAACATACTCAGCAGCTACAAAAACAGATTCTGTGGTTGAAAACGCTAGTAAAATATTAGCGATAACTAAAGTGCTTGATGAAATGGGTATATTAGTTAGATTAGAGGGCTATAACATGGCGTATTACTATGATGCCATACACCGTAGGAGAGTTATTATTATAGAGAACACTATAAAGAATTTTGACGAGCCTTTAAACTTTGCAAAAATAAGTGCTTTCATAAGCCCAGCTCAATTTAGACGAGGTTGTTTTTATTTACTTGAAACTTGTGCGGAAAAATTAGAAGGAGGTTACGGTAAAGCTTTTGAACATAAAGGCATATTAAATATTTCAAATAAATTAGAAATTAAAGACTTTGAAAAAAGTCTCTTTAAAGGATTTGAAAATGGATAGATTTGAAAAAGGTAAAGTTTACTTTGTAAAAACAGATAACGGTTTTTACTTAGTACAACAAAAAAGTTATAGAGGATGGGTCGCAATCAACTTTACTCATCCTAACATAGATTTTAATAAGTTAGTGATAGAGAAGAATGGTAAAGATTTATTCAAATATTTTCAAACATTTGATAATGTTGAATATAAATCTTATAGTATAAATAACATTCCAGAGTATAGACGTGAAATGTTTACAATACTTAAAATAGGAGAATTTTGATGATACAAATATGGAAAGATAAAAAAGGTACTTTGGTACTAACATACACAAAAGGTTTCCACCATACCCTTTATATGCACGATTTAGGGTATATAAAGGCTGGTGAGCTGCAATGCTCATGGGATAAAGTTAATATAAAAGCTGAATGTATTAAAAATACAGCTCAGCTTGAAAAATGGTTATTAAAAAATGAGAGTAAAATAAGAAAGGGTTTGAGATGGTTAAAGCTTATTTAGTTAGTAATACTTGTGATGTGTTTACAACTATTGATAAAGTAACAATACATAATTGGAGAGATTATTCAAAATTACTTGATTGTGATTTATTTGATGTTGTAAGAGTTGAGTGGGGTGGTAAAGACATCTCACTCTATATAGATGATGAGGGTATGTTAAAAGAAAATTATGGGAGACGTGTTGAGGGTTATCCAGAGCCTTTATTTGGCAATATCATTGTAACAGGTGGTGTAGATAGTGAAGGGAACACATTAAGTATTCCTGATGATATTATAGTGTCTGAACATATTGGACAAATTGAATATAAAATAAAAGGTTAAAAGATGAAATTAAAAGAGATAAAAGAAGCAGTAGGGAATGCAAAATGCAGTACACGAAAACCTGATAAAGTTCTAGTCAAACTTGATGATTTAGATTTAATGATTGATTACATAGAGTCATTAGAATACTTCACAACAAAGATAAATAAAGAAAAAGATGACCTTACATCAAAGGTTATCCAGCTAGAAAAAGATTTAAACTTAGCACTAACCAACCATTGTGTTGAGTTAGATACCTACATTTAAAGGCTGTAAAATGACTAAAACATATCAAGGTAATGAAGAATATAGTGTGTATTTCTTCTCAACAGGTAGAGCAATTACATTAAAAGAGAGTGAAATTGAAGCAATTAATGAAGAGCAAATAGATGAGATAAGGAGATTAGAAGACGAAATTGATAAGTTTCAAAATGAAATTTCAGATTTAAAAAACGAAATTTTAGATTTAACTAAACAAATTATTGAAAAAGAAAATGTTGAAATCCTGCATTCTTAAAATAAACTTATGCAGGATTTCAACATTCTTAACTGAACCTTAAATAAAGCGTGGTCAAAATTGGTGAAGTCAATTTTTTGGCGTCACTTTTGACCACGCCTTAAACCTCGTGTGGCAGGGGGTTGCAGCGATTGAGAAGTCAATGTAGTCAGAAAATTTACACTGAGACCCTATATACATATTTTATTTTTTTTAATAATAAAAAAAATAAAATATATATCACATATAGGGTATATATTAGTGACTACATTGACTACAAGTGCTGTTTACCCCTATTTTAGGGAGTTTTAGCGTATGCAAAAGTGTAGTCAAATGCGTAGTCACTAATTTAATCGTGACTACACAGCTAAAACTTGACATAACAAGAACCCTTTGCTACAATACCGCATACAAAATTCAACAAGCCGTCCAAACAGCTACAAGACAACTTCGGTTGGCTTGTTGAGTCTTGTAATTACAAGAAGCTGTTTGGACGGCAACTTCTTGAAGACTTTTATATTTTAGTCCCAAAGGAGTTATACATGAACGAAAAGTTAAAAGACGCTTATGAACAATATCGTTCATTAGGGTTTATACTTCAGCAATCTGCTAAGAACCAAAAACACGCACACCGAAAAGGTTCGTATCAAGACAGAGACAATGAACCTTACACACCATCTGCTACAGGTTACGTAGCAATTATTCCTAAGAACATCATTATCGTCGATAATGACAGTTACAAAGATGATAGTGCCTCATTCTCAAAACTTTGCAACGATTTAGGTTATATTCCTGAAGCTTTTGCAATTACACCGAGTGGTGGCGAGCATTACGCTTTTGAAAATAAAAAACCTGATTTTGTAATCGGTAAAACAATCGACAAGTACCCTGCTCTTGATATCTATGCAGGTTATCAATCAGTTATTCCGATAGTTGGAACAACAGTTCTCAATAAGCAAGGGAAATTAGCTTCTTACGAATGGGCTAGTTTTGATGACACACTTGTCGTGAACGAGTGGGATGATAACTTCACAGAGTTATTTAACATGCGAGAAAGAAGTGAGCGCAATCAAACCGCTGAGTATGATGACCTTGACATAGCTCTCAAAGCTGAGGATATGCCACTTGAAGAAGTTGAGCAGTTAATCTCCGAATTACCTGAGAATTTAGACTATGACACTTGGCTTGAAATCGGTATGGCAATTTATGACCGTTTTGGAGGCAGTGAGGAGGGGTACAAATACTTCAACAAATTCAGTGCAAAATCATCTACAAAATATGATGAAAATCTCACCTTCATAAAATGGCATGAGGGGCATTTAATACCCAACTCGATAACTTATAAGCGGTTACGCCTTTTCGTGGCTTCTACCCACCTTAAAATGATTGAGAACAGCATATCTGATATGAAATCAGATGACAATCTGCAAGAAATCATTGAAAAAGTCAAAAATACACCTAAATTCAACACAGTTGAACTACCAGATAATAAGGTCAGAGAAAAGCTTGCTAACCAACTAAATTCAAAGTTAAAAAAGCTTAAAAAAGATAACCCAGAAATTAAGATTATTCAAGCAAGAACTTTGGTTAAAGAGTTGAGTCCTGAAAAAGATGTTGCAGATATCACAGACAATTCTAGTTTTGACTTGTATCGCTTAGATAACAAATATTTACTGAGAGTGGGTAATACTGTAATTGAAAATATAACTGCTGGTATGTTAAGTGAAACTATGAATAGTCAAGGTATCAAAATCAGTAAAGATGAGCTAAGCACTCTAAAATATTCAACACCGACCATAGGTAATTATACACAAGTAGCAGACTATTTACTGCCGCAAGAGTCAAAATTTACATTAGAGCAAACAACGCAATATACACCTCCCAAACTTGTTTTAAGGACAAACCCTATTTATGGTCTTGATTTAGGTGAGATAGATGAAGAAGTGTATTATGATTTTAACCATAATGTATGGGGTGGTAAATTAGAGGATATGATACGATTAATAGCTCTCACAATTAAATTTAAAGAGAGTAAATTAAATCGTTTGATGGTCATTGCTCCATCAAATTCAGGTAAATCTGAAATATTTACAATGCTCGATTTTCAAAAAGTTACAATGCCTAGATTATTAGCGGGTATGAGAGGTGATAAAGGTGTCGGAGAGCCTGTAATACGGGGTATTCGTAAAACAGGGTTATTGCTTATAGACGAAGCAAATAAAGCACTCCCTGCTGAAATTAAAGATATGGATAAAGAGTTACATATTGACCAGTTTGGTAGTAATGGTACACAAATATTACCTTTACACTTTACAGCATTAACTTCTACCCATAAGGAAGCTACCCGTAATAATTCAGATGAGATTTACAATCGCTTTTTGCAAGTAGAATTACTTGCAAGTGAGATGAAGTATCAAATTATACAGAGTCCTTTGTTTTTAAAGAATGGAGAACATTACAGCTCGAACATCAAAAAAGCTATATTCCGATTATTCAAAGAAACAATAGACAGTGATGCAGATATTAATGAGTTAAGAGCCTTACAAGCTGAGTATAGAGTGCCACTTAACACAGACCTTAATGATTTATTACTAGAAATATCTTATGATTATATAAATCACATTAAGATTAATTCTAAACCTTTTGGTGACATTGTAGAAAGAGCAGGTGAATATTTCATTAAGCGTAAAAAAGACGCTAAGGATTATTTTGATGATAGATTAAGTGAGATAAAAGAACTTGATGTACCGAAGTATAGCGAACTCTTACTTAACCACTTTATACCTAGTGAAAACAGGAACTCTATTCGCATTGATGGTAAACCAATAAGGTATTACAAACTAGAGTTGTTACCTTATACAGATGATGAGGAAGAAAAACTAATATCTGAATTTGATAATTTAGAGTTAGATGAATTTTAGTATAACTTAAGAAGACTTAAGTTATACTACACAAAAACAAAAGGAAAATAAAATGAAAATTACAATCGACACAACAGAGACATTAAGTCAAAAAGACAGAGAGATTTTAAACTTACTGTTAAATGAAACACCAAAAGTAGAGAAAAAAGCAGCTGAGATTAAAGCTAAAGCACCTGCACGACCTAAAACAGAGAAAAAGGTAGAAACACCAACTCCAGCACCTGAAAAAGCTTCAGCGGTAACTATAGACGATTTAAAAAATGAAGCTAAAGAAGCAACTAAACGTACTGATAGATTGACAGTTAAAAAAGCTATTGGTAAATATGCAGATAAACTTGTTGATGTGAAAGTTGATGACTATGAAGCATTGCTTGTAGATTTGAAAGGATTATAAGATGAGAGATTTAAACAAAGAGTTTAAAACAGTTAGTAAAAAAGTGTATAAATTAAAAGTAGAGTTGTTTGATAAACTGGATGATAATGAGAAAATTAAAAACATTAAAAAAGTTCAGAATGAGTTTCAATTACTTAGCGGTTTATCTGATTTGTTAGATGTAATTGAAACTGGAGGAGTTGAATAAATGCAGCATGCTAGATTGAGCCCTAGCGGCTCGGTTAGATGGTTACAGTGTACTAAGTCAGTTGAAATGGAGAGTGCTTACGGTAATGACACAAACTCCGCAGCTGAATGGGGTACAAACGTTCACCACATAGGAGAGTTGCTACTTAAAGGTGAGAATATAGTCATCGGAGATACGCTGCAAGAACGAGGTGGTGAGTCATTTATCGTAGATGATGAGATGTTAACTTGCGCATTAGATTATGCCAACTATGTTAGAGGTTTTATAGATGATAAAAGTACAGTTTTAATAGAGGAAACTTTTGATTTATCTTTTATAGCTCCTGATACATTTGGGACATCTGATGCAACTGTAGTGAATGATACAACACTACATGTAATGGATTTAAAGACAGGTAGAAATCTCGTATATGCTGAAAACAATACACAGCTAATGCTGTATGCTCTAGGTGCGTTACATAAAGTTGAGAGTGAGCATTATATTGATGAAGTAGTTTTACATATCGTTCAAAGTAGAGTTGGTCATGTTGATACATGGGTTACTGATGTGGATGCCTTATTAGAGTTTGAAAAGTTTGCTAAAGAACAAGCTAATAGTATCATTAGTGGTAATACAAGTTACAAACCTACTGCTAAAGGGTGTATGTGGTGTAAACATAAGGCACACTGTGATACACTTAGAACTTATACTGAGAATATCATCAAAGGTGATATTGATAACTTGGAAGATTTAGATGCTAATGTTGCAAATAACACGCATATTAAACAAATACTTGATAATAAAGATTTAATAATTGGATTTATCAACGCTGTTGAGGAAGTCGCTCTAGAGAAGTTGCAACAAGGCGAAGATATTGATGGTTATAAAGTTGTTGAAAGTAGAACTAATCGCAGATGGGATAAGGAGAACGAAGATAAAATTGAAAAATATCTCGTTAGAAAACTTAAAACTTCTGGAGCATATAAGCAAACGCTAATCAGTCCAACACAAGCGATTAAAAAACTTGATGAGACAGGTAAAAAATATGTTGAGAAACTTATTGTTAAACCAAAAGGTAAACCGACTATTGTTCCGATTACTGATAAAAGACAATCAGTTTCAATAGCTGATGGTTTTGATAAGTGTTAAAGTACATATAACCAACACAATAAAGTGTTGGTTAAGACTTTATTAGATATACTTAACAAGTTTAAAACAATCAGGAGAACAATATGACAGTAAATATTACAAAAGAGACATTTAAGAAGCTAGCTAGAGTAGCAGATAGAATGGATTTACCTAAAGCACAGGTAGTTAATCAACTACTAAATAAATGGCTAGAGGAGAATAAATAATGGAAAAATTAATAGTGAACGGGGTTCTTTGTATTTCAAGTCTTGAAATAGCAAAACTCACTGGAAAACGACACGACCATGTAATGAGAGACATAAACACAATGCTAGAGGAGTTAGGAATAGATGCCCCCAAATTTGGGGGCATCTATTTAGATACATATAAAAGAGAAAAGCCAATGTTTTCATTACCTGAAAGAGAAGCTATGGTTCTAGCTAGTGGTTATGATGTCAAGCTCCGTGCAAAACTTGTTGATTATTTCTTAGAAGGTCATCAACAACCACTCAATACTCGTAACACAATTTTAAATGCTGTTGTTGCAAATCAGATAGCACTTGACAAGTTAGAAGATGAGACAAAAGCTAAACTTGCATTAATAGAAGATAAACAAGAGACTTTTCAAGAAGCAACAGTTGTTGCTTTTGAGCAAGTTGTCGGTACAGTTGCTTTGATAGAAGATAAAGTGGATGAAACAATTTCAACTCTTACTGATGAGTTGAAAGAAATGATTGGTAATGGTCAAGGAACTATGGTTGTAAAACAATTCATTAGTATTATGAATTTAGATTTAACATCAAAAGAGTTTAATGAATTGCTACATAATAATGGGGTTTTTGATAACACACTGCTTTTAAAAGATAAACATATCCCCAATAAACCATATAAACATTTGTTCAAGCACATTACTCAGTATAATGGTAAAACACCATATAAGCTGACTGTTGTCGTAACTGGACATGCGTTAGAATTATACAGACTGGTTAAAGTGTTACTTAAGGAAACTTAGGTTATACTTTGACTTACGAATAATTACTCCCTGATAGTGTTCAAAGTAAAAGATAAAATTAAAAGGATAAAAAATGAGTAATAAAATTAAAATTAGAAATGCAAGATTAAGTTTTCCAAGTGTGTTTAAAAAAGCTGTTTTTGATGGTAAAGAAGGTAAATATGAAGCAACGCTTTTAATCTCAAAATCAGATACAAAAACATATGACGCTATCATGGCTGCAATTGAAGCAGAGAAAAAAGCAAATAAAGCTAAAGTAAGTGCAGATAAATTGTTCATTAAAGATGGTGATGATTTTGATTATGAAGGTTATGCTGGTCACTGGGCTATTAAAGCAGGTAACAACAAACGACCTACAGTTATAAATCGTGACAAAACACCGCTTGTTGAAGAAGATGATGTAATTTATGCAGGGTGTTATGTTAATGCAATTATTGATACTTGGTTTCAAAACAATCAGTTTGGTAAAAGAGTAAATGCTAACTTGCTTGGCATACAGTTTGTTAAAGATGGTGAGTCATTCTCAGATGGCGGTAAAGTGGCAAGTGAAGATGATTTTGATGATATTGAAGACGACGAAGAGTATTAATATCATTCTTTCCTCGAATAGATAACGAGGTTGGTTTACCATACCCAACATGATAAGTAAATCCCGTAAAACAACACGGTTGGGTACCTCCTTAGAAATGATACGTGTGTTCTTACTGCTCTCTTAAGCGAGGGCAGTATAGAGTATATGACTCTAAAACTATCATAAGTGATATAAACACTTTAAAAAAGGAAAAATATGAAAACACTGTTTTTCGATACTGAAACTGAAGGTCTTTATGGTACTAATCGTTTAGTGCAATTAAAATGGGAACATTCAGGTGAAGTTATGATATTCGATAGAGATGTAGAAGCTGCTAAATTAGCGCTTAAAGAGGCTGACATTATAGTAGTTCATAACGCTTTTTATGATTTTAACTGCCCTGAATTTGAGCAATTTGAGTTTAAAGCCACTATTTTTGATACTTTATTAGCTTGTAAGTATGATAAACCTTGTGCTAAGAAGTTTGATTTAAAATCTTGTTTACAAAGGTATAATATAGGTACAAAAGGCGAGGAGGGCGCTTCAGATTGGAGTGGAGAACTTACCGCTGAGCAGATAAACTATGCTGAACAAGACGTTATTCTATTAGAAAAACTTTATCGTAAAGTTATTCACATAGCTAAGAACCCTGCGTTTAAGTTAGATATGCATAACTATAAGTTCGCAGTGAACTATTCCCATAACGGGTTTCCTGTATTACATGATAGGAGGTTTATGTTCATATCTAAATATAAAAAAGAATATAAAGAAACTGCAATTAAACTTCCTAAAGGTCTAAATATAAATTCCCCTAAACAAGTCACTGAATTTTTAGGTGTATCTAAATCAGATAAAGAAACATTAACAGAGTTAGATACAGAAGATGCAAGAGTAATATTGAAATTAAGAGGGTTAAGCAAAAAGATATCTACCCTAGAGAAGAAGTTTAATTTCGATAGGGTTAAGTCCTTATTTAAACCTGCAAATGCAAAAAGTGGTAGATGGACAGCATCTAAAAGAGGAAATAAGACAGGGCAATATCAGAATTTACAACAAATTGATAGAGATTTAAAGACTGTGTTCGGGTTTGAAAGTTCAAATGATAGTTATATAGTTGATGCTGATTACTCCTCTTTAGAGATGTTCACAGCTAGTGCTGTGTTTAATTCATCCACTATGATGCAACTACTGCTAGAGGGTAGAGATTTACACACTTATACAGCTAGTCAAACATTGAATAAACCTGAAAACTCTATAACCAAATCAGAGAGGCAGATGGCTAAAGGGCTTAATTTCGGTACTATATATGGTGCAGGGGTAGATGTTGTATCTATCTTTATTCAAACTTACACAGGCAAGAAAATGCCTAGAGAGCAAGTAGAGAAAGCCAGAAAAGCTTGGTTAGATACGTATTATGATATTAAAGAGTATCATAATAAAATAGGGCGAAAATTTTCAGGTAAGCGTACTTTACTTGTTTATACGCCTTTAGGTCGTCCAGTGTGCGCAGAAAGTTATACTGAGGCAATAAACACTCCTGCCCAAGGGTTCGGTGCTGAAGTAACAAAAGTAGCTATGTTTTTGTTACATAAAAGACTGCCTGATGTTAAAGTTATAAATACTGTTCATGATAGTATAACTTTAGAGGTAGAAGGGTTTGAAACGGCTAAAGAGGCAGCGTGCATACTTAAACAGTGTATGGATGAGAGTTGGATTAAGTGTAAAAAGTTTATTAGATATACTAATCCAATATTAGAAAAGTTAGAAATGGATAACGTAGCGACAGTACATAAAATATATGAGGGTAAAGAGTTATGGAGTACAGAATTTTAATCTATATAGAACTCGAAAAGGAAAAATAATGGATTTTACAAGGGAGGATTTAATAAAATATTGTGGCAAGCAACGGGGTTCATCTACATTTATAGCTTTACGTAGAGCTAATCTAGGCTACTGGAAAATGGTTACAAGAGGTAAGTATGATAAACGATTTGGAAAACATACAAATACCTCATCTACAGTGCATTTTGTACCTGATGAGGTTATATCATTCTTTACATCTCGTATAAAGAAAGCTAAGAAAAATGCTTATATGTCTCCTAATCCTATGTGGATTACGAACTGGGAAGCAATGATTAAATTAGCAAAACATTTTAAGGATATAAAATGAGATTCACTATGTCAGACATTAAAGAGGTTGCTAACAAAGAGGTAGCATGTAAGTTAACAGCTACATTAGCTAATAAAGTTAATTATATTGTTAAACCAAGGAAAGGGGATTTTAACCAAACTCGTTGGTATGATTTAGATGAAGCGATAGCTTATTTTAGTAGAACTTTAGAAGGGAATAACAGCAGATATAATCGAATTAGACAACAGTATTTGCAAATACTTTTTAAAGTAAGAGAAAATTTAGATTATGTAAAAGGAGAATAAATGACAACTACTGATTTAATAAGCAGAGAATGTCCTAACTGCGAAACATTAGTTAGCGAAGAATGGTCATATTGTCCTTATTGTGGCTATATGTTATTTTGGTAAAAGGAGAAACAATGACATTTGAACAAATAAAAAACATAAAGAAGTAATTAAATGGTTTTGTGATAATCCAGACAAAGGTGTATGGAGAAAAGATTTTCATACCGGTACTTGGCTTTTTTGCAGACAACCAGAATTTAACTATAAAGATACATATGTACAAAATGATGAATATAATGAATATCGAAGAGCATTAGCAGATGGTAAAATAATTCAATTTTATTATAAAATACATAATGTAGAACCTAAAATAGAAGGTGAATGGAGAGATTGGAATTCTTATGGGCAATGTTTTGAAGATGCTATTAAATACAGAATAAAACCAGAAGGACCAGAGTTTAAAGTTGGTGATTGGGTTAAAATTAATACATCTAGTCAAATAATTAAATTAAATGAAAATTCATTTTGTGGTTCTAATATTATATATGACAAAATTTTAAATGATTATTTTTCATATGAAGATATTGAGTTATGGGAACCTAAAAAAGATGAATGGTGTGTATTTTGGAATAATGATGATAATGAGTATGTAATAAGAAAAGCAAGAAATTCTCATTCAAACCAAGACGAATATTGTGTTGAATGGGATAATGTTGCACCATTAGAATTTATACAAACATTAAAGGATAAATAGCATTAAAGGATAAATAGAATGAAAAAATATACAGTAGAATTAACAAAAAAACAATTACAGCAATTAGGAATTGAAGTAGAGCCTGAGTTTACATATCCATTAGTTAAGCGATGGAAAGATTCAGGAGAAATTGTAAAATTTACTTCTATATCAGAAGGTATTACACTATGGAAAGGTAATAATGGATATAAAGAAGTAGGAGATATTTCTAATCTTATTATAAATCATACCAGCGATAAATGGGAAGATGTAGCTTATGATTCTGAAAGAGATTTGTGGGATGGGCAGCCTGTAGAATGCTGGAGTAATGGAGATACTCACAGAAGATATATCGGATTTTATAATGCTAAAAATAAATCTGTTTATGATTATAAAGGTAAAAGAACAAAGTGGACTTTTGATAACTATGAAGCACTCTCGCCAGATAGATACGATGAGTGGATATTAGAAGCGTATAAAACATTGGAGTAATAAAGATGGCTATGAAGATATCAGATAAAATTGCTATGTACTTTGAACTAGGTTTTGTTATAAGTGATGTAGAACAAAGAAAGCATAACAGTATTTTAAAACGAGTGCTCACAAGACGTAAAAAGTATATAAAATATCATGCAAAAAGAATCTCAAAACGATTAAAGGAGGAGTAAATGATTAATTTAGAGTTAGTAGGACAAATACTTGCAAACATTGAAGCAGAGGTAATATCAGCACTTCAAGATGCAGCGAACACACAAAGCCCTCAGGAACTAATATTGAAACCTGAGTTGCTTGATTTAATTAGTAAATATAAAATTGAAAAGGAGACAATGTAATGTTTAAAAAAGTAACAGAAGATGCGATACTACCAACAAAAGGTACCAAATACTCTGCGTGTGTGGATGTTTATGCAAATGAGGATGTAACTATCGGAGCAGGAGAAACTAAACTTGTAGGGCTTGGTATTGCGATTAATTTTAATAAAACACTAAAATTAATAATTGTTGGTGATATTTGTAAAAAGTATAATGATAGATATTTAAACTTTGAACAAGCATTTGATATTTTTTTATCATCTCACTACCTTCAACTAATGTTAAGAAGTTCATTAGCGGTTAAAGGACTGATGCTTGGTAATGGTGTCGGAGTGATTGACCTTGATTACAAAGATGAAATTAAGATGATTATTCATAATCCTGTCGGCAAGAAAGTTATTTATGTATCCATGGATGGGTGGGGAAATGAGTATGAAAGAGAAGGAAATGAAAGACAGCCATATAAAATCAAAAAAGGTAATAAAATAGGTCAATTAATTCTACTAGAACACAAGTCAAGCCTCTTTGGAATTGAAAGTGAGGAAGAGCGTAATGGTGGTTTTGGGAGTACGGGTAAATGATTGAACCATTGATTTTAGTAGGGGTTTGGAGTAATTTTATATTGCAACTTATCTGGTATTTAGAAAGTAAAGATAAACATTAAAGGAAATAAAATGCTTGTAAAATCGATGCTCCATCAATATCAAAAACGTGCAATAGATTTTATTATAAATAAAAGAAATGTAGCTCTATTTCTAGATATGGGTTTAGGTAAAACCATATCTACATTAACCGCTATAGAAGATTTGAAATATAATCGTTTTGCAGTCTCAAAGGTGTTAGTTATTGCACCTTTGAGAGTTTGCAACAGTGTATGGGAGCAAGAAGCACAGAAGTGGGAGCATACTAAGATTTTAGATTTTGTTAATCTCTCAGGTGGTAAAACTAATATGATTAAAGGTCTTGCAAGAGATGCAGATGTTTATCTTATAAATAGAGAAAATGTTACAGCGCTTGTTGAGCATTTAGGTAAAAACTGGTGCTTTGATATGATGGTTATAGATGAGAGTTCATCATTTAAATCACCATCATCAAAAAGATTTAAAGCTTTAAAAAAGGTTATAACTAAAATCAATTATACTGTATTATTAACTGGTACACCTTCTCCGAACGGTTATATGGATTTATGGTCGCAAATATACCTACTTGATATGGGTGCTAGATTAGGTATGAATATTACAGCATATCGTAATAGATACTTTAATCGTGATTTTATGGGTTATTCTTATGAATTACGATACGGTGCAGTTGAAAATATTCAAAGTAAAATCAAAGATGTTGTTCTTAGTATGAGTGCTGAGGATTATTTAGATTTACCTGAAGTGATTACTACAGTACAGTATCAAGATATGCCTAAAAAGCTTTTAGATGACTATAAAAAGTTTAAAAACAGTATGGTCTTAAGTCTTAAAAATGAAGATAAAATAACAGCTATGAGTGCAGGTGTTTTAACAAATAAGTTGCTACAGTTTTGCAGTGGAAACATGTATGATGAAAATAATAAAGTTCATAAGATACACACTTTGAAAATTGATATGTTAAAAGAAATTCTAGAAGATAACCCATCTGAAACTTTCTTAGTTGCTTATAATTACAAACATGAATTAGAAGATTTACAAGAGCATTTTAAAGAGGCAGTTGTACTTGATAAGAAAGCTGCTACAGTAGCTAAATGGAACAGAGGTGAAATAAGAATACTGCTAGTTCATCCGGCTTCTGCTGGATACGGGTTAAATTTGCAGCAAGGCGGTAATAATATAGTTTGGTATGGTTTTACATGGTCGTTAGAGCTGTATCAACAGCTTAATGCTAGATTGAATAGACAAGGTCAAACTAAACCTGTAACGATTACACACTTAGCTGTAGGTGATGTTGAGAAAACACTTATGCAAACTTTAGCTAAAAAGGATGTAAGTCAATCTGATTTATTAAGGTCGTTAAAGTAAAGCTTAACAATAAAGGAGGTATAATTATGAGTGAAAGTAAAATACAAAAGGAAATAATCGATTATTTAGAAGATAGCGGTTATTATGTTGTCAAAGTTATTAAGGCTAATAAAAGTGGGGTACCAGATATCCTGTTTTGTAAAGACGGTAAATTTTGTGCTATAGAAGTAAAAGCTAAAGGCAAGAAATCAAATGTAAGTGAGTTGCAAAAGATACATTTACATTTGATAGCTGCAAGTGGTGGAAAAGCTATAGTTGCAGATAATCTATTTGATGTTATAGAGGAGTTTTAATGACTAAGACAGAAGAAGCAAAGAGCGTTATAATACTATCGTTTATAGTATTTTTTATTGATAATTATGTTGATGAAAAAACAAAAGGTAGTGTTATACGAGTTAAACAAGCTATACTAAGTAAAATTAAAAACAAAAAGTATAATACCTATATTATGTTATCTAATGATGTTTTTAGCAACTTAGTTAAAGAGTACGAGGGTAGAGATATAGAGGTTTATGCTTGGGATTTAATTGATATGATATATTCAAGTGAACATAAAGTAATCAATAAATTTCTAGGTTATGACCTTTATAGTATTCTAGGTACTATGATATATAAAATAACACCTGATGTTTACGATACTGAGGTGCTTAAAACTTCTAGAGCTGTAACAAAGAGCTTAATAGATACAACCAGAAAAATTATATTTGATAAAGGACAAAGATGAGTAAGAGAAATAGAGATAATGAAACGCATATAATGTGTGATGTTGCAACTAAAGAGATGTTAAAAGAGATAGCTAAACATGAAGAACGTAATCTCAAAACTACATTAGGTAGATTAGTTAGATTAGCTCATGAAAAAATGAAGAATGAAAAATAACTATTATCTGTATGGAGATGCTACAGTACCTGAAATTCCTAAAGAGGTGGTTAAGGTACGAATTGAGTTATTGAAAAGCAACCTTGCTACTGTACTAGCTGTTAGTTATGCGATTAGGGATAGTAATAGGGTTAACGATATAGTTAAGGCTATTAAGTTTTGGGAGAATATTAATGAAAGTTAAGTTGTTGCACACAAATGGATTAGAGTTTGCAGATAGTGCTATAGGTTTGTGTTATGATAAAGGTTGTTACACAGATACTGAAAAGCGGGATAAGCGTATAAGTAAGGTAGCACTTAAAAATAAGCACAGTTCTACTATGGAATTTGTCACTTTTATTTTTGAGATTGAAGCATCTACTAAAGTATTGTTGGAAATGAGTCGTCACAGAGTAGCGTCTTACGCTTGCAAGTCAAGTAGATATACACTTAACAAGGGTGAGATTATATTTGAATCTACTGGAGATGCTGAAGTAGATAACGCTTTAGTCTATTGGAAAGATGCTGTAGAGAGTATGATATCTAAAGGTAAATCAAATGAGATAACGTCTCTGATGTTGCCACAAGCATACCAGTATCGTTGGCAGGTGCAATTTAATGCTAGAAGCTTACTTAACTTCTTAACTCTCCGTAGAGCTAAATCAGCACATTTTCAAATAAGAGAAGTTGCAGACGCTATGTATGAGTGTGTTCCTGATGATATGAAATATTTATTTGAGGAAGCCTAATGGAAATACATATTAAACGCAATATCACTGGTAAGTATGAGTTGTGGATTGACGGAGTGCTGATAAGCGATAAATACACCACTTGCGAAAAAGCCGCATCTAAAGCTAAACAATACGCAAAAGGACAAAACAAATGAGTAGTGCAATAGAGCCTAAACATTATACAGAAATGAAAATATCACCGCTTGAATATATAGAAGCGAATGGTGATGAGTTTACATGGAGTATTGCTAATGTAATAAAATATGTTAGCAGATATAAACGCAAAAACGGTTTAGAAGATTTAAAAAAGGCTAGATGGTATTTGAACCACGAAATTGAAAATCTAGAAAAAAGTATTGCAGAAAACTCAATATCAGAATTTGCAAGGAGAATACATGAAAAAAATATATAACCCTAAATCTGATGAGGTTACTAATACAATAGTTAATGGTAACCCTACAGGTATTGCTAACTTTGTTACCCCATCAAGACCAATATATAAAACAATATTTGAAACAATGTTAGCAAACTTCTGGAACCCTGCTACAGTAAATATTACAGAAGATAAAAAAGCTGTTAAATTGTTAAGTGAAGATGAGTACAGAGCTTATGAATTGACTTTTGGTAAGCTTATTTTTAATGATAGTATTGTTACTAATAGGCTTATGGATAATGTTAATCCTATTATTACAGACCCTATTGCTAATGCGTGTATAGCTTTACAATCAGGTCAAGAGGCAACTCACAGTTACTCTTATGCGTTTATCGGTGATGATATATTAGGTAGTACTAATATTTATAATCTATTTAAAACAGATGAGAAGCTACTGCATCTTACTCAACGTATTAATTCAAGATATTCAGTGTTTGATACAAATGAGGAGATACCTGATAGTTCAAAATCATTAGTTGCTATAGCCAATTTAATTTTAGAAGGTGTAAGTTTTCCGGCAGGTTTTGTTGTCGTATGGTCACTTGGTAATAAGATGCAAGGTAGTGCTAATATGATAACTGAGATTAGTCGTGACGAATTAAACACTCACTTACCTTTATATGTGAATATTTACAAACATATAAAAGAAGATACAGGTGTTAATTTTGATGATGTTGCAAAGAAATGGGTTGAGCAAGCAGTTGAAGATGAGATAGAGTTTTTAGAATACTCTACTACGGGTGTTATGGGATTTAATACTACAAGTATTAAGGACTTTATGTATTGGATTGGTGATAATCGTTTGAGAGAATTAGGTATTAAATCTGATTATCTCTATAATAAAAATGACGGTTTGATTAAATTGTTTAAATCCTACAGTGAGCATAACTCAACTAAAGGTAATTTCTTTGAAACTAATGTTTCCGCATATTCTAAACAAGCTTTAGATATGGATTTTTAGAGAGTTAAACACTCTCTAAAAATCTTACAGTCACCATTTACTATCTTTAATCAACATATTAATCTTTTATTTATTAAACAAAACCAATTCATCCTCATTTCTTACATCAATATGCAACCAACTAACGCCTAGCTCAATACCTTTAATATGAGGAAACAAATCTTTATTGTCAATAATGTAGTTTCTAACTTCTTCTTCGCTGTAGTGACTAAACACCGCATCAATGGCATTGGCGTAAGAGTGTTGACTGCCAAAAGAATAGTAATGGCTTTCAGGCGTTCTTATTCCACTCCATTCTCTGTTACCTCCCCAAAAATAATTATTAATTGTCATTGTTCCTAGATTGAAATGTTCTTTTAGTTTGTCAATACTTTCTATTAATCTTGGATCCACATATCTCCAAGCAGCTTCACCATATTTCTCAAACATCTTTTTTGGTACTAACTCATGAATTTTAAAATATTTTGAATGCATGTTATTTTCCTTTATATACTTTAATTGATTTCTCAACACTTCTACCTACAACATAACCACCTAATCCAAGTTTTAGTAGACCCCACATATCAGGCGGAATATCTAAAGTAATGGCTTTGCCGCCAAATAATGTAATGTAAGGATATAAGATATAGTTGTTAGCAATAATAAAAACAAAAGTGAGCATTGTGACTGGTCTCCAGTTTCTTTGCAACCATCCCTCACCGTTAGCTTCTGACTGAATAATTTTACTTTGTTCTTTAATAATTGTTTTAGAGTATTCATTCAATTCTCTGTTCATTTCAAGTTGATAAGCTTGAATCCCGGCTTCTAATTTAGCTTTCTGTTCAGGTGTCAAGTCTGGTGGAAAATAGCTTTTAAATAAACCTGTCCCTGCATCTACTACTTTTCCTATCAAATCTCCAATAATCGGTATCATTATTTATCCTTTCTATGCATAAGATCTGTAGTATCTTTTATATTTCTTTCTAAAAGTACAGTTATTCTTGAGTTTATTGCATCTACTTTACTGAATGCCTGAACAACATAGGTTCCAAATGATATAGAATATAATACAGTTAATCCAACTGCCCATCTAATAGTAGTTGGTGAGATTTTATTGCTATCATTTTTGTCTAATTGCTCTATGCTCATTCTATGCTCTTCTGTAACACCTATTAATCTAGTCATGTCTCTAGTAAGCGATTCTACATCTTTATGCAGAAGACGAACACTATTGCATCCATTCTCTGATTTTTGCAACACATCTATCTCATCCACTCTTTGATGAAACCTTTTAATTTTCTCTGCTAAATCTTTATCACGTCTTTCAAATGACTCTTTAATTTCTCTATCCATAGTTTCAAGCTTGTTACTAAATATTGCCTGTTTAGCTAAGTATTTACTGATATCTTTTAGTTGTTCATTAGTCTCTGTCTGAGCACTTACTAGATGTTCAACACTTACAACTAGTGCTTTAATAGTTGTATCTTGTTTAATTATTGCATCATCATGTCGTGTCAATAATTCTTTCATTGTTTCATCTGTCATGGTATATCTTTGAGTATATTTGAAATGTATTCTTCTAATCTTTTAGGATTTAGATTATTTATTTTGTTTAATCCTCCACCTACCCAGCACAATAATAATATTCTAGCTACACTTTCATCACAGGTTAATTTGCTTTTTGCACCTATATCTAATTTTAGTCCATCAGAAAATATTATATTAGCCCAGTCATACTGCATACCTAAGAAACTTCTAGCTTTTGCTATCATTGCATCAGATTCTTCTTTTGACACCTCAAAACTATATAATCTCCATTTATCTTGATTAAGTTGCATAATCTTTTTTCTAAATACACCGTTACGTGTAGAAGCTGACCACCAGCTAACTTTGTCAAAACTAATTTCTACATGACTTGGAACTAATTTCCATTTACCATTAAACTTATCTTTAAAGTCAGCAGTCCACCAACTGATAAATTTATCAATCATGGATCCACCTCCTATATAAAACGCTACTGTTGCAGTCATAATTATACTCCTACAACTTTTGCAACTTCTTGCATGCCCAATTCAAGTGCTTCACATATACTTTCAATTTCTACTTGATGAGGCAAATTATCATAACCTTTCCAACCTATTGTAGTATCTTTATAGATAGATTTGTAAGCATCTTTTGCACTTGTATCATCAGCTAATGCTTTATTAAACTTATAGTTAGCAAGACTGACAACTGCACCCATATTAGAGATAGCTTTGCCATTTGCATCATAGGCTACTGTATTTGCAGTTACAGATAATGTATCTAATACTTTCTGTTTTTCTACCTTAGCTTTTTCTTTGAGATAAGTAGCAAGTGGTTCATAACTATTAATTCTATCTTCTGTAATTTCCGCTGCTGCATAAGATCTTATAAGTTCTGTTTCTTCTGGTTCAACTAATATTCCGTCATCGTCATATACAGCCTCTTTAACGACTTTAGTTTCATTTAGCCACTCAGTATATGTTAGATAATCTTCTGGCGTTCTAACCTCATTACCGTCCTCATCTATAGTAATGTATTTTATCTCTACTTGTGGGTACTCAAACTCATCAGGTTTAGGATTATCTTTACTAAAATTAGCTTCATCATATTTAGCTTTTTCATCATCCGTCATGTCTCTCATTGACGGGAACAATGCCTCATACTCTTCATGTCTAGCTTTATCCCAAGCAGCTTTGTCTTCTGCTTGATAATATTCTTTAAGTAATTGTTTAGCACCTTGAACTTTACCTTTCGATAAAGCCAAGTCTATTTTTTCTAATTTAGTCATCTATACATCCTTAAGTAAATTTAGTGGAGTTGAAGCACAAACAGTTCGGATAGTGTTTCCATTAACGTCTGTTAGCGTAGAATTAGTAAGCTGTTCAAACTCTCCATTGTCTCCATCAAATGGATTAGACCATGTTGCAGTATCTGATACAGTTATCTTATCTGCTAATGCTCTATATAATAGTTTTGATGCTTGCTCTTGATACACTTTATCTATAGTTAATCCAGTTGTGGTGTCATCTTCGAATGTACTAGTACCATCCCAACCACTAGCTAGTTCTTCAATCATCCATTGGGCATATAACTCATTGTTATCATCTGATGCTATTGTTAGGAATGCTTTAGATGCTTTATCTCCTGAATTGTCTAATGAGATTATTTTATGACTTGGTTCTGTAACTATTAATCCATCTGCATCAACTATTACATTACCTATTGTATTCGTTTCTGATGCGCCTGTACCAGTACCGACACCAATTAAAGATGTGATATTGTTACCTAATGCTATTTCATTGCTATTTGTGGCAACATACTTCTCTAATACATAGTCAACTATTTTAGGATCTTGTATTGTGGCTACTGGGATTGAAGCTGTACTACTTACTAATGCAAAATCACCTGTGTTTAATGTTTGAGTTATTTTGTTTTCTACATAATCAGCAACTACTGTTTCTGAGCTATATGTAGGTTTATCTTCTTCTGGATTTGTACTTACTATTACATTATGAACTTCTTTAGCCTTAGTGTTACATAGACTAAATTCTGTTTGCCCTGCTGGTATTATATTATTACCATTCTGGTCAATCAACGTAGGTGCTATTCCAACTATTACTTGCCCATTTACAAGTTTATCTTTTAGTATTTGTGGGTATAAACTAGGGTCACAATATGCTTTAGCTGTTAGCTGTTCTCCTACTTGTGTTATTGGTAAGTAAACTAATGTTCCATCTTCTATATATTCATGCTGTTGCTTATATGGCTCAGTTGGTAATCTAGTCATCCCAACAGTATCACAAACTCCACCTTTACCACTAATTCCATCACTAAATACTTTACTAGCTGTATCGTGTAAGTTTGTTTCAGTAGAGGAGTAACACATGTCTAACCATTGTGAAGGGTAAATAATGTCGTAAAATTTACCTCCAAGGTAATCAACACTATCTGGGCCACCAGTAACTCCACTAGACACCATTCCTCTGTCACCTCTTACAAAAGGTGATACTTCTCCCTCGGTATTTGTATTTACAGAAGCATCAAAACATTTAGACACTATATCTAGCTCTTTTGCAGTTTCCTTGTTCCAATACACTCCAGAGACTTGTCCATTTTTTCGCCAAGGGATTGTAGTGCCTGCAAAATTCAATATAGGATGATAAGCACCTTTATTTAATGTTTGCCAATAACCAATAGGAGTAATTACATTACTACCTTTACTAAACAATCCTCTACCTAAACTAGCATAACCATTATTAGTAAGTGTTTCAGTTGTACTCTCTTTTGCATAAGCATCATTCATTAATACATCATAAGTATATGTACCGTCATCTTTCATACCTACAAATACTTGATTAGATATATAATCAGCGGGTTTGAATTTACTTGAACCTAAGCTTTCTCCATCATCTGTATCTTCTATTGCTTTGAATATGTCGTCAGCTAATTGTACTGAGATGTTGTCAAAATATGCTATAGACTCATCATCTATTCCGCACCCAAAATAAAAAGTATAATTATCAGTTTTTTGCACAACAATTAGTTTATTTTCTTCATATAAATCATCTGGACTAATATATACATTGGCTCCGTCTGAATCTTTTAATACCCATCTAACATTTGATGACAGGTCTCCAGATGCACTGTATTGTATTATATATGATACCCCAGCTACTAAATTTATACTTTGTGTTGCATGGGGGTAGGAATCACCAGATACTTTTAATATATTATTCTCAATAGTTAAAGTTGCATCATTTGTAGCCGTCCACCCATTAGTATCGACATCAAATGTACCATTAGTAACCAACTCTTCCTTATCAACTACTACATAATCCCCTCGTTTAACTTTACCATCAACAACTAATCCTGTACTAACTTCAGCAGTAACATCTATTCTCTCGTCAGTATCATCACTATCTACACCATCATTAGTAATTTTAGTAGCTTTAACTTTATACCCATCATTATTAACTGGTAATGTAAATGTAAGTGTCTCAACATCTGTACCATCTACTGTCTGAGTTCTAACCACTGCATCACTATCTGATTTATCTAGTATCTCTACTTTGATACCGTCTGTTGTGGGTTTAACTCTACATTTGATTCTAGTATTAGCTGTTTGAGCAGGGATGTTGTCTAGTATAGTTCCTATCTGTGCATCTGTAGCAACTCTGTTTCCTGTAATTGTACCTGTACTAATTGGGTCAAATCCTACTACATGCACATGAGGTACAAAGGAGTTATCGCCTTCTCCATTAAAGCCTGTTCTGTCATTAGTTGTGTTTAGGTCTATTGTAGATACTTCACGAACCGAGATATTGTCAAAGTATGCTGTACCACTAGAATCTAAGTAAAGTCTAAAAGGTAGTGTCGTACTATCTGCACTCATCGTCACATAAAAATTAAAATAACCTTCTGTCGTTTGTATGTTAGTCTGAGAAATTCCATCAAAACTTCTAACCGATATATGCTCTCCTTGAGCATATCCGCTTACTTTATATGTAGTCCCTCGCGTGACTACACCTGACTGAAATACACCTTTGTCTAAATTTGTTGTAACTACTCTTAGCCTCCCCCCTACAATACTTACAGTTGCTGCCGATGTAGTAGTCCATTCACTGCCTAAAACAGAACTAAAATCACCATTAACAACCAACTCTTCACCCAATGTACCAACTACTTTGCCATCAACTATATACTGCTCTTGCATATTAGCAACTTTAAGTATATTGTTAGTAGATGTTTCAAATCTCATATCTTTCTTGCTACCTATATAACCATTAAACGGGTGAGTAGCATCTATTTGAGTAGTTAATTTGTTGTCAATATCTGTAGAGGTATATGTTGCATCTGTAGGAACAACATACCCCTCAATTGCATTTTTTGCATTTACAGCTTCATTTTTAGCTGCTTCTGCCGCATTTTTATAGGTGTTAGCTTCTGATTTATAAGATAAAGCACTGTTTTTAGCATTTATAGCCGCATTTGCATTGTTCTGTATATCATCACTTGTCACATTTATTTGTAAAATGGTATTATTCATACTATTTATTACTAAAGGTATTGCACTCCACACATAAGAGGCATTTGCTCTAAATGTAGAACTACCCTCGACTGGTATTCTGTTTGTATCAAAATTTTGTACTATTGGTATCATAAATATCCTTCCACTTGTAATTGATATTGTGTTTTACTTACTGATATAGGCATTTCATGGTCTTTTAACTCACCATAAAGTAACAATGCTCTATATCCACCGTCTCTTGCATCTCCCACAAAAATAGCAGGTTTATCTGCTAAGTTGTTTAATCTTTCTTCGATAATATCTATTGCAATGCTGTCAATAATACAAGTAATTTTCATTCTCTTATATCGTGCTTTTCTTCTTGTAATGATATTGCCGAACTTGTCACGTCTTTTACTTGTAATACCCCTCATACTTGATGTTGGTGCAGGGTTTATTAAGGTTAATCCATAATTTAAACTTCTACCATATGCGATATGCCCTACCTCTACAGTTAGTCCTGTATTATCAAGATAAATTTCTAAAGTAGCATCATAAATAATCGGCAGTAGTTTAAAGTAGGATTTTTTAAACTCTAAGGGTGCATAAGTCCAATCCGCCCAGTCATATACATCCCTTAATGTTAAGTCTTCTGTAACATCAAGCATAACTTCATCTGTAGAGTTATTTGTTACAACAACCCTAACGGTTGCGACATTCTCTACACCAGCTATCATCAATGTATCAATATCTGATATCTGAAACTTATAATAAATACTATCAGCATTACTACACTTAGAACTTCCTAGTTCATCAAAGGCTCTTTTGTAGTTTGTAGCACCTCTATCAAACCAGTAGGTACCTATTCCTGTTGTAGGGTTTACATCAACAACTGGATCCGCATTTGCATCATTAGCAGGTACATCTTGAATAGCTTCATAGAGTCTGTTTGTGTCTCCGTTCACTTGTACTGTGTCTTTAGTGTTATAAGCAGTATCATTATCATAAACAGCTATTCCGTTTTCAACTTGGTCGATATTTGTATCAAGTATATTTGCCTCAGTTCTCGGTGCAATTATCATGCTATTTTCTCCTCTATATCAAGTAGAGTTAGCAGCTGGTCTTCACTTAATTTTCTACTCTCTCTACCATCTTCTGCTTGTTGCAATACAATAGCTGTTAAGTCTTTTATCGCACTAACTAACTCTTTAGTCTGAAGCGGGTCGCTAGAGTCTTTGAGCGGTATCACTGCTTCGTTATACCCTGCTTCACCGATTAAACTGAGTGTTGGTGAAGTAACGATTCCACCTTCTGCAAATGCAGCAATTACATTAGTTCCTAAATATTCGTTAGCACCTTGATGAATAGCATTGTCTAACTGATTTATACGAACTCTTCCTGATTGTATTTGACTTACCCAATAGTTATATCCGCTATCGTCTGTTTGATACTGCTCTAAACCGTATCTTTGATAAATACCATGTATCAATGCCAATAAATCATCTGTATCTTGCGTTGATGAGTGAAGTGTTAAATAGTCAATTGCATAATGCTTACTTTCATTTATACTATTTTGACTAACTGTAGAATTTGAACTGTCATAATAAATAGCACCTTTAGCGACACTATCGTATAAATCACTCGATGATATTGCATTGTTTTCTAACTGACTTACCCAATAATCTAACCCACTTGCATCAGGACCTCTACCTAAAACATCGAAATACGCATTACTTACATCACTTTGGAGTGCTAATCTATGGTCTCGTGTAGGTGTAGGTGTAGGTGTAGGTGTAGGTGTAGGTGTAGGTGTTGGCTCAGAGACTGGTGTTGGCTCAGAGACTGGTGTTGCAACTGGTGTTGATGTATCTTTAATGTTATGTTTAGCAATATAATCATCTGCTGCACTATGTATAGCTACTTCTGCTTTAGCTAAAGAAGTCCTGCCACTTTGAATTTCATTAGCCCAATAAGTATATCCACTATCATCTGTTTGATATTGGTCTAATCCATATTTTTCATAAATACCTTTAATTAAAGCAGCAACATCACTATCATCTTTGCTATTTCCATTATTAGCAAGATAATTAATCGCATTATTTTTACTTTCTCTTATTTCATCCTGAGTCAAGTCACTATCTTTACCGTCACCGCTATATGCAATAGCACTCTTTGCTATTGCATCTGGTAAATCATCTTGTGTTATGTTTCCATTATCTAACTGTTCGCTCCAATACGCAGCGCCACTATTATCAGGTAGTCTCCCTAATACATTTTGATATGCTAATGTAACTTCATCAGAAGTTGTTAAATACGTACTTTCATTTAACTTCATCATTAATTCAGTTAAAATATTATTAGTTCCCTCAATCTGCTCTTTAGTATTAGCTTCAATTTCTCGTAAATAATCTATTTGAGTATTTGTATCAATATCTAGAGCTTCAAATTTACGCAATGTCACTGATTGAGCAAAAAGTTGGTCTCGTTTTGTTTCAAAGTTATTAGTATCATATAACGCAGCAGAAGCTTTAATCGCAGAGTTAATAGTGTCTTTATACGCATCAGCATCATCAGTGTCTGTAATTGCTTCCATGTAGCGATAAAACTGCTCTAAACTATACCCTGCTCCTGATGTAGCACCGTTTAATTTATCAATAGCTGTTTCTAACAATTTTGCAACATCAACAAATGATTTAATATTTTTTGTAATACTGTTTAAATATTCAGTTAAACCACTTTCTATAAGTGCTTTATTCGCATCTAAAAGTTTTAACTCAGCATCTGTTAATCCGTCTGTATCATTGACTAATTGAGCAAACAAGTTTATCAACTCTTGCATATTATCAGCTAATTTAACGCCTTGTTGTGCAGCAAGTGCTTGTGCTTTTCCCTGTTCAGTTCTAAACTCATCTAAAAAGGATTGTACGTTATTATATGATGCTTTAATAAGTTCTTTGTTTGCATTTAAAAAGTCAAGCTCACTATCTGTTAACCCGTCTATTCCACATTTTAAAGTTTCAAAGAGGCTTATTAAACCCTCGTTACTTGTAGCAATAGTTACACCAAGTTTTTGAGCCATGTCTTGTGTGAGTTGTTCATCTGTTTTAAAGATATCTTCAAATGATTTAATGTTTTCTCTTGACGCGACCATTACTTCTGAAACTGCCTTGATGCTGTCTATGTAATCAAGCGCATCTCTAGCACCGTTTTCAAAAACATTCCCAGTAACTTCTCCAAACTCTGCTAATAATGCAGTTTGTGCTTCAATATCAGCAGGGTCTTTACTAAGCAGCAGGTTAAATCTATCATCAGTTAAAAAATCATTAGTAGATTGTATTGAATCTACTAAGCCACTTAAGTAATCTGGTAATGTGTTATCTCCTCGCAACTCATTAACTTTATCAAAAGATTTTCTTAACTCTATATCTGCATAATGTGTGCTATCTGTAAGTTCATCATACGAGTCTTTAAAATCATCCGCAGCGTCAGATAGATTATTCATAGTGTCTATTGAAGACAACGCCCAATCATTAATTTTACCTTGCAACTCACTTACCATTTTGTCAAGCCATGCTAATTGGTCTGACTGGTCGCCCTCATTTCCTACTGCATTTTGTCCAAGAGTACCTGCATAGGCTTTGCTATTAATAAGATTAGTCAGAACATCAAGTAATCTATCATCTTCTGTAAGAGAGTTTGTATCAAGTTGTATTTCGTTCCCGTAATGGAGAGTCGGCTCTCTTGAATCATCATATCCACCATAACCATCCCATACATTGCTAGTATAATAATCACCAACTCTATCAAAAACATTAAAACCTAATGAATTTTCCCACGCATCAATATTATCCCAGTCTTCTCTGTCTAAATAAGATCTCTGCGGAGATAAAAGTGAGCCTGAGAATATATCCTGTTTCCATAGTGCATAATCTCTTTCAAAACTTAATGAGGCAGAGTTTGTTTGTAATGCAGCCGAACTACCTTGACGATTAATCGCATCAAGTAATGATATCTGCTGATCTAGTCTGTTTGTAATCGGTGCGTAAGACAACTCAATATCAGCTTTGTTTTGTTTGATTTGTGACTGATATCCTGCTTCTCCGCCACCTGAACCACCGCCACCTGAACCACCGAGTGAAGCTAAAGTTCCAATGATAGGCGCAACTTCCCCTGCAACTAATGCACCTAAAGCTATCCCGACTGGTGCTGGTGGTGTTGCCATTGCATTTGTAATTGCTGTATAGGCATTTATAATACCTAGTGTGGCTTGAATAACAGCAAAGGCTTTTGCACCTTTACTACCTTCTTCAAACATATTCCCCATAGCACCTGCTAAACTTGAATATCCTGCTATTTCGGCACTAAGGGTAGCTTGTTTATTAGCAGCTATTTCTTGTGCTTGTTTATTACCTAAATTAGTAACTTCATTTTGTTCTTCTATGGTAAGTATTTTTTTCTTACCATATTTCTCAAACTCTTTAGTATATTTCTTATCTATTTTTGCTTCGTTTTTCTTACCTTTAAGAGAAGCAACATATACTTGGTTAATAGTTTTAGATACGTTAGCTATTTTACCTGCTACACCCTCTAAATTATTACCCCAATCCATAGCACTTTCTGCTAATTCAATTTGGTAATCAATCATAGATGTATAGCTATCAGACATTAAGTCCTTATATTCTTTCTCTTCAGCAAGGCGATTAGCTCTAATCGCTTGTTTAGCTTCTTCAAGCCTAACAAGGTCAGCTTGTTTATCTTTTTCACTCTCCTCAATAGCTAAGATTTCTTCCATCTTTTCTTTTTCTAATTCTAAACTATCAGACTTAGCTAAATCAGGAGTATCTAATTTAGTGTATTTAAGTTCTATTTCTCGTTTTTTAGCTTCAGCAGCAAGTTGTAGTTTTTTATCTTCTCTCTTTTCAAAATCTGCTATTTCTTTATCATTTAAATTACTAAGCTCTTGTTGATACCATTTATCTATGAGTAATAAATTCTCTTTATTACCCTTAGCTAATTTACTAAAGTTTTCATATTTTGCAACAAGTGCGTCATACTCAGGTGATTTAGTTTCACTTTTAGTTATTAAAGTCTCTAGTTTTTTATGTAGATTTATCTGCTCATGTTTTAGTCTATTTAATTCTGATTGGATTTTAATCTGAAGTTGTAATTTCTTAATTACATCATCTGTTTTTAGATTCTCTTTACTTGTGATATTTTCAAGTTCTTTTCTGAGCGTTGCTAATTTATTCTCAGGGATATCATCTTTAAGTAATTTTAATTGTAGTCGCAGTTTCTTGATTCGTTCGATTGTTTTAGCACTAATTATTTCGTTACCATCTGTACCAAAAAACTTCTTATCATTAAGTTTTTTGTAGGCTTTTGTTAATTCCTCAATATGTCTTCTTGATTTTTTTAACTTGTTATTATACGCATCTATATGCTTATTGTATTCTTCAAGTTTTTCTTTAGCTTTATCTGCTTGTGCAGTACCAGAAACAAAAGAGCTTTCTAAATATGTTTTATTGGCTTTTTCAAAAGTATCTTTAAGTTTAATATATTGTTCTAATCTCTCTTTAGATAATTTTTTTATTTTATTCTCTACATCAATCTGCTTCTTCAAACCTTCTATTGTATCTGCTGGTTTAAATGTACTTTCTATGTCTCTTTTCTCACCTAATAACTTATTTAAATCGGCAAGTGCTATGTTATAAGCTTCTGTACCTTGTTTAAGGTTTTTTAGTACTTCAACTTGTCGTTGAATTTCATCTCTGTTTGTAAAAAAGTTTGCCATTTTAGTAGCAAAAGTAGACGCAGCTTTATCAATAGATGCAATAGTAGAGTTCCACATACCTTCTATAGATAATGCTTGAATGCGTGATTGTGCCTCTAACATATCACCTGATTTTTTAAGGTTCTCTAAATGTTCTTTTAAAGAGTCTGATGTAAGTCTTAAACTGTCTAGTAACTGCTTAGTTAAAATAGGCAAACCAGAAACAGCTGATTCGTATGCTTCATCTGACATTTTAGAAACATTCTCAGCCAATCTAATAAGCTCTTTATTACTTGTTTCTTCACCTTTTCTAAGCATACGAGCAACATGCTCTTGTGTTTGAATAACTTTGTCACCTGATTTTTTACGTACTTCATCTAAAACAGAAAAAAACTGTTTAGATGCTTTAGTTTCTTCACGTAAAAGTTTTCCAAACTTACGTATCTGTGTACCAATGGTACTAGCATTAACACCTATATTAGAGAACGCAGCAGAGAAAGCAAGTACAGCTTCTTTAGTAAGACCTAATGCTTTTGCACCTGATAAGGCGTAGTTTGCCATTGTGCCTAAGTCTTCAATAGATAACTTAGACGCATTTGCAGTGTAAGCAAGCTCTGAACCTAGAGTATGTACTTCTTTTGAAGCTAAGCCGAACGCTACAGTAAATGTAGATACTACTTTAGCTGAGTCATCAAGTGTATCACCTGTTATTCTAGCTAACTGGGTAGTTACTTTAGTTGCTTCTGCTAAGTTGCTATAACTAACACCTGCACGACCTAAAGTTAATGATGCTTTTTGTATCTCTTCAACCACAGCACCATAGGATATCGCAATATCATAGTTAGCAGAAGCGAGTTTAGCTGCTTCCTCATTATTTAAATCTAGAACAGCCATACTTTGATAAAGTGCGTTGTCATACTTAACAGACATAGCAATTAAGTCCGCGACACCTTGTGTAAGCAATTGTTGTGCTTTATATGCAGCAAAGTATTCAGCTGTAGTTACAAACTTATGTCCGAATGTTGTACCGTGTTCACGAGATAGCGCACCTGATGCACTTCTAGCGAACTCTCGTTCTTTTATTTTAGCTTCTTCTTTGATTTTCTTAACATGATAAGCATATTCACGTTCAGATTGTTTATGTCGTAACGCAGCGAGACGTTTAGCCTCGTGTTCACTTATCTTAGATTCTTCTTTTATGTTACGAGTATTATACTCATATTCACGTTTAGCTTCTTCTTTAATTTTCTTAACATGATAACTATACTCACGTTCAGCTTGTTTTTGTCGTAATGAGCTAAGACGTTTAGACTCTTGTTCTTCAATTTTTGAACGTTCAAGAATAGCCTGTTTTAGTTCACTGAGTTCTTTAGCACGCTTTTTAGTAGAGAGTTTAGTAGCAGATATGGCAGTACGCTCTTTAGCGGCAAGGAGCTCTTTCTCAATACGTTTATTTTCTTGTTCTTCAATTTTTGAACGTTCAAGAATAGCCTGTTTTATTTTATGGAGTTCTTTATCACGCTCTTTAGCAGCAAACCTATTAGCAGATATAGCAGTACGCTCTTTAGCGGCAAGGATTTCTTTTTCAATACGCTTATTAGCGGCAAGTGCGTCTTTAAAGGATTGTTGTTTTAGTTTACGTTGGTACTTATCAGCATCATCTATTGATTTAAGTACTTGCTTAGCATAAGTCTTAAGCTCAGGTATAGAAAACCCTGCATCGAGTTTTCCATTTACCATGTCTAATTGCTCAACTAGACGAGCGAATTTTTTTAAATCAGTTTTTGCATTTTCTAAGTCCACTCCGACGGAGAGAATTATATCGTCATTTTCCATCTTTGTGGTCTCCTAATACAATATTTAAGAAACATTATATCAGAAAATTGACTTACTTTGCAATAGCTAAAGTTGAGAATATAGACTTAACTGAGTTTTCATTTAAAAACTCTTCGGTTTCTTGTTTTTCAGGTTTATAGGCTGTTAATAAGTAATCATTTATAGTACTATTTTTAGTACCCATAGAGATAGCTTTTAATTGTGCCATTAAAGCCAGTTGAACTTCTATCGAATTGTGAGGTTCTATTTGAAAATAGGCACCCCACTCATTTATTTCAGCAGTACTGAAAGTAAACTCAATTTCTCTAACACTTTTATTTAAAGTCCTTGCAACCCTAAATAAAAGCAGTCTATCGGTGTTAAACTCACCGTTTTCGGTTAGTTTCCCTCGTTACTTAACTCATCAATTGCATCAGATATCTCACTAATAGCGTTTCCAGCTTTAACAGACAACCCTTGTAACTCTTCTACAGTCATTTTAGGTTCAATCATAGCCTCTGCAACTTTTTCAAGTTTAACTTTAACGATTTCCCCTGTGTTTAATACAGGTTTACCTTCAGCATCTAAGTTAGAGAATAATCTACCGTAGTAATCATTAGACTTACCAACACTTAGCTCTTGAATTGTAACTTTAGCATCGTTTAATGCTTTAACTTTAATCTCTTTTGTTTTAAGAGTATATTTTAAGAATGGATTTGCCATTATGTTTTCCTTTTAATTACGAATTTTATTTGAGTTGTTACACTCTAGAAAGTGTTAGTCAAAAAGGAAAAATTCGTAAAATCAATCGACTAACACTTTCTAAAGTGTAACACCCCTAAGGGATGTTACTACGCTTTTGCTATTTCGCTAATAGCTGAAGCAATTTCAACAGTAGATGTAATCATCACTGCATTATCTTTTTGAATCGCAATATCCTGATTAGATACACCAGCTTCAAAAGTGAATGATGTTGGATTTGTATTATCATCGTCATTATAAACACCATCGTTTAATACAACAATTGCAATACGATTTGTGTTTTCAGCAAACATTTTCTTTAGTTCAGCTTGCCCCGCTGCATCTGCACTGTCAAATAGCATACCAACAGTAAAGTTACCATAATTTACAGAACCGAACGCTTTAGATACATCATCCGTATCTAAACAAGAATAATTTTGAACATTACGACTTACACCGAGTGAACCTAAATCTTGAATACATCCAACTTCTCTGGCATCAGCACTACCAATTGCAGTATTTACATCATCAGCAGTTGCAACAGCTGTTCCTAGTGGTACGAAGAATAACTTTGTACCTTGTGAATTTGTTAAAGCCATATTAGACTCCTATGTTTTATTAATCTTTAGCTAAAGATTTACTGTAAGTATAACATAATTACCTAATGTTTAAAAACTAAGTTTAAATCAAGATAATTAAAGTCGCCAACTGTTGTTTTAAGTATTGATGAGTTATCTACGTCAATAGATGTTAATATTAAATCACTTATCTGATTCTCTCCTAGCATTTCTCTAAGTTTATCATACATATCTGCTAACAATAACTCATTATTAGCATATAAAATACAGTCAACTACAACTTCTTCATTGTAGATACCGTTATTTGATATTGACTTAGGAGTTGCAGTTGATTGGTTGAATTTAAAGAATATCCAACTATCTAATCCATTAATATCTAAGTCATGACCACTCCAGTGAATAGGTGTTGTAGTCCACATATCATTAAAAAATGTACTAAACTCTATTTTGTACTGCTTCATAATTCGCCTTTTATTATAGTTTTAAGTTTTCTACGCTGTGTTTTAACAAAATCAGTCCATTGTTTCTTAGTGAGTTGAGGTGAATGATAAGGCTCACCTTTTAAATATTTAACATAGTGTTGTTTTGAGTTATTAAGAGCATCATTACGATAGACATACCTCAATTTACCTTTACTCGGTTTATATTTACGCCACTGTGACACTGAGTGTTCATAATTCTGGTCTGGTCTTCTATTGTAATCGTAAGCCCAGATACCACCCTTTTTAGCAGGGTGTGATAGTTGTTTCATCAATTGTCTATTAAACTTGTCCAATCTAGATGATAAGCGTTTAGTCAATTTATCAACTATCTTACCTGAGTTTACGGTTACCTGTCCCATTAGATATAAATATCCATCACAACAACTTTATTTTGCAACTTAATAGGTTCTATAGCTATAATTGCATTCCCGTCTAACTTAAAATCAGTTGTTATCCTTGCATCGTAGGGTATTTTTACAATCTTACTAACAGACTTGTCATCGTTAAATGACGGTTTACGATATACACCTTTTGTGGCAATGTATACTGTATTTGTATCATAACTATCTGTTACAGGGTCATATGTACCACTCTCTTCATCTAAACTAAAAACAACATCATTACCATATTTTGTAATTAAAGTTAAGGCTGTGGCACTAAGTTTATCTGCTAACATTATGATTTACCTAAAGTTGTTTGACATGATGAGAATTTAGCACCGTATTTACTTAAACAGTTTTTAATCTCTAAGTTATAAATTGACGGTTTATTTAGATTAGAGCGATATTGCTTATAGTTAATCTCAACATCACCGACTTTTTCTTTAGTTACAAGTCCGTTATTTCTATCTAAAGTAATTGAAATTTCATTAATAACATCATTGAATGCCATAATCGCATTACTTTCTGCTAAACATTCAGATGTTGCAGGGAGTAATGACTGGTCAATAGTATTTAGAATAGTGTTGCAGTGGAGTCGTAAGTAAACCTCTTTTTCCTCATCTGTTAATACAGCCCACTTAGAGGCAAGAGGGTAGCGAGATGTAATGAGCGTATTAGCGTCATCTAATCCAATAAAGGTGTCATAGTCTGTTGTAGGGTACACTGTTAATGCCATAGTTAAGTCCTTAATATAAACATAAAATCAAAAGCACTAGGATTACTCCTTAGTGCTTTTTGTTCTACGTTTCTTAGGTGCTGTTAGAGGTCTAACCTCAACACCCACAGCTTCATAATTAGCTTTAATCTCTGCATCATCAGTGTAAACTAATGTAGCACCTCTTATCGCATTTTTAAAGACAGAGTTACATCTAACCCCGTCTTTTACATCCTTATCACCATAAACATAAATCATAGCAAGCTACTATTTAACGTTAATTAGAACACCAGCAGTTGATTTAACATCAGTCGCAATCTGCGTCCAGTTAGCACCATCAGCAAGTACAGCATCGTCAGGGTTAGCTGTTGATGTGTATTTATATCCATCAACACCGAGTAGCATTGAACTCTCTGCTTGAATACGATATTTCAAGTTTTCTTTACCTGTAATAATTTCAGAATAGAACTCACGAGCTTCAGACTCAACAATTTTTAATGCGCCACGAGTAAGACCTAGTACAGCATTTGAATCTTTAACATTATCTGCATCATCAGTAGATTTAATGTTAAGACCTGTAGCATCTGTTACATAAACAGGACGACCGAGCGTACCAACAGACTCTGTATAAAGAACACCATTTGCAGTTACATCACCTGCTACAGCAATATCTAATTGATTACCAACAAGGTCATTAAATACAACACCATTCATAATCCATGCAACGATATTATCACGAGCATCACCAAACGGTTTAAGTGAAGTATTAAGAAGTTGTGCTGTAATAGTAGCAGTACCATCACCTGTAACAACAGTTGAGTTACCATTAATTGCACCTACACCAGCAGAAATAATCTTGTTAAGCATATAATTAGTGATACCAATACCGATTTGCTCACCGATAGCTTGTGAGAACGCAACTGAGTTGCTACCATAACGTTTAGCGTCAACAAGTTTGAACTCAATCGCACCAGTAGAGAAGTAAACTTTAACATCATTACCATCAATAGATGACAATGTCTTAACCGCTGCATCAGCATCACTAGAGATATCTCTACGTCCGATAATATTAGCAATCTCACCAAGCATTGAGAATTCTTCAAAATCCCCTTGAATCATCTCAGAACCTAGTGTAATCGCACCAGACGTACCTTGTTCAAACCCATATACATTTTGCATCAAAACTTCTGTTGCAGAAGAATGGACTACTTTGTTATCTATTTTAAGCATTTTTTAAGCCTTTTAAACTTTTTCTAACCAGTTCCTGATACTCACTAGGTGATAATTCAGACATCAGCTTAGCTTTCTCAGCACGAGTCAGTTTAGATAGGTCTTTTACACCATATCCGTTAGGAGTATCTCCACCTTGTTTACCACCACCCTTTTTAGTAGGGAAAAACACTTGATAATCTGGATTATCATAAAGTGATTTAACCTTATCTGTAACAGAGAGTGGTTTACCATCATCACCGTAAACGGTAGTTCCATTTGAATCTTGATAAACGATATTACCATTTTCATCGAGTGTTGCACCATTTCTTAACTCATCAAGTAAGGCTTTTTTGCCAATATTAGATTTAACACCGTCTAGCACACCAGTTTCTAACAAGTGGAGGTTTAATTCCTTATCAGAAAGTTTTTGTTCGTAAGTTTTGATTTGTTCTTCATAAGCACTCTTTGTAGAGTGCAACATATCTTGCAACTTACTAACATCAGGGTTATCGATAACTGCTTTTAATGACTCCTCATTAATCTCCTCAACACCAAGTGTTGATTTTACAGTGTTTTTAAGTGCATCACGCTTTTCAATAGCTTTTCGTAAATCACTCTCATACACACTTGCCTTCTGTTTTAGTCCGTTAATACTCTGCTCTGTAGAAGTTGCAACTTCTTTAAGCTTAGTAACAAACTCCTCATTAGCAAATGTAGAGGCTGACTCAATTAGTTCTTCAAACATATCCATGTCCTTTTTCCGTTGGTTTTATGACAGCATCCACTATCATTTAATGTAATTGTACCATAAGTTTACTCCTTAGGTACAACTGTGTTATCTGTATTCTTATGTAAATCAGCTGGTGGTACCTTAGAAACAGGTTTAAAAGAGTCTTTCTCAATACGCTTAACCTCATCACTAGGGTTGCCTACATTAATCATCTCATACTGTTCTAGTGAGCTGTATAACGTCTCTATAGATAACGCACCACCTAAGTACATCTCCCACAGTAAACGAACTTGACCTGAATCTGAAGCGAGAGCATTGTAGTCCTTGTTGATTGTAACCATACCAATAGTTGGTTTAGGCTCGTTGAGGTAATCAATTAACATATCAACACCCTTGTTAAGACTATACTCAATGATGTTAGCAATGACTGTAACTCTGTTAGACGCCTCAGCTGATTCATAGTACGCTTGTGTAGCAGTCTTTATCGTCTGTGAGTCCGACTGTGATGCTCTAATGACACCACTAGTGATATCCTTCTCAATAACAAGTAAATCTTTTTGCAACTCATTAATCGATGTCCCTTGCAACTCCCTCCACTGAAAGTCGCACTCATCTTTAGTACCGTTGAATATGAACGCCTCATCAACACCGATAACCAGTGCAGGCTTAGCAGTAGATGGTGAACCATCATCCTCATCAATATCTGCACCCCATATAACAGGTACTGGACACGCTGACATATCAAGATATCTATCTTTAGATGATGTACGATTAGCATGCTTCAAATTGAGTAAAGCGATATCATAGAGTGGTGGTATCTTAGATAAACTCAACTCTACTATTGGTACATAATCCAAGTCCGTGTAGATAACATCATAAATATAAAAATCACCATCTGCTAAACGATAGAGTGTTACAGTACCATCATCCCGCAGTACACGATACTGCTCAATCTGTTCTGTGGCAAACTCATCAACTGGCTCATCAACTTCCTCTTTGATTACTATAAGTGTGAAGTTCCCTGTTTCGTTCTTACGCCAGTTAATAACAGCCGACCGCTTGATATTAACAAGATAAGGGTCTCCTCCCTCTACAGGTGACTCAGCCATAAGGTATGTTACACCATCAAGTGTGAGGTTAGTGGCAAGGGTTCTTGCGAACTGGTTTAGCGACACCTCAGTATCAATCTTCTTAAACAGCTCATTAACACGATTAGAATAACCAGATGTTGATATAGGTTTTCTAAAAATCATACCTACAAATGCTTCAGTAGCCCGTTTAACAAAGTTCTTAAGTGCTACATTGGATTTTCTTTCTTCAAAAGAACTATCAATCTCTTGTGGAAACTGCTTAATATACCCTTTAATAAAATCTGTACCGCTAAACACATTATTAACAACCTTTACTTGTTGCAAGTGAGTCTTATACTCACTATGTTCAAAACCTACATTAACACTACTCATATCATACCTCCGTTGTGAAATTATAACCTAAATCTTGACACTTTCGCACTCGAACGAGATATGCCGAGTAAATTGTGCGTTACATAACCAAAGGCATCATTCATGTGGTCAGTCCCGTGACTCTTATCTGGTGAACCGTCTTTAAGGTACGACTGTTCAATTAAGTTAGATGTTAGTGTTGGACACTTATCCGTGTTGATGAGCACTCTACGATAACCTAGCGAGTTACATAGAGCTGAGTTCACTGAAACTATTCTATCTCTGACTGGTGGATTCTTCTTTGGTGCTCTAATACCGAACCCTGCTTCTCGTAGCAACCCTATATCTGACTTAGACGCATCAACTGATTTAGATGAGCGACCACTAGCATCTGGATATATCATTATCTTACGACCTGTGTCGTACCTATCCTTGATAATGTCAATCATAGCAGGTGTATCTCTTACATCACTAATCTCATCCAAGACAAGTAACTTATCATACTCCTTGTACGCAACTACTCCACTCATATGGTTAACATTAAAATCCATACCTATATGCAAGCTCTTTAAGTCCATCTTAATAGTCTCAAAGCTCCTGTTCTTATCAGGGTCAAAGTTAGGATATACAGTACCTGAGTTAAGATTAACAAATTTTCCGTTAAGATAAGCATCAATAAGCTGCTCAGGATAAGACTCTTTAAGGTTAATAATATACTCTTTTGGCAAAAACGGGTTATCATATGTAGATGCTTGAATAAGTTCATAACCATTACGACTCTCTTTCTTCCATCGGTTATAGACAAACCGATAACCCTCAGGTGTAGTATAGACACTAGCTGAGTTTTTAACCATAGCCATGGCGGTCTTAGGTATAATCTTCTTTCGATTACGACCTAAGAGTTTCTGCCACACCATCTCAGCCTTATCAACTTCCAAGGTATCTAATTCATCCACATGAGAGTGATGCACCTCATAACCAATGATACGGTCTGGATTTTCTAATGACCTGAATAACACAGTACCCACATTAGGTATATCAATAATTCCATCAGTCTTATTTAATGTATAAACTAACCCTGCATTTGATAATATCTCTTCAAAACGAGGGTACATAATCTTTTTAATAAGGTCTACAGTTGGTTCGTAAATAGCAATTTGTGCGTTCTCTATCTCGAACATCTGTTTTAAGGCTTTCATAACCATAGTTTCTGACTTACCACCACCAACTAGCCGAAGCCAGACACTAGAGCAGGGAAAGATGCTTGCGAATTAATCATTTTCATTTGGTGTGGTAACATTTTTCTTCTTAGTATTCCAGCCACGATAAAACCTCCTTACGTATTGAATTTTTCAACTTTTACTCCTTAATTATATTTAGCGGTATTTCAGGTAAATTAGCAGAAACATAGTTATTATATGCTTTAGCAGCTTCTTTGGCTGTATCATATTTACCTAAGTTTATTTCTTTACCCATATATTTTACTCTAGCTCTATACATAACTCTACCATCTTTAAAGTTATAGCTATATTTAGACACACCCCTATAACCTGTCTTGTTAGTTTTATGTAATAAAATAGTGTTTTGACTTTGAATAAGTTTGGTAGTCCATCTGCAATTACTAGGCTCATAGTGTCCATTTGTATCTATTCTATCCAGTGTTAATTTATCACTATAGCCATTATTTAATGCCCACTCTCTGAAAATAGTAAAATCTTCTCGCCATTGTTTGCACATTAATATACCACGTTCAGTATATCGTCTTGAAACGCTGTTTAATGAACCAGAAGTCCTTTTCTTAGCACTATTCCATATAGTATATAATCTTGTTTTATACATACCGTGTTTACTAGGTCTGTTTTTACCACTGCAACTTCTACATAAATTTGTTTTTGGCTTTCGCTGTAACTCCCTTACTATACCACAATCTTCACATTTTATCTTATACATTTGATATCCTTTAGTGTAGTATAGCATAGTTACCACCTGTTGAACCTTAAACCACTAGGGCTGGGAAAGATGCTTGTGAATTAATCATCTTCATCTGATGTGGCAACATTTTTCGTCTTAGTACACCACCCATTAATTATCCTTAGTGGTAGCAGCAAGGGCAACGAACTGAACTAAACTTCTAATCGTTTCATCAATACTCTTAAGCCCGTTAGCTTCTTTAATATCTCTAAGTATATAATAGGTGTCTCTATTAAGTCTAGTGCCTATATACTTTTTTGAACCTGCTTTATCTCTTGTTAGGTCTTTATCTGTAGGTATCTTAGTCGCTTTCAATAAACTCCTCCGTTGCAGTAATTTGCTTAATATCATCTGCAGTCATCTCAATAAACTCAAAACCATTGATAGCGTTAATCTGTATGTTAGTCTGAGACTCTTTAGGAGATAATCCAACTATCTTAGCCGCAGATTCAATAACATTAATAGACTCTTTAAGTGATTTTGAATCACTAGCTGTGTTAATAAACTCAGATGCTTTCTCAACAGCTGCGTAGGTAGCGTCTTTGATAATATCAGCAAGTTGCACATTACCAGAGCGAAGATTATCTATAGCTTTTTGTTGTTCATCTGTCATATTCATCCTTATTTATATGTTATTGTAGCAAAATGTATGTAAAGTAGCAAGGTTTAGCTCAGTTTGTTAACTTAAGGTTTATTAACTAACACTCTAAAAATTGTTTCCAGTTTGTTAGCTTAACCAAACTTAACTAACACTCTGAAAATTGTTCCCAGTTTATTGGTGGTCACCATCACCTTATCCCCCTATACTTTACTCCCCCTACCCCTTACACGCATATATTTGCAAGATGTTATATAGTAGTATAGTAAAAATTTAAAATAGTGAAAATTTAAAATGTTAGGCTTAGAGTGTGAAAGTGCTATACATAACAGCTATTTAGTACATAATAGCTATTTAGTAACCATATTATAATCAAATAACCCTACCAAATAACCCTATTAATATAACTAATAGTTAATCCTACTATATAAGAAGATACAGTATTTGTACATTGTATGCAAGAAATAAACTTAATGATACAATTAGCAAAAAGAATTTATAAATTTGCAAATGCCTATAAATAGGGCTTTAAAGCGTGTTTTACCTCTTAATCATACAATTAACTTAAGTTTACTATTGACACGCTTAATAGAATATGTCATAATACGACTATCAAAACAAAATGAGTGACACAAAACACTCTCAAAAAGGATATAAAATGGAAACATTACATAACATCAACACTAACATAGCAAATAGTAGTCATACGATTAAAACAGAACGTGACAATAGGAACGTTTTAGTTGCAACATTAATTGATACTATGGTGAGTAAATCAAAAGAGTATAAAGAGGTTTACAATCTATCTAATAAGAAAGCGTATGAGATCGCTTTTGAACTTGAAGACACTAAGCAACTTGATACATATACTAAAAGAGCTTTTAAAGTAGCAAAGGCAATCATTAAAGACGGTTACAAAATTAATTATAAGTTATTATCACTTAGTCAGTGTGAACATCTCACTAAGTTCAATAAAAACTTAGTTAATAAACTTATCGTTGAAATTAGAGACCTTGGTGAAGACGCAACTCAAGACGCAAAAAACGAGTTGTATATTGAACTTGTAAAAGAGTTGATAAATACAGCTAAAATAACTAAAACAACCAAAGTATTCAGTGCTAAGGTTGCAAGTGAGGCGGAATAAAACCGCCTCAAAATACTTTTATAAAGCCTTATGACGTTACAAAATAGTAACCTCTCATAAAGCTTTTAGAATTATTTTTAAACGACGTTACATATTCAGTAACCTCTTGTTTAATCGGCTTAATTAATTGTAGCAACAACCAACGTTTGGAATAGTTGCAGAGAGTTAAATACAAATTGAAATAAGGGAACAAATTCCCGCCTACTGTTGAAAAACCTCGTTTACGACTCACAGAAAAAACTATGCCTTGATAAAATAGTTACTTTAAAGTTGCAAGGATGTAGTAAAAGAGGTCGGTGCGCTGAATAAAGCGCTTAATACCCGTAAAGTGAGAATAGTAGCTCACTATGTAACTATATTTTTACAGCTATAAAAATAATCGTAATTATTTTTTTTACTTTTTCAAACCTATA